>Ga0058701_10004601_pt1 | contig 11235 bp, 4 predicted proteins | sample AgamicOrMae_FD_97039 | JGI IMG/M metagenome (GOLD analysis project Ga0058701, IMG submission 97039) | Agave microbial communities from Guanajuato, Mexico - Or.Ma.e | ecosystem: Host-associated > Plants > Phyllosphere > Phylloplane/Leaf | place: Guanajuato, Mexico | collected 2012-06-04 | reverse complement strand
GTCGCGGGGAAGGGCGGGCATCCCCACCATTTCCTCCATTTCCCCAACCCCTCCCCGCCATCACCCCCTCGCCCGTAGAAGTAAGTAGTTCCAGCACACTCTAAGAGATGGCACCACGGTATGTAAGGAACCACGTCAATCCATGGCCGTGGCCGGCCCCTGGGGGAAAGAAGCTGGAAAGAAGGAAGAATAAAACGGAAGAAAAACTTTTTTCTCTCCACAAATCATCGTTTAAAATTAAATATAGCCTGTTAAAATTTTAATATGAATTATGTTTTAGATGTGTATTTTATTTTTTATTAAGTTCAAGAAGAATAAATAATATAAATGGCGAAGTTCAGGAAAGTGATCTCTGGGCCGTTTGACCACTGAGTAAAGCCGTGCTGGCGTCATGTCATTTGTGTTGACTTGACCGCTGTTTTCTGTCGTTTTACGTTTTTTCTTGGCCTAACTCGCTACATTGATTATAAATTTCATAATAGTCGCTCAGATCATTCCAACACTACTAGATATTTATTGCACCGAGCGTGACTACTGCTACGCGAGCGACCTGTCGTGCCTCCTGTGTTGCGTTGGCATCCAAGTTATGAAGTAAACCATCACACCATTATTTGTTTATCGCCGTGACAGAAAAGCCTGAGGACCAACATTTTTATCAACATAACCTCGATTAGAGGCAAGTAGGCCCGTGCTCGCATTTGTGCAACTGTCCAAGACTTATATATCCGTTGGAGGTCGTCGTCGTGGTATGGATAAGATACCGTACTTTGATCTTTACTGGTTACTTCGGAGTGTGTGAAGTTGAGGACTTCCAAAGTTGGCAGCCTTCGTGATGTGTTTTGGAAAATGGCACGCAAGAAAGTTGCTAGCAAGTGTTTCGAATCGTAAGCTATCGTTTTGGTCCAGAAAAAACGGCAGCGGGGTCTGGTGAGGCGGAGACAAACATGTCTACTAGTAGTGTGGAGAGAAACAAACGGCAAGCTAAAGTGCTCGAAGAGAATTATTGGGATTGTAGTGTCTGCACATACAGGAACACGGCTGAAGCCTTCAAGTGCCTGATGTGCGACGTAAGGAAAGGCACTTCCACCCGGAAGCCACGCATAAATCCTCAATTGGTAGCTCAACAGTATAACCCGACACCTCCTAAAACCCATCGGAAGGAAGGGAAGGACAAGTCAGACAAGAAAGACCACGATGGCAAACCGGGAAAGAAGAGCAGGAGACCACCTCGTCTCAAGAATGTTGACAGGAGCTCAGCACAGACAGAACGCGTCACTGTGAACAATGTCACTGTCATGATAACAGAGTATAAGCCCAAGTTGATGTTGGACCAATCAGGAGCTTCAAGTAGTGTTTCTTCAGAGAAAGATAGTCAGTCGGAGACAAGCTCAGAACCTAGGAGTCCAATGGGAACAGACTCTCGTAGTTCATAAGTGAAGGAAAGACTGAAGCCAGAGTTGCTCAAATGCATGTGAGAGTACAAAGTGAAGCTATGTTCCATCTTTTTGTGGACTTGTCAGGTTTGGTATTGATAAATGGATTTTGATTGTGAAGTATGAACATTTCCACTGCCACTTGTTAATGCTGGTCTAAAAAGTAGCATTGTCGTTGAAAGGCCTAAGCTCTTGACATTTAATTTAGAAAGCACTGTTCATAAGGAGTTTGGAAGGCCAGTTAAACAATTTAACACAATTTTTGCTTCTTTCCTTTATCTGTACATATATACATATATATCAGAAGAATTATTTCATTTATGCTAATACAAATTGCTTTGATTTATGTCTTTTTGTCAGGATGTATTATTAGTATTATCCTCGTTGAATCCAAAGAAAAGCACTGGGAAGATTCCTAGCTCTTGTATGTACTTTTATGTGCTTTATAATAATGGATTTTCACATAGTTTTGTGTTGACAAAGTATCAGTATCTAGGTTGCAACCAAAAATATCTCAAATCTCTTCTTGGTCAAAACTGTCCTACAAAACTTACTTTTTTTTTATTCTCTGTAAAGTTCTGATTGATGAATGTCCTTTGAAAGCAATCAATCTAATGATCCAGTATTTTTTTTCTGAGAAAACACTTGATCTGAAAATATTGTTCTTTAATGTACTGACGTTGAATCTAAGCAATCTTACATTTTGATAGTTTGTTCAGTTTCCAGTGGTGGCAAGAAAGTGAAATGTTGATACATGTGCATAACATTGTTTGAGAAGCAATGTGGCTGGAGGAAATTCTTGATGTAGTTAAGCAGCTGCTATTTTGGTATTGGTTATTGCATTTTTCAGGTTTTAGTTGACTTAAAAGTTTTGATTTACTATTTTATAGTCAAACTCTCTGTGTAATGCTCATTATAGTTTTTAATGTAAAGTTGGAGAATTTTGCAAATCTTCTTTTACAAGCATGAATGAATTATTTAAAAATGCCTGACAGATCAATGAATGTTCTTCCCAATTGCTTATTTCTTTTGTAATTAAATTTTTGACATGAGCCTTAAGATTCACTTTTAAGAGAAAATTCTAAGTTATTGCATTGAAGACCTTTGCTATGTGACAGACTGTTTTGGTGACAGGCTTCTTAAACTGGTCAAAGTTTTTTGTATGTGATGCAGGGAACTTGGGAAATTGTGATTTTTTTTCCATTATTCTTTTCTCACCACTACCTTGGAAAACCTTCATAACTTTGCTTTCTTTTGTTTCTTGTTTCATTCAGGTTTGAGATTAAGCAAGCAAAAATTCAGTTAAACCATATCAAGTGACTAAAACAAGAAAAAGAATCAATTTAATTACTTAACAATAGTAACTCAATAATGAAATTTTGCATCTCCCTCCCTTAATGCAATTCCTAGAAATTATTTATTGGTACCATGTATTCCTCTCATGATCAGTCTAAACTATGTTGTATTGAGCTAGAATGCATGTAGTGTACAAACAAATTGTCCTGATAATACTTCATGTGTATTTGATGGTGGAGTGTTATATCTCTGTGTGAGTTCGTCATTTTTGTTGTTTATTTTTTCTGTTCATAAAGCTTAGTGGTTGGACAGGTCTGTGATTGCAAAGTATGCTGGAGGTGAATGGTATGAACTGCATTATTTACAAGAAGACATCTCAGCTTTTGCAAGAAAAACAATTGATGTTCATATGTCTGCTAAAATTAATTGGAATTGAATATTCCCAAATATTTTTACCTTATGATTTAAAAATAAATGGGGTCATTTTATAGTTTATGTGTGGATTATTGTGTAAATGAAATTTTTGTTTAAGTGCTGTGAGCACTAGAGTTGAGAAATTTTAGATATTGGGGCTCTTGAGACTTACAAGAATTTGTTTGTATATAGCTTTGAATCGGAAATGCTTGTTCATTAAGCACTAACTTGTGATCTATTTTAACATAAATATCTAAATATCTTAAGCAAAAGAGTGAAAAAAAAAAGTTTCGCTTTTCAAAGTTAATGGAGATGCGAGTTAGCACATTCATTTTGTAGTATTTACTGAATCAACTCTCCTCTGAATTGAGTACCCTTTTGTGGTAAATCAAAAATCATTTTGTCGACAATACTCGTGAATGGTACTTCCGCAGCCGAATGAGGTCTCGATAAATTCTGTCTTTAATTTATGGTACTCAAGCTTTCATGCAGTCGTTGAAACCTTTACTGCCGAGCGTTAACCGACGTGAAAACATAAATTATCATGAAGTGGTGAGGTGTAATTTTTAAATGTTTCCCAACAACTAGCTTAAGAACACTGCTTGTAAGCTGTAAAAAATCTGATCTATTTATTAAAACTGTGTGGTGACCAGGTGACTATAACAAAATAGTCACCTGTTGGTGGCTGCTCGTCGTCCGAAAACATAGTTTATATGCTGTAACAGACTTCAATCGATACGTAAATTCGTGGCTTAATTTCTCTCGAAATGTAAGAATACGACTAGCTATCTTTATTTTCTCAAAAAGTCGAACTTCCAACGAATTATTTGTTGTATAAAGCTACCAGCCGCACATCAATTTAAGCTCGGGGATCCAAACATGTCGGTGATGTGCGAGGAATCCTGTGCATTTCCTACTCTTTTACAGTACCTGTTAACCACAGTTGTACACCTGAAATAAAATTCTCAATAAACTGTGCTTTGAGTATTGTGGTAAATGCATTAAAGATTGTTATTTCTACTTCTCTATCACCTTGAAATTCGGAATGAACCTATAAACGTAACGATCAGCCAAGGAAACAGTTTTCTTATATTTATTTTTTATTGATTAGGAATGTTTTGAGGTAAAATTACTCTTTGAAGTTAACGGTTGTCGCGAAAGCGTACGAAATTACTGTTATCACTCCCCGATCCATTTCCAAGCATTACCGGTACCGGTACTTAACTTAAAAAAGCTCAAAGAATTTAGACACCTAAAAAAATCACTGCTCCGAAAACATTTGCCAAAGAGGAAAATTCAGTACTTGATTCAGGTGAGTTAAAACTCACCTGCTTGATCGCAGCGCCTGATCATATTTGGGCAGGCAACTCACATTACATATCGACAGAGAGGTTGCCTATCACGCGTCGTATCTATCATCTGAAGGACAAGCTATAAAAAGCATTTATGAGGAACTGAAAATTTGGAAGATTAGTGTAACGCTAATGAGTGATATGATCCCTTTGCCGTCTAGATTAGGAGTCGATTTTATTAATCCTTCTTCTTTTTATTATTTAATCCAGCCATTGGCGGATGGCCGTGGACTAATGCGGTGGTGGCCATGACCCCAGAGGGTAGAAATAAAACAAGTGAAATAGGAACATGCCGCAGAAAATTATGTTCTCGTTTGTAGGCGTGTCGTTTGGCTTCTAGCCAATAATACTTTTAGTTGTGATACCAACTGAACTTTGAGCGGCTGCTACCGGTAAATTTAAACATTCTGGCAAAAAAAAGACTCCAATAAGCCGGTGACCGTCAAAATTCTCATTTTCGCACTCGAGGCGGGGGAAGGGGTGCTTATATTGATAGCTAATGGTACTACAAACTAACAGCAAGTTGGAAGGAATAAATTTTTACACGCCTTTTCGTGAAAAATGCTCTCTGGAGATCGTCCTTGTAAAGTAAGCAACGTCATGAGATGGTGCGGAAAGGGCAAGGCACGAAGGTAATGGGCGGAATATGCAGGAAGGGCGAAAAATTGTCAATGATACCGGTACCTCTCAACCTATTTTTTTAATTTAAAAAAAAACTTATATTTTAAAGCGTTAGGGGAAAAATATGACTCCTAATTCTTTGATTAGTTTTAGTTTGGCCGGACCTTACCGGTAGTTATGGGCTGCACCGGTATTCCCACTTGATAAGTGGAGCGATTATACGACTTGTAATAAAATATCTGATTTCAATCTGATTTTTTCGGGAGGTATATGATGTGATCGTGATTTGAATGCATGCACCAAAAAAGCCTCAGCCGCATGTTACAGATAAATAAAATATTAGAAAACGAATTGTAGGATGCGCACCCCTTTTGACTATCGCGGTTCGTCTCCACCCACAGGTCACATGACTTGCTCAGTACGCCGGGCCAATCACGTGACCCGGATAAAGCGATTGGTGGGTCTTTGGTGGGGTCTCTTCTCATTGCCCTTCACTTGACACTTACTTGGTTCAGAACCCACTTCGAGTTCGCACCTCTTCTAGGTGAGTGGTACTTGTCAAGCTCATGGGCTCAGTGATTTGAATATCAATAAGTGTTAATTAGTTCACTGTGAGTGAAAGTGATCCTGGAATGCGGTTCTGAATTTCGGCAGTTGGATGACAGTTTATGTCGCACGTTTCTGTGAATCTGACGAAATGACGTGCGCGCAATACCGGCTTATCTCGGGTTGTTGAGGTGTAATTAATGACAATTGTCGCTTAGTTCGGAACTGTGAGCAGGGTGGTTCTCATTTATGTCCCTTCGTAAAGCCAACATCGATCGGTTATTTCGTTCGTTTTCCTGGTTTTGAGAGTTTGATTTACGTGACCTTGACGTGACCCTACGCACTTGCCTGACCGTGAAAATTTTTGAACATTTATTCTGCGATTTACGGACGTTTTAAGTCTAGTACAGGATGCTTTTTGTCACAGGGTATCACATTTTTGACAGAAGTTTCACTTAAACGAGTAACACCCCCAGTTCTCTTTTAGGTTGAAAATCGTGTCGAAATTGACATTTGCGGTATTTGAGTGAACAAGAGAACAACTGAAGCATCATTCAAGCTATATTTTATAGTTCCAGAGCTCGCAAACCTCCAGTTTTGGCGCTTGGAAGCATGAAACGTCATTTTTGCGTAATCGTCATTAGATGTTTTTTCGGCAAGACGCTAAAGTTTTGCGAATTATATTAATGTAGGCGATCGTCAGGAGAACCTAGGCACAGGCACGAATATGCCTCGTGGCAGTTTCATTGATGGTTAATTGATTTTGATGCAAGTGTGACATCATTCTCGCGAGAGGTGACATAACCTATAATTGCTAGGTTCGAGATCATGGAATGCACACGCACGGTTGTTTCCGTGAAGTAACCACAATCCAAGATTACTTTCAGTCCCCCAATACCATTTCTCGGCTCTCTGACAGCATTTGTCAAATTGTTTAGTGCCTATTTGTACAAGACCGGTTGCGAACTTAACCTGCTTCTGTGCCGCATTAACCAATAATTCTGCCTATTGTGACCATTATTTCAACATTCTCTTCCAAACCCTTTATTTTTTTTGTTTGTTTTTCGTTTTTCCATCCCCCATTTTAGTGTTGTCTGTACCCAACACTTAACTTTCACTTCCAAGGATGTCCTTGAAAAGTATTGATCTAGTGCCAGAAAGCTTGGGAGGTTAAATTTTTATCAGAGTACTCACAGTGCTTACCCATGTCAGAGCTGCAAGTTTTGGGTGCGACAAAATAACGTTTTTTTTTTTGTTGTTTTTCAGCTTTGCAACCAACCCTCCAAAATGTCAAAGATCGGAATTAACGGATTCGGCCGTATCGGTCGCCTGGTCCTCAGGGCTTCCCTTGAGAAAGGTGCCCAGGTAAAACCATCAAAATATTTATGTTCTTAATCCTTTTATCAACCACCATAACCTGCATGTCTTCCTACAGAGACCCAACGCTCAAATGCGGAAGGTCAATGTTTCCATGTCATTACGCCAGAAGTTCCCCTAAACCCCTGTGAAGGTAATCTAAAGTTAATCCGCTCCGTATCATCCATTTCTATTCCTGGAGAGGAAGTATTTACATGTTTGTATCTGTACTTCCATCACTGATGTTCTAATTTATGTTTTAGGTTGTCGCTGTCAATGACCCCTTCATTGGTGTCGACTACATGGTGTACCTCTTCAAATATGACTCCACTCACGGACGTTTCAAGGGTGAAGTCAAGGCTGAAGATGGTCACTTGGTTGTTGCAGGTGAGGCTGCTAAATTAGCTTCTGGAGCAATATCCTGTGCTAGACTAAGAACCTAACCAAATTTAATTTGATTCCAGGCCAGAAGATTGCTGTGTTCTCTGAACGTGACCCTGCTAACATTCCATGGGCCAAGGCTGGAGCTGAATATGTTGTTGAATCCACTGGTGTCTTCACTACCATCGAGAAGGCATCTGTAAGTATTTCCTTGTGTAGTAAACAAAGAACTTTCATACCAGAGTTTCTCAGGATTTGTTTAGCTTTGTTGAAGTCTGTTCTCTGTGTGAAACTTGGATGGACTGTTGTTAATGGGTAATATAGAGCTTTTTCTTTCAAAAACGGTACAGAAGCTTTTCTAAGTGCATTTCTTGAATAGGTGGGCCATGTCATTCTTTCAAGAATGCAGATTCAATTTTGATAATAGGAGTTAAGCTTAGGTTAGGAGCAATTTCTTGTATCGAGCGTTGTTGCGCTGAAAAGCCTGGGAATGGTAAAGGCAACCAACGCAACTCTCCAGCGTTGTAGATGCGTTCGTCTAACCTCACATTGACTGTGATTTGTGTGTTCCAGGCTCACTTGAAGGGAGGTGCCAAGAAGGTGGTTATCTCCGCGCCCAGCGCCGACGCCCCAATGTTCGTCTGCGGGGTGAACCTGGATGCCTATCAGCCTTCCATGCAGATCGTGTCCAACGCGTCGTGCACCACCAACTGCTTGGCTCCCCTCGCCAAGGTGATCCACGACAACTTCGAGATCGTGGAGGGTCTGATGACCACCGTCCACGCCACCACCGCCACCCAGAAGACCGTGGACGGACCGTCCGGCAAGCTGTGGCGAGACGGTCGTGGTGCTGGCCAGAACATCATCCCCGCCGCGACCGGCGCCGCCAAGGCCGTCGGCAAGGTCATCCCCTCCCTGAACGGCAAGCTGACCGGCATGGCCTTCCGAGTCCCCGTGCCCAACGTGTCCGTTGTGGACCTGACGGTCCGCCTGGGCAAGCCCGCGTCGTACGACGAGATCAAGGCCAAGGTGAAGGCCGCCGCAGAGGGCCCTCTGAAGGGCATCCTTGCCTACACCGAGGAGGAAGTGGTCTCGTCAGATTTCATTGGTGACACCAACTCGTCCATCTTCGACGCTGCCGCTGGTATTCCCTTGAGCCAGACCTTTGTTAAACTGATCTCATGGTAGGTTTACTCCATCCCACTTTCAGACAAGCTTTCCTTGAGTAGCCTGCCCCTGTCTAGAGCTCTGAACAGTAGAGAAGAGCGAATGGTGACCCCTGCCATGGGAGCCGCCATGATCGGCCCAATGTATTCCTTGCGGGAAAAGGGGGCTCAACACGGCCGTGGGTTTCATTTGCGCCTCTCTACTCTCTAGGGCTCTACCCCTCTCCAGCTCTAACCCATAACCGCCCAGCGATGCCGTTCGGAAACGGAAAAATTTATTTCAGAGTATCGTTTCAGTTAATTTTTGTCAATATTTATAAAATATCACTCTTCTGGAAACTTAAAATTTAATAATTTAGGCATTTTACAAAGCTTAAAATTGCTTCTTTTAATTGGAAAAATCCTTCCAACTTCTCTTTGGCTAAATTTCACTCCTAACACTTTGGGCTGTTATGGGTTGACTTGAAGGTGGGAAGACTTGCTCGTTTGATCTCGCCTCCTGTATTTACAAAGGCACATGGTGCCACTCAGCATAAATATGATTTTTAAATCGCGATTTGCAGCACTTCACGAAATTCCACTTCCAAAAATTTCTGGTCCAATGTTACTACGTTCCTGCAAGGTCTTTTTTTGGTATATTAAATGATAGCACCGATTCTATGATTCTTATACAAAAACGACCTTCAGTTTGTGTTATTTTAATCGGTTCCAGAATACCGTGCTACGGAATCAAAATCCCCAAAACTTGTCAAATTATTTAAGAGATGAAATCTTACTAGGCATGGAAGTGGTCAGATGTTCAAAAAGACTTGGCTTTCTTGAGTTTTGAACAGAAATCAAACTGACAAAAACTCTGTTTTGCGTGCATAACCGGAAAGTCTAGTCCCCAGTAAACTAAGGTAGTTGCTTGTGATCTCTCCTGATGCTATTTTGTTGGTTCACAGGTACGATAACGAATACGGTTACTCCAACAGAGTTGTTGACCTTATCAAGTACATGCAGAGCAAGGGTTAAGTGCACTCAGATCCAACCACAAATTCATCAACATTTTGGAGCGGAGGAGAAGAAAGCGAGAAACCGGAAGTTAGATGCTTGGAATGAACTAGTCCATAGACACGTCAAGTGAAATTGCGTACTACTCCCTGTTCTCGAAGTCAACACTATTTGTAAGATAAGTCTCCCAACAATAAATCGAACCCAGTCTACAATCGAAGTTTCATTTATCGATTCCCGATCGAAGTTTCTGATAGTTGCTTGAGAGGTTACGAACGTCACAAGTCGGTGAACCAAGAAGTGATACCGTTATCAATGTCCTACCGGTTCATAGACGCTCGATTGGATTTAGTACGGAAAGAGGGGTTCAATGACGAGGCAGTGGCTACAATGTCGCCGTGAGCTGTTTAGGGCAGAACGTTCCTAAATCCTTGACGAATAGTTACCATTCGTCTCCTGCGATTACAATGAGAGGAAAATCTTCCCGTGCTATATCTGATCTTTCTGACAGTAAAACTAAAAAACTCGGGCTTTGCGTTGACCTTGGAATACTAATCGCCGAATGGAGAGTAAGGAGCATTAATGGTGCAGTGCAATGTAGTACGGTTTATTCGTGATAACAGCGTAATCGGTTCGAGGTTACGTAATTTGCGGATTGAATCTCGTTTTAGATGTTGCGTTGCATCGTATCATCTTGGCTACCTAATCAGACGCACTGCTGGTAATTAGATTACTTAGGAAGAGTATCAATAAGTAAATTTCCGCTTTCTCTTAAAACTTTATTTTTGCTTGCCCATTACCAGTAAGATTTTCAAATTCTTTCATTTTTTAGGAAATCTTACGAAAAGATGCAATTTTGCGTTTCCGTTCGAAATCATAGTTTTTAGTGAAATTTTGCATTCGTTTACACCCTTGTTGAAACGAAGAATATTCAGATCGTTTAACTTTATGGAAGATATTTTAAAAATAATTCTGGTGGAACGAAAGAGGAATCGTCTGAATCGTAGCTTGAAGTCAAGATCAGGTTAAATTTACAGTAATAATACGATGGTTTATATGGTCTCGGGCACTGGTTTATTTTACATGACATAAAATACAACTAATACACATTTCTGCCAGTCTGTACAATGTAAAATATTAATGTGCGTACAAAATTAGAAGTATTATCGTGTACCTTCGACACTTAACAACGTTACCGCATTTCCTGTATTTGCGATTTACGATAAAATATTTTACGTTATCCAAACATGCGTTATATAATCAATGCTTCATATAAAATAAATTGTCCATTTTAAGTACGTTTGTAGGTCTAGAAAGCACGATGTGACAATGATTTGTAAAGCTATAAACCTATCACAGATGTAGATGATTCAATTGTTGTGATTTAAGTTTTAAATAATATAACGTCTTACAATTCATGAATAATGCATGAATCAATGTAACCCGTACCGTACTTTACAATAACAGTTAATTAAAACCACAATAATTATATTTCATCAAAAGAGGTGGGAAAATTAGTAAGGCACAATGCTACATTTGTATCACAAATACTTTGTGCTGTGGTTGAGATCATATCAAAGCAAAAAAGCGGAATAACTTGAGTTAATAGTCACAGAGCTCTTATGGTCGAACCATAATCTTTTCTTTTCTGTTAAAAGATTGTGTTGAATATCAAGT
>Ga0058701_10004600_pt1 | contig 11235 bp, 4 predicted proteins | sample AgamicOrMae_FD_97039 | JGI IMG/M metagenome (GOLD analysis project Ga0058701, IMG submission 97039) | Agave microbial communities from Guanajuato, Mexico - Or.Ma.e | ecosystem: Host-associated > Plants > Phyllosphere > Phylloplane/Leaf | place: Guanajuato, Mexico | collected 2012-06-04 | reverse complement strand
TGCGGTTAAGACCTTTGGCGTTTGCGACTTTTCTCGTTTGGCGGTTACGGATAGGCGCTTGTGGTTTTTGGCGCTTATGACAGCTACCCTTCGCGTCTACGCGCAACTCGTGTTCGACGGTCGCTAGAAGCATGTGCTGGAGAGTGTTGAGTGCCCATACCCATACCGCAGCGCTGAGTGGCCGACCAACTCACCCGCCGTACAGAGTTTTGAGTCCTCATCGTACCCATCCGGGCAGTCGGGGGCACCGTCGCATAGGTACTGAATTGAGATGCATATTCCTTCTCCAGGACAGCGGAACGGTTCATAAGCATGGCAAGCATCAGCTGAAACACACAGCAAACTCACATCAATTCCAACCAGCACACGCTTTCACTCATTTCAGAGATCTTTTCTCTTGAGAGTACACAGCTCTGCACCTACACTCTAAAAAGAGAATCATAAACCACTACCGCCCTGGGATGCCGTTCGAAAACAGAAAAAAAAAATAGCTAAGGGGATCTTTTCAGTTTAATATTGTCACAATTCAAAAATTATCACCACCCTAGAAACCTGAAATTTAATTATTCACGCATTTTCCAAAGCTTAAAATTGCGTATTTCAATGAAAAAAATCCTTTCAATTTCTCTTAAGCTAAATTTCACTCCAATAATTTGGGCTGTTAAGGGTTGAATTCAGGTGCAACAAAAAAAAAAACAAATCACTGATCTGAAAAAAAATCATTTTTTTAAATTATTTTTTAACTAAGTTTCAGACATAAGTTTTTGTTTTTCATCTTATTTTAAGAATGATATAGCTGAAATTCAATGAGTATTTGGACTGATTTTTTTAAGATCAGAGATTTGACTTTTGTTGCGACTGAATTTGAGATTCTCTTTATACAGTGTACTCCTGAGTATCTCTAAATATTAGGAGAAAAACGAGGTAATGTAAAACACGAAATGATCCCGGAAAACATCACTAACGTGAATCTCTTACGAATATTTGAGCCACGTTCTCAGAGGCATGAGCCGAAGGAAAGATTGGAGATCTCTGCCATTCTTATCTTTAGAGATCAGTCTCTTTGCTCCGTACTGCTCGTTGGCGATAAAAATCTTCCATAGGGAAGATTTCCTGGGATGTGATTGGCCTCCGGGAGCTCCAAAAACCTTTGAGGCCCTCCAAACCCAGGGAAACCTTAAGTAACGGGTCAATGATCCTTCGAGCCGATTCGTTTAAAGAATCAAGTTAATAGGATTTAGTTTTCCGCGTAATTAAACATTTCTAAGAAATTCTCCACTCCAGAGCTTCGAATAATTTGATCGTATACCGTTGGAATTCCTACAGCTCGTTTATTCCGCAGGTCCACGGATTATTTTTACATCATCATCACATACCTCGTTAGGGAGTACGGAAAACGAAAACTAGGAAAACACAGTTTTTTTTAAAAAAAATAGAATGTACGTTTAACCTATTCAGACTGAGTAAAAGTTGTGCATAACTTTTTTTTCGCGGCGTTGAAGGTTTTTAGCTGGGGTGACCTACAAAACTTGTGACTCGTAACGAGTTTATGCGTGACTTTTCATTAATTCCGCTGGACGAAATTTAAACTCTAGATGAGCTTCCCGCGTGAAAATGGCCAATTACACTGGACAACAAAATTTGGGTCAGATTTCTTCCCACGGACAACACGTGTTTGACAAGGTTCCTTAGGTGCGACAGAGGCAGAAACAGCCATTTAAAGCTCTGTAAAAAGTTGCTAAAAGTTCAGGAAAAAATCACAAGGTAAGCGTAAACTTTGAAAACCTCTGCACCAAAGATCTAAAATCAAGCCCGACCAAAGGAGATGGGTTAGGGTATTAAAGGGCAGGCTAGCTTCCTGGAGATAGAGGCCGTATCACACTATACATAGCCGTGCCGACACCTCTCTCTTTTTTCGTTTAATCGTTATTTTAGTTTTGAGAGTTTGCTCAAGGGCAGAGTCTCAGTGACATTGCCATTATGCCTCTAGCATCGAGAAATGGGTACTACAGATACCGCGTAAAGATTTTAAAGTCCACTTCTAGAAGCCGTTGATCGATCAATTCACCCATTTTTAATTACCGTAAATCAAATCTAATCGTCAAAAAAAATTAAAAATGAAAAGAATTAACAGCTGTTCATTCATGGCAAAACGCCTTAAAACTTCTCCGATTGAGCCCCAACCGCCCAGCAATGCTGATCAGAGGCAGAAAAATTTATTTTAGAGGATATTTTTAGCTCAGTATTGTCACAATTTAGAAAAAAATATCACCCCTCTCTAAACCTGAAATTTTATAATTTAGGCGTTCCTCAAACCTTAAAATTTCGTATTTTAATGAAAAAAAATCCTTCCGATTTCTCGTAAGCTACATTTCATTCCAAAAACTTTGGGCTATTATGGGTTATTATGTCAAGTATGTCTTCATCAACTCCCCCACAATCGAGTTCGTTTTGTAACCACCGAGTTTTAATGATTACAAACACATAAACCATAGATTCAAACGCAATACCATTAAAATGCATCCCCTGGGCGGAGCTTACCATAGATACATCAGGGAAAGCCTGTTAATTGGCAGCTTCATTAGCAGGTAATTTAATATGTGACCGCTACTCATATCAAAACAGAGCTCCAATTCACTATGCTAATTGAGTCTTGCTGCAGTGGAAAAGAAACACGTACTAATGTCACATCGTATTTCCTTTGGGCAGAAAACGGTATAAGCCTTGCTCCAGACTTTCAGCAGGCAAATACTCATTTTCTTTAGTGAAATATGGCTGGGAGCAGCCACCTGTAATAAGGGTCCCTTATTACAGACGCACAGGTACCTGTTGCAGTAATCTCTATTGTTTTTATCACGTGGCCGGAACTCCTTATGCTAGAGGAAAAACGCGGCGAATTTTGCAGCCAGTTTTAAACTTTTAAGGTTAAAACTCTTAGACTCTTTTATAGACGAAACGATTTAAACGCTTTAAGACAGATTAAAATACTTTAAAACACGTTTACTGAACATAACCTTTTAACTCAAAATATTAAATGAAAAAATTGAGTAACATTATAAGGTAGTTCCGTTTAGAACGTAAAATCTCGAGTTCTTTATAAACAAACAATGTAAACATTAACTTTGGGGCTTTTATAATGTGATCAGTCAAAAGAATGATTTAAGAGAGGAACTTGAATCATTTATTTATACAAGTATTTTTAAAGCTATTGACCCGACGTGAATTAATATGGGTTGACTTGAACGCACATAACCAATCTAATGCATTTTAAATGGGGGGTGACTTGAGCGCACGGAAGCGAACCTTATACATTTTGAATGGAGCGGGTCAATAGAAACTCCCTTTTTTAAAACAGCGTAACGAACTTGTCGTTAAGTTCAAAATACTTGATAGCGCGCCGTCCAAACAAAAAAAAAAAAAAAACAATTAAGACGCGAATCGCAGCAAGTTTAAAAATAAATTTAGATACCAAAATTCAAAACGAAGGCATTAGCAATAAATTGAACTTGGGTGCATTTCGGATAAGTTCGGAGTTCGGAACTGTGGGGTCGTTGATTTTTGAACTAAACTGATTAGACTATAACTTGTTAGTGAGCTACTAAATTATAGGGGTAGTCAAGACCAACATACCATGATCACGGCACCAAAGCTAATAACTTGATGTTCTAGGAATCCCGCTGAACGAATCAAACGTTGGTTTCGGCCGAGGTGATTTTTAGTTAACCTCCAAGAAAAAGGCAATCAACCCAAGGACGTTTTCTGGGCTGCTGTCAAGGAGGTCTGAACGGGGAAGAGCCAAGACGGTTATTCGATGGAGTGAGGTTTGATTCTTGCAGCCCTAGAGAACTCTTCAGAGAAAATTAAGGTTTGCCACACATAGCATCGATTCATACCTAGACGTTAACGCAACTTTGCCGGACATAACCTAATTCAATTTAACTTGCCCTAAACATATGTATTTACGTAATTCAACGTATTTTAATGTAACCACACCTAGGCTAAACCTGCTAACGTCGACCTTGCGAGATAAATGTGTCCGATTTTCAATGTAGGCGTACAAAATTTGGGGGGCATTCGATAGCGCCCAAAACCACAAGCGCCAACGCCGCAAGCGCCAGTCCGTAACCGCCAAACGAGAAAAGTCGCAAACGTCATAGTTCGTATAGGTTAGGTCAAGTTAGGTTAGGTTAAGTAAGGTTAGGTTAAGTTAGGTTAGGCATGGTCAGTATTGCGGTTAAGACCTTTGGCGTTTGCGACTTTTCTCGTTTGGCGGTTATGGATTGGCGCTTGCTGCGTTGGCGCATGTGGTTTTCGGCGCTTATGACAGCTACCCCAAAATTTAACGAGCTGAGGTTAGAAACTGCTCCGAATTCGAACGGCCGCGGGTCTGACACGGTTTTGGTGATATTGCCCGGTTCATAACGAAATAATGCGATTTACGTAAAGTTAGGGAGTAATTTAATTTGGCTGATGAAAACGTTCTGCAATGATAAAGATGTTTGGAGAGAGGAAATAAATCAGCGAGGTCACGGAAAATGACGATTGTGAAAAGAAAAGGAGGCGCTGAACTGGGCGTCGTAAATATTTATTATGCTATTAATCTTCATCTACGGTTATTCCGCTAGCCAACGAAAGTCAGTGAGAAGGGAAATGAGACGAAAGGAGGTCCCGGTGAGACAGTATTAATGACGAACCAACGGGAAATGGTACATAAAAAGAAGCACGCGTGCGAATAACCTAGTTGGCTTGGTTTTTTATGCCTCTCGAGTGGAAATGCTTGTGTTACGAAACAGGTTTTTTTTTCCTGTAATGTCTTTTAAATCGGCTCTCGTTTGGCCGCAAAAGGGACCTAAAGCAAAGTGTTCTGTTACACTGTAATCTGAGAGGTGGAGTTTTCTGTGTATTGCGTTCCACCTTTGGCAGCCAAGCCGCAAAGGAGACTTGGCAACGTCGCGTAACCTTGCTTAACTTCGCATACTCTCATGCCGTTTCATTCTCGATAATTAGGCTACTGCCGCTTGTTAGTATGTTTGGTGGTCAGTTTGGAGTGCTAGTATGTTTGGTGATAGCTGAGTTCAATGATAGCGAAGCGTGACATAGGGCACCAAACCTAACCTATTATTGGTCCACCATGATCCCCGCAATTATCCGCCCATGTTTCCCATGATCCCATTCCTTGACGCCAATGAAATCCATTGACTTTCCCGCCCTGCCGGAGCGCAAATTTAACAGGCTATATTCATTGAAAGCGTTCAAAAAAAGTAATTCTGTCACCTAAGTATTCAATTAGGGCTGCAGCGGTTCTTGTAAATTGACGTGGGACTCTGAAATTGGAATGGGAGAGCTGCATTTAGCAAGTCGGGATCTCCTGGGGCAGAGCTTCAACTGAATCTCGAGGCAGATCGATCTCTCGAAACAATCGACCAAGAAAAAAAGCGTTCATTCGACCAAATAAACAAGTTCCATCGAGCAATCGATCTAATGATGTTTTTTCACAGGAGTTGGTCGACTTTCAAAACATGCCCCTCCATTAAGTCGATTTTTCTTTCGGGAGATCGAAGTGACACTGAAATCATGTTGCAAACATTGTGCTGTGTTTGCGACTTAATCATTACCTTGTCCAATGGGTATCAAGTTTTGATTAAAAAAGACGATTTCCTTATAAAACCCAAGATAAAGAAATCGTAGCTTCTGTTAACGACTAAAACCTACAAATGCAAGACAAATGGTCTTTGGAGATGGGAATCAGATCTTGAGGCAAGGTACATTTGATTTCTAAACAACACTAGTTTGCAGTGGACGCGGCATGAGAAGACATAAAGCCCGCGGGCTGACACGGCGCAACGCTAATTAGGTTATTGTTCAAGGTCTATCGATCGGACGGACCTGATTATTCAGTTTCACGGATGGTAAGTCCGCATGTCCAGCGGAAGTAACTCATAGACGGAATATCACAAAAATACAGCATTCATACGCGCATTGGATATGGTTAATGCGATCTCAATGCTATCCGTAGCATTTTATATGTGTTGTGTTTGCATGCGAAGTTCACCAATATGCCAACAACTTAGGCTAAGGGTTATCCCTCTTTATTCTGTTTCTATTCCCCAATCCAACACAATGCGCTCCAACACTTGGGAGCTAACATGTCCGCATTTCGTTTACCTCGGCTTATAAACTCCCTGAGCGATGGCAAGTGACCCATGTACACTGTAAACACTCGTGTGTGTAACCGGAAGGAAGGTGCGGGCAGACAGTGTGTGAACTATTGCACGGTTCACAACATCAGTTTATAATGCAGATTCGATTATTTACGAGTTCTAGGCGAAAGAACACCTCGAAAAAAGTCGTAACTCCGACTATTGCTTCCGAATTCATGGGAACCAACATTACAGATTTGAAAGGTTGGATTGTCCACCTGTGTTCCACCCTGCGGTAAGTTTAAGTTAGGTTAACTCAGGTTACATTAAGTTAGGTTAGGTTACGTTAAACTAGGTTGAGTTAGGTTAGGATAAATTAGGCTAGGTTAGGTTAAGTTAGGTTAAGACAAATTAGGCTAGGTTAAGTTAGGTTATTTTAGGTTAAGGGATATTAGGTTAGGCTAAAATAAGTTAGGTTAAGTTATGTTAGGTTAAGTTAGGTTAATTTATGTTAGGTTAGATTAAATTAGGTTAGGTTAAGTTGGGTTAGGTTCAGTTACGTTAAGTTAGGTTAAGTTAGGTTAGGTTGAAATGCAGGAAAGTGATCGACACGGAAGTTGTCCGACAAAACCCGACCTAATGACACCCGAAACTGTCGAACAGTGTCCCTGTCGAACAGTTTCCGTGTCGAACACTTTCCTCCGTCCCGAAAAGAAGATCAAAAGAGTCCAAAAATCCCCCCTCTGGAATTGTAAGTGTAGTCCATTGCTCCCTCCCGGGCATTTGGACGCGCAATGCGTCTTCACTTAGGACAATGAACAACAAAAGGTGCAAAGGCCGTGCATGCCACTTGGATCGATATACACGTTGCTATGGCAACAGGTTATGTTTCACCTCCTCATTCCAGTTGGTCACTCTGAAAAGCCCTCTAGAAATCCCATCAACTTTTTAAAACCAAAGCCTCATAAGGAAACATGTTTTCAAAGTTCCATTGAAGAATAAGTGAAATAGGACTTTTTTGATTGAAAAATCGATTTGTTGAAAAGAATTTTCGGGTAGGCCAACCATGAAAAATAAATGGAATAGCTTAATTGGAATTGTTCGTCAGGACTCTCACGAATGAATGATTTTCCCTTTTTCTTTCTATTTACCTTTGGTATTTGCGATGAATTCGTTCATGAGAGAAGGCTCATGATTCGTTCGTCAACATTGTTAAAAAGGTGTTAAAGCGATCGATCGACGGTTTGTTTACGCCCGTAAAAATACCCATTTGTTTGATGAGTTAATTGAATGGGCTAGAGAAGAGGCGTTACGGAGAAACAATTTTCCCGAAATCCTGTTCGTGATAATACATGTCCAGGCGAAAGTTTCACAGACCAACAACGCTGATCGTCCGCGTGTTCACTCCCCAAGTTGTAAAAGACTTCATGCTAAAGAAATTTTAGCAACTTTACAAATGCCTTGTAGTCTGGTAACCCCCTAGAAATCCTTTCAAAAGCGAGAGGAAAATCACGAAAAATGGACCGGATAAGAAAATCACGAAGGATGGACCGGACTTATAAGGAAAATCACGAGGGATGGACCGGACTATTAAGAAAAAACACGAAGAATGGACCGGACTTATAAGGAAAATCACGAAGAATGGACCGGACTATTAAGGAAAATCACGAAGAATGGACCGGACTAACAAGGAAAATCACGAAGAATGGACCGGACTAACAGGGAAAATCACGAAGAATGGACCGGACTTACAAGGAAAATCACGAAGAATGGACCGGACTAAGAAAATCACGAAGAATGGACCGGACTAATATTTTATTGGAGATGCGATTCACTTCACAAAGTCGGAAAAATGACACTGAAATATGTCGGACTTGAAACAGACTCAGAGTAGAAAAGGACACCTGATTTTCGAATTGACTTCTCTTACGATCCTCAGTCCTGTCAAAATCCCTGAAGAATAAACCAAAATTTTAGCGCTTTGTCGTGAATGATTGTTTCGGAACGAGTCACTGAACGTGAACTGAGTCACTCGTTTCACTTGGTCCTCTCTGACATTCGGTTAGCGTAGCACTCGACGTTTTACGGCCTCTTACTTTGGCCGTAACTTCCCTCCACATGGATTCCGACAACGAACATCAGTCACGTGAGGCGCTTTTTTAGTTGCGTGTAATTTAATTGAGGTTATGGCACATTACCACCTTCGAATATCCGACGTGTGTGTGCTTCCGGTTCATTGTGGGTGTACGAGAACTTACGGCTAGGGGTCGTCCTTAAAATACGTGGACAGGGGAAGGGGACCAAAATGGTGAGATTCTGGTCGACGGGAAAACTCTTACAAAGGGGCAGGAGAACGTATTATCTGACCGGAGATGGAGAAAGAATGCGAATTCTCGTCGACGTATTTTACAGACGTTCCCTTAGTATGTATTTACGATGATATACGCCGTATATTTTGGATAAATCTGGAACTATCTTTTTTAGGCACGAGCAAAAAAATGAATTTTATTTTAGATAACGTAGTTGTAATACATGAAGATCGGCAACCATTTTCTCTAACGAATAAATATACACTATCAGCATTGAAAAATAATATAGGTTGATTTTTGAAAATTTAAGGCGTCTCAGATTGATCTGAAAATTAAAAAAATTACATATCATTTTCAAATGCAGTTTCAATAGTGTACTGAGAACGTTAAAAAAGTAGGCCACATTTTTTTCAATACCTATTAGAATACTCTTAAAATGAATACTCTTAAAATTTAACTGAAAACTCAATTACACAATATTTTAGACCGAATATTTTCAGGTTTCAGATATTTTCAAAGCCGAAAATTATCTTGACATTAAGTATGCGTGCACATGTTTAATATGTTACTAGGATTTTTCCATGAATTACTGGTTCTTTTCTATGTCCTTTTTTCTTTGAGCAAGTCCTTGTTTGGGGATGTAAACGGAAACAGCAGAAGCACATTTTCCTGATCAGAAAACTTGTGGTGTGTCGTCTTTCGAAGCAAGGGAGAGTTAATTTGTAAGGCAGTCTGCAAGCCCAGCTTAGCTCGACTTGCTCGAATCCCTGATGCCGCTTCTCAGAATACAAAACGAGGCGCAGAGCAGCACTCGGGTATCTAACTGAATATTACTCGCATGAGGTATGAAGCTACTTTTACATAACTTTCTTTCGCGACTTGCTATGAAAATGATTTGAGGTCAGAATTTCTCCCGTTGGCTGCACCATGCCCAACGCCCGTGACTAGTAAAATATCATCCTATTCAATCCCTATGACTGATCTCGACCTTGCTATCGATCGCTCCAAATAAAAATCTATTAAATAAAAGCAACTGTTTGAACGATGAAGTAAATGCAAGCGTGCGTTTTGACAATCGACTAACTACTGAGGTCAACAATGTTAGCTGGTCGATTGCTGAAACGCACGCTTTCACTTGGTCGATTATTGAACAATCGCCTTCACTTGGCTGATTTTTATTTTGAAAGATCGAAATACTTCCTCACCGACGGATAAGTTTTTCTGTGTCTTTTTTTTAAAAAAAAAGCTAAAATGAAAGATTTCACATGTTAAAAAGTAAATTTTGCAAAAGTTTCAAACAAAAAAAAACGATGTCAACTCCTTTCAATAAAGATTTTAATGAAATTTTTAGGTAGGAATTAATTACAGTAAAATTAACATATACCTCAGCTGTCTTTGTTTCCTAATAATAATCAAAATAAGAATGTTAAAAATCACAAAGACGGGAAAAATTTGGTGTGTGATTAAGACTACTATCAAAACAGGTAATCAGGAAGTAGACGTTTTCGACGTCTAAGGATATTTTTCGAGTGAGTATAGTGAAAAGCCGTCGTTTATGTAGGTCAAGCTATGTTACTACTGCGGATGATGGAAGAAACCCCATATGACTGGTAGAGCAGCCGAAGGAGAAAGCGGGAGAGGAGATGGACCAACATCTCAGATGCTGAGGAAGGATGAAGCTCCATGACTAGCGAGGGAAAGAGATGATGAGGAGAAAGTGGGATTGAGTGGAATGAGTTCCTGAGGTCTGCGGTACAAATACACGCTCAAGCGAAGCCCCGTCGCTCCAAATGTCTGCCTTTGCAAAGATTGAATAACTGTTTCCAAGGCACATCACGACAGAACACTAAGTCTGTCGTGAAATACAAAACCGGAAAAAAGTATGAAACGAATGAGAGCGCTACGAGAGACATTAACTTTATTAGTCTGAGAGAAGTCGAGTTTTTGGAGAGATTCTCGCGAGGTTCAGCATAATTCTAATATTTGAAAGATTCAAAGAGACATCTTTTTATGTCCTCATACAAAAGAAGAGTTCGAAAGTGCACTTACAAACTTTGGAAAATTACTTTTTAATTTGAGAAAATTGTTAAAATTGCAAAAAAATGGTAAAAAAGCATTATGAGTTGTGGGTATAAGCGAATGGTTTTTAATTTCAAAACGAATTCACCTGTGAAGAGTAGCTTTAATATTCCCATTGTTCTGAAAATACTCAAATTTCTTGAGGTTGTAAATGCTCTCAAAGGAACAAGTCAGATATCACAAAATTTTCATAACCCATAACAGCCCAAGGTGTTTAGAGTGAAGTTTAGCTTAAGAAAAATTGGAAGGATTTTCTCCATTAAAATGGAAAATTTTAAGCTTGGAAAAATGCCTAAATTATTAAACTTCAGGTCTCCAGAGAGGTGATATTTTTTAAATTGTGACAATACTGAACTGAAAAGATCCTCTAAAATATTTCTTTCCGTTTCCGAAAGGCATCGCAGGGCAGTCGTGGGCTAAGGCACCAATGATCGAGCGATTAATTAGGATTCTCAAAACGTTACAAGTGATAAATGAATAACATGTTCCGCTAGTTGAAACTTTCCGAAGTAGAAATGTTTTGAGGTTATAGTATTAAGGAGGATGGTCGCGGCGGGAAGCACTTTGTCAAAAACATCCCGTAAAAGATTTCTCCGGGGAGAGCGGGAGGGGGGGGGGCGTTGTGGGACCCTCAACTCGTCTCAAAGAAGACGAAGCTCTCTCAGCAGAACACTCTCTAGCTAACTTCCGCTGGACGCGGAGCACGT
>Ga0058701_10004599_pt1 | contig 11236 bp, 10 predicted proteins | sample AgamicOrMae_FD_97039 | JGI IMG/M metagenome (GOLD analysis project Ga0058701, IMG submission 97039) | Agave microbial communities from Guanajuato, Mexico - Or.Ma.e | ecosystem: Host-associated > Plants > Phyllosphere > Phylloplane/Leaf | place: Guanajuato, Mexico | collected 2012-06-04 | reverse complement strand
TTGTTCCATTGGAGATCGTGCATTTATCAGTAATATTTTTATAGAAGTAACTGTTTTATTCGGACAGTGATTCCCAGTCAAAAACGGAAACAAAAAAGTGTGTCTTACGTAGTGAGTTTGAAAGTGACGTGTTTTTAGTGGAAGCGAGACGAGAAGGGAGGCGTTTTTACAGTTTAGAAAGCATTACAAGGCCGCGTCTAATGATATTTAAATGCCTGAAGCTTTTTTGTTTTTTATGTAGTAATATTGAGAGACTTGTATTAATACGCTATAAATCCATATTTTATTGTAAATCCGTTCTATATATTTTTGTGCGAGGATGAGGAAACTGTTTGATTTTGTACAAAGGCCAGCCCCAAACAGGTTTCTTGTGTATGTAGCCATAGACTATAGCATTTTGTATGTTAGTGTATATTTGACCAGAGTTCTTGTGTATAAACTATTATGTAGGTTAGGAAACTTCATGTTCATTATCATCTTGTGTATATTCTTTATCAGTGAGTGTAGTCATTTTTTTCTTTACACTAAGTACCACTAAGTAGGCCAGTATAGAATATCATAGAGCAGAATGACAGAGCAGCCTGTTCATGTTTCAAACAAAGAATGTATTTAATTACGTGTGAAGGGGTACTTTATGATGTACTCTTTAGACATGTTAACAGTCACGATTTATCAAAGAATTTTAGTGGCATCATTTCAGTGTTTTGTTTTAATGACGTTGTTTATAATGGCACCTGCAACTCTACTCCACTCCAATCCACCCGACTCGAATCGTCACTGGAAGGGTGGCAGAGATCTTGACAATCAGGCGATACGATTTATTCAGCAAAGAATTTGAAGACTTTGCTTGTTTTCTTTCACAAGGAGAATGAAAACGCATGGCATGTGCCACGCCACTTTAAATCACTCTGCATACACTGTGCATACACGATTGTACATTGTTGGATGATAATGTGAAAATCATTTTAATACAGTCTAGTAAAGTTTTAGTAAGCCATGTTTGTGTTTTACACAAAGGTTGATTTTTTTTTCATTTCTCAACCGATTATCCTGATGTTGCCTGCTGCAACTTTCCATTTGCAGTTAAATGACCTGGATATATTTTCCAGTCAACCCGGTCGTTCCCGAACTATCTGAATGAAAATTTAAGATGTGAGCGTTTTAAGGATCTTTTTTAGTAAGAGAAAGCGTATTTTAAATTTTTCGTAATGGTCCAAACATTAAGCATATTTTAATTTTTTCGCAATGATCACAATATTGGATTGTCGTACCCAAACTATCTGAAGGACAACTTACGATATGAGCGTTTAAAGGATCTTTTCTTGTAGGGGAAAGCATATTTTAATTTTTTCGTTATGGTCAAAATATTAAACATATATTGATTTTTTCGTAATGCTCAAAATATTGGATTCACGGGCTCGGAAAGGGTTGGAAACTTTATCACCACGATACTGCATAAGAAATTTCTCAAGGGTAAATTTAGCTGTTCACAACCGACATCGCCTTGGCCGTAATTGATTTAATTTTTTAATTGATTTAATTTTTTTATTTCATGGAGAGTTGTAGTTTTATTCCGCCTGGAGCTGTTTTAATTTGTTCAGGGATGAAACGGAATTTGGTGAAATGACGTGACCACTGGTTGAAAACTTGAATAAGTGTCCTTCAGACATTTTAAATTTCTCAAATCTTGCACCTCTTGGAGTGGTACAAAACTGCACCAAGGCGCGTAATTGTCTTCCAGAGTACCGTAACGCCTTTGGAATAAGCTCTCGAACGCGTGTTACCGTACCAAGCGTAACCAGCGTTAACATGAAGCGGAGTGTATTGCACGAAACTAGTTTAACATCACCGGTGTGTTCACCGCACCGGTCGACCATCATTCTTATTCCATTTAGCGAATCAGAATTCTTATAAGTTTTAACGCTCCCTGCTTTACACTATTCGCCCGTCAGCTGCCAAGCTATGAACGAGTTCGATCCAGCAGAGTTGATGGATTTCAGAGAGATCGTAATTTCATTTTGAGGGTGTATAGGCATATTGGACTTATGAGGCATATCTTCATTACATTTTCAATCAAGAAAGGATCAATCCTTCCATGGTTCAAAATCACAGTTCCCTGCGAAGAATTAATGTTAGCGAATCTGAAAAGGAAGCGAGCCTTCACCCCGCGTCAACCTATTATTTTTCGTTGGCTTATTAAGAGCGCACGTTTTTATCGGCATAAAGTAAACTAGTGCCATCACATTATTTGAATTAGTGCGCCTCAGTGGCGCTGAGAGTGCTGAGCTTTTAGAATCATTGTAAGCGTAGACATATTATTCCACTGTGAACAATACAAGGTGGATGAATCCATCTTGGCTTCATACAATATTTTCTCTTCCCGCCCGACGCGCCATATTTTCGCCGCGAGAAAACTCTTGCCTCTGATTGGCTCATGTCTCGTAGATGGCGCTGCTGTCGCCTGCCGTGCCGTTGCGAACGGCGGCAGGCTTTTCGTCTTTTCGTCCACTCCACTCTCAAACTTGCTTTGGTCTGTCTGTCTGCCTGTGCTGCTGCTCTGCTTACCGAAGTTGCGCCGCTGAATCGCGTCAAGAGTTCCTCGTTGTTTGAGCAGTTTTTCCTGTGTTTGTTGGTCTTCTTGAGCCTCTAATACTCCTACTAAGTGTTTGAATCGTTATTTACCATGGAGAAGAGGATAGAACTGGAAAAGCGTGGGAAAAAACCAGCAGAGGTAAGACTGTTTGACCTTAAAAGGTTACGTCAATTTTGAAGTACGGCGAATTAAGTTAATTAAATCAATCCTAATTATGTTTTATTAATCCTTAAACATCCCTATCATTAAGCTTTATGCATAAGATGCCTGAGTTCAGTTGTGAACGGCCTGCTGTACCTCACGGTAACCAGTAGTGTTTAGCATTTGCGTGCTGTTTTGCAGAAGCGTTCGATGTAGGGATCTTGAAGGCATAATTTCTTCTTTGATCTTTTCCTTTCAGCCAAAACAACTTCATTTTTCCCATTTTCCTATGTTTTGCGTTGAATTTCGTCTGTAAACGTGGTGCTGTCCCCACATTGGTACCGCCAGACTTGCCACTTAAAAGCGTTAGCATCTTTATCGACGCGTATTTTTGTTTTATATAGATATTGAGTCGCTCTCTCGGTTGAAGCTGCAGGAATATTTTATTCCTTTCAGAGTGGTTGGTTCGCCTAACCTTTACTAATCAACGCAACGCTTTGTTTTGGCACTGCATTTGTTTACATACTTTTGTCGGAACGGACCTCTCATGGGCTCAGTATTTCGAGCCTCATGGACCGTTGGAAATGATCGCACCCACTCGAGTCTGGCTTATCTTTAATCCCTCGAATTTCTTACACCGCACGTGTATGAAAACGTCCGTTGAAAACATGAAACGTGCATTCAGGTGTGAACTGTTAACTTATAGAGTATGGCGGTCCGTAGGCGCCATTTTGACCGATAATTTGAGTCTATGCATTGATTGTAACATACCGGGAGTGTGAAATTACTAACCGATAATTTCGCGTGAAATCGATTAGGGGTGTGTTGTTATCAGAAGCAGCTTTATGGAACACCATGTGACTGCGTGACAAAGTAAGGGTTGAGGCTTTCGGGCATATGTCCTGTCGTGAAGTGCATCTATGCGCCGCCTCCGCCGCGCCGCCCAGCACTCATTGGGTCCTAACGGGGGCAGCCATTTTTGTTGTCAATTTGAAGGCCATCCGCCGGCAAATGTGGCACAAATATACGGTCAAATCCGAGCAGGTACTTAATCGGGTCCTACCCATGTTTGGGTGTTGCATTTGGCATCGTGGCCGGTTTGTGCAGTGCTCGTCATGTGCAACAGGGTTCCCAGTAGTACATGCTCGGGTGGGCTCCCCACCAACGTGACCAAGCTGGTACTTCGCGACCCCGACTCGCTGCCTCTGGCGCGCGATCAATAAAGTAGTTTAATTTGATGCCGGTCGTCTAAACCGAAATTCTCGTCATGCAACCCAATCGATGTGCGTCGTAGAGTATTGACCAAACTATTGCGATTCTTCACTCATTTAGACTAAGTCCTAAAATTATGTATTTAAAGTCTTAAGCTACTCATGCTTTTCACATGCAGCAACCTTAGTGAATGCTTGCCTGTGTTTCAGATCCATGAACTCAACTTGGACAATTGCCGAACAACCACCATTGTTGGGCTTACGGACGATTTTGTTAACTTGGAAACATTAAGTCTCATCAATGTTGGACTTACCAGCCTGAAGGGATTCCCAACTCTACCCAACTTGAAGAAGGTACAGAGATCAACAGGTGATGTTGTGTCCTCAAGAAAAACAGATTTGAAATAATTATATTTTTCCTTTTTCAGTTGGAGTTGAGTGATAACAGAATCTCGGGTGGTTTGAATACACTTCATACTAGTCCCAAATTGACAAATCTAAATCTGAGTGGAAATAAAATTTTAACTTTGGAAGTTTTGGAGCCCCTGGTAAGTGATCAGTGCTTTGAGCCTGAGTATTAATTAAAACTACATTTTTATTGATATAACTTATGCCTTGCAGAAGGAGCTGAAGAACCTTGCCTTCTTGGATTTGTTTAATAATGAGGTGACTTCCATTGAAAAATACAGAGAAACTGTATTTAATTTACTTTCAAGCCTGAAAACATTGGATGGGTAAGTTCTCTTTTTTCTGCTCTATGATCAGTATCTGAGAATCACCGTAGTCAATTTTTTCATTATGGGAACACTTTGCCCAGAAGTTGTGGAAGTTCCAGAAGCTCCCTCCCAATTTGAGATTTAAAAAAAAAGCTTTCTTGCCAACATACAGAGACCAAAATTCCTTAATCCTAAGTTTGTATTTCAGTGTTTATATACTTTTTAAGTTATTCTTTCAGAAAGCTCCATAACAACTTTTGTGTTAATTATAGGAGTTAAAATTTGTTTAAAAAAAAGAAATTCTGTTCTTTAAAAAAAAAAACGTTTTGGGTTTACCTTGAATGACTTGGGTTTAGCTATTATGATGCATTAATACCCTTATTTCTGTGCAGGTACGATAGAGATTCCAAGGAAGTAGATTCAGACTGTGAAGAGGATGAAGAAGTTAATGGTAATGATGACGACAGCGAAGAAGAAGGTATTTATCTTTTTTATTTTGATGACCTATTTTTCATCAGGCTCCAGTCGCTTAATTGTGTTTTGTTTGTGTAGATGAAGATGAGGACGGAGGAGAGGAAGATGGATTGGATGAAGAGGGTGTAGATGATGGACTTGATGATGAAGGCATTGAAGAAGAGGAAGAGGACGACATTCCATTGCGCGCCGTGTACAGTAACGACCTGGAAGACGGCAGCGACGCAGACTATGAAGGAGAGGGCGCAGACGAAGAAGGTGATGTGGATTCTGTTGACGATATAGAAGAGAACTCAAGTTTATATGGCAGTGACGAGGAGTCAGAGTCAGAGGCAAAAGAGAAGAAAGGAAAAGTCAAAGAACCAGAAGGTAAGACAGACTAAAGATTATGGTCTTGAGGGAACTCGTGGAATTTTCAGTACTTATAACAATAACCATTAAGTGCCTCAAATGGGAGGAGTTAATTTAACCTTTTTTAATGATAGGCAGATTTTATTATTAATCTGTTTGAACGCTCGTATGACTTAATGTGGGTCTTAAGGACTCAGGGTAGGTGATTTTAACTTGTGCTGTTCTGCCAAAATAAAATAAATAATTAAGGCCTCTTTGCATATATTTAACCATTTCCAAAGGACTTACCTGAGTTGTTATGGGTTAGTTTTTTAGAGCAGCAATAAACTTGTAATTAGTATTTATTGACTGATGCGTGCCAAGGAAATTCTTAAATTTTTGCTGCTTGCATGAAGATTGCTTGATTTTCCACTGGTGTAAGACAGCTCCAATTTTGAATGCAAACAAAATTCAGGTTATATTTATTCTTGAATTTCAAAGAAAGTAGAGCTTTTTGTCAATATTTACTGAGGGTCAATATCAGCCAATGGGATAGTTTTGACTGGTGACTTGGGTTTCTAATAGAAGTTCTAAAATCATAAGATTTGGCCAAAAGTTTGTTGTCTTGATTTATTTATTATTTTATGAATTAGGTTGATCAAGAAATGCATGTCTGCTTATTTTTAGACCTCAGCCTTCTTTAATCAAGTCTTCATAAATGAAATAGGTTGGCTTTAGAGCCTACAGCTTGTGCTCAAAATCTGTGGACAAAATTATGAAAGACTTAACTTATAAGAAAGAATACTTAAAGATGGTGGCCACCATAAAATTTCTGAAAGTAAGTTTGTTTGCAGGTGGTGACGATTCACAAGCACGGGGGAAGAAGAGGAAGCATGAGGGTGAAGAAGTGAATTAAGTGAACAAAACGCCTGGGTGATAAACCCTTTGTGTTGGACTGAATTTTGAAGAGAGTGCGCTTGTGCTCAAGTTGTGCTTGCGCACTTGTTTCAGTGGTGTGGCCTTCCCAGTTGGTTATGAAAGATAATACAAACTAAGTTGATAAATGCTAACAGAGTAGCTGCTGGGTGCAGTTGAATGAACCATCTTTTGTCTGTCCAACAGCTGACGGCTGGTGTGAAGCATTGGTCTGTAGGAAGTTACAAGTCCCCTGAAGCTGGCACTGCCGAGCCTTTGCCAGAGTGTTTAATCTTTGTAATTTTGTACATTTATTGACTATGAGGGGTCCCTTGGTGGTTTTGTGTGCGGGTCGGCAGATCGCAGGGCGGTCGTGTCGAGATCCTCCTCTCTTTGACCGGATTCGTCGACCTCATTTGATGAGCTAGTGTGAGAAATTTTGCATCGCCAAATTTTTCATATTGTTCACTGTTGTATAAAGCGGCGGTGAATGCGGTTACTCTGTTGAGGTTAAGTTGCTTCAAGGCAGGCAAGACTAATTTATCATGCTGTGAAACAGTTCCTGCAGGGCAGGAGGCGTAGTCCCTCAGTTGAAATGAATTTGTTTGTCGGATGAATTGGAATGAGGTGTGGAGCTCTATTGGTTTTTAGGATTTTAAGCGATTGTGTAAGTGCAGTCAATTCAGAGATGCTGTAGGCTTGAGTGAATGGACATTCTGTCTGAGCAACCATTCGGGGAGGACTGTTTTAGTTGTTTGTGATCAGACAGACTAAGATTGTACATTACATCTTCTCCTACCATGCAGGCAAAAGTGCACAAGTGTAAGCTGTTTTGCCAAAAAGTTCCACTTCACTCTGCATAATTATTTGCAACAATTTCATTTATTTTATTGAGAGGTTGCTTTAACTCTTGTCATCTGTATAATTTGATTACTTTGACTCATCAGAGCATTCATAAATCAGTTTTATCTCTCCAAGAGAACTTTTTTGTAGGCCTAACATTTAATTTCTTTCTGTTTATGGCTATAAATTAAGGCTTGTGAAGCAGTTTTAAGCCTTGTAAATACTGGTATTGATTTGTTAATAAAGTATGTTTCACAATTTTTTTTTTGTTGTGAAATAATTTTTAGGTAAATGTTTTCTTTTTTCTGGTATCGACTGAACCTTTTTCTTTTGTCACCCGTTGGATCAGCTTCTCTTCGGCACTGTTCATGAGTTCTCGGTATTCAGTTTTGATAAGAATTCGGAATAGACCCTCTTGACAGATTTCTTCAAGTGATTTAAATCGGTGGAAGGCAACGGGACAACCGAGATTATTTCAAGGACTAGAGAATCATGCGGCATAACGTTCAGCGGTTCATTTCTGGACATGGGTTTTAAACGAGTTCTCGTATGTTCTGTACATTTGTGCCCATCTTTTGGAACACCCCGAATATCATTTTGAAGGATTGTATTCAAAGACAACGAAAATGTTCATGTACGGTACCCTTGCACCCCATATCGATGATCAAGGACACCCAGACAGCTGGGATTCATTTCAGAAAACATTGGGCACCCGATGGCTGCGTCCCCGTGTCAACCTGCTTGGACACATGCTTTAGGCACCCCTAGTAGTGCCCTTCGATTGCGCGGAAATGTCTCAAAACACACACAATTAATTTTACTGTTTGGTAAAAGACCAACAGGAATGAGTGGGGAAAAAGTATTCCTGAGCTGTTCCAGAGTGAAGTCTCGTCAATTTTTTTTTACCTCTCCCCCTCCCCTCTTTCCCCCAAAAAATGACTCATAACATATTCTTAATCTAGGCTCGCCTTTTTGAGACAAAAATTTTTCTGAAAGATCTGCCACAACTTTCCCACCCCTTAACATGGTAAATTTCTTTGCAGGGTGTTCTTTTCTTTTCACGGACTTTCCGTACAAGTTCCATTTCGATCAGGTTGACAGATCAAGAAAATCAATGCTTTGTAGAAATCAAAAATGGCAAGTGTCTTCATCGTACCTGAACTATAACCGTCCGGCCGTCCGTAGATTGTAATAAACCCCTCAGTGCTCTATTACAATCTATCCTATGGACTGGAAACAGACGAGATACCGGTAGCTATAGTCTCATGCTGGAGTTACACAGTTATGAGTTACGGGGTTAATTGAACAAATTAATTGAACCTTGATGAGCTCAGTGGTCGTATCTGGCCCATTGATATGAAACTTAATTTTCAAGGAAGAAGTTACGGGTGACCTATTAATTCAGTCTGGCGAGTTATACCTTTGTATTCCATCAAAGCAGTACCACCTGCGCGATAAAAATTTGCCGCCCACCGGTTGCTTGAATGAAATGAGCACTAAATAAAAAGAAATTTATGTAATAACTATCAGTGGGGTATATGCTGTTAACATGGAGGAAGAAATCTAGCTTTGTTCCTATGCTGTTGAGCCATATATTTATGAACTATACCGGTACGGTGTGAACCTGGTACTGTGTGACCTGATGCTGGCTGAGACCATCAGAAATAAAGGCATTTCTTTTAAGATTAAGAATTTCGTGTTCTGCTAACGTATGCTAATCGGAATTTTTTTGATAACGCAAAACAAATGGCGCGCCGCGATGCTCAACTTACCACCATAGTCGTGCAATGCTTGAAGGGTGCCGTAAAATCTTTGGCCATCGCATCATGGGTCATGGTGTAATGGTGAAAACTTAAAGACTATGGCTTCGAAAGGTGATGTAGATACTAGAGTCGGTGAACGCCGGCTTAAGCCCGTTTACGGTAAGTATTTTTATAAGATAAATGCAGTATGCTGCAATTTGTTTCTACGGAATCGAGCCGTTTGAACGATTTATTAATTCGTGCTGCCGGCAAGGTTGGGGCGGGGAGAGGAATCGGGTTCTATTTCCCAACGATTTAATCGGTTCTAACGCTTGGTATTTTAAATTCGGCTTTAGAAAATCATTTCGAACGTAAAAAATTTTCTGCTCGTGTTTTTGCATGGGTCTTTTGTGTCATTGTTATGAACTGTAGAGGTCAACCTAACCTCTAAATTCTAGGTTATGTTTCGGTATATCGAAATGTTTTATTCTATCTACCGGAAATTTGTATCTTTGACTGACATTTGGCACTTGGTTCTTGAAGCAGAAGTCTGATCAGTGTGTTGAGATAATTGATCTTTTATCTTAAGATTGTGTGTGGCATCAAGTAATTATAATCAGTGTCCTGTTACGGCTCTCTCTTTCACTGTATGATCATCTGTTCTGTGTCAAAAGTTTAAAATATATGAGAAACTTCTTTTGAAGTGATTTGCAGTAAGTGTTTTGATTTGTCAGTTGTGTGTGAAGATTTTCTAAAGTTAATGTTACATGAGGACTGTTTTGCTCTGCGGATAATATTGAAAAGCTATGATTTTTGGGGTTATTCTTCTAATGTCATTAAAAGCCTTCCCAGGCTACAAAAAAAGCACCTGTAATTTTTTTAATTTCTTTATTTTCTCTTTTAGAGTGGCTTGATGCAGGGAAAAATAAGAAAGCACTTCAAGAAGTTGAAAAGGTCCTGAAAAAGCAGCCAAATTTTTTATGTGCCAAGGTGAAGTATCATTAATAATATTTCCTCAACCTTAATGGTTTTGTGTTTTTACTTTTGTTTTTTCTCTACAAATTCTATCTTGACACATATCTCTTTCAGGCTTTGAAAGCTTTGGCCTTGTTGAGATCAGGCAAAGGAAGTGAAAGCTCTAAATTAATAGAAGCTGTGCGTCAAGAAACTCCAACTGATGACCCCACACTGCAAGTTTTAAATATTTGTTATCGAGACCTCGAAGAACGTAAGTTTCTCACAATTATTGACTTAATTAACCCTCATGTGGATTTTTAATAATCCCCCAAAAGAATAATACTGATGAAATTGATCTTTTATGTACACAGCTCAGTCAGTATGTGATATGTATGAAGCAGCATCTAAAAAAGAACCTTCTAATGAAGACCTTTTGTTTCACCTATTCATGTCATATGTACGGGTTGGTGATTACAAAAAGCAACAAAAAACAGCCATGATGCTATACAAGTTAAAACAGAAAAATCTCTACTACTTCTGGGCTGTTATGAGTATAGTGATGCAGGTACATTCAGAAACTTATTACTGGTCTTATCGGGCAGCCTTGAAGTCAACTTTCGTCTTGCTTATAACATGAAATTGAATTATTCTCAGGCCTCATCAGGTGAAGATAAATTGGCACAAGCAGTAGTATTGCCTTTAGCGGAAAGGATGGTAACCAAATTTGTGGATGACAACAAAATAGAATTAGAACAAGAAGTACAGCTCTACCTCATCATTCTAGAAAAGCAGGTATGATTACCAAAATTTCTCCCCATCAATACCTGAGATCCAACTCTAATTTCATTTGCCGTATATGTTTAAGCTTACGTGTGCACTTAGATCGCTGTGTGCTTGGCAAAAGAAGCGAACAACGGTGGGACCTGTTCAAGACGATCCCGTACATAACAACTATCACCATACGACTCGTGTCCGGAGTCTTACTGAAAACTCACACTCCCTGTAAACTCCGTTTCACGACGTCTTTAGTTTATTCTCGAGGGTGGCCCAGAAACCCAAAATCAGCAAAATGTTTAATAAACCTGGAGAAACCTTGATTCTTTCCTCATAGATTTAAAAGTCACTGTGCATTTTATTTTTATAGCTCCAGTAGGTTATGAGCAGGATATTCAAAGTCTACACTCCAAATTTAGTTCTCTTTTATAATAAATACTGTAATTTATTCCATTTGCTTTTTTTTTCTATTTTCTAGACATCTCTCTGTCTCTCTCTCTCTTTTTTTTAAATATTTATGCAAAGAAAATAAAACACAAC
>Ga0058701_10004598_pt1 | contig 11236 bp, 10 predicted proteins | sample AgamicOrMae_FD_97039 | JGI IMG/M metagenome (GOLD analysis project Ga0058701, IMG submission 97039) | Agave microbial communities from Guanajuato, Mexico - Or.Ma.e | ecosystem: Host-associated > Plants > Phyllosphere > Phylloplane/Leaf | place: Guanajuato, Mexico | collected 2012-06-04 | reverse complement strand
GGTTGGTATTGCGGTTAAGACCTTTGGCGTTTGCGACTTTTCTCGTTTGGCATTTACGGATTGGCGCTTGTGGTTTTTGGCGCTTATGACAGCTACCCGAAAAGAAAAATATTTGTATGCAGTTTGCATTTAAGTATATTTTGAATATTTTATGCAAATTGATAATTCTCAAGAGACTCACCAATCGTTAAAGCACTGTTTCACAACACTTTTAAGCTGATCACAATAATTTTTCTTGGCACTTGTAAATCACTTCACTTCACTTGATTCGCATGCAGGATTCTGCTCTTGACGTGTCAACGGCGGTGCACACCTCCTGGTATCTAGCACGGTTGAGTTGCGGAGGGACTGTAGCCGCGACTGGCGCGGTTGTCTGACGGAGCGCTACTGACTGCCGTCGGACTGGCGTTCGACTGGCGGGGCGGGAAGAAGGACTCTCGGCCGGGCCGCGCCGCCCCGCGGGCCGGGCTTCGCGCCGCGGGCGCCGCGCTGCTCTTTTGTCGACGCGCTGCGGCAGCTGCGGCTGCAGCGGCGATGGTATTCATCGCGCTGTTTTCGATCACCGATAAAACAGACGCCGCAGTCGAGGATCAGATGTTCATTTCATTACGATATAGCCGCTAATTGAAAACAGCTGGGAAAGAAGTTTACTCAGAGAGCAATGTTGCCAACTTTTGGGCACTGCACTTCAGAGAAAAGTTGCATTTTGAAGCCGGTTGGAGCTGACTGTATAGTCTTCTACACAGCCTTAGTTGGAGCCAAGCACTTTACTTATCGCCAAGCCTGATGCCGCTTACTTTTTGGTAATGGAAGCCAGCCGCAAAGAAGTTACAGGCATCTGGGAAACAGTCGAGCAGAGCAACAGCGAAGCAAGACTCATCTTCTAATTAATATACTAATTATTTCCAAGGCACGTGCAACTTGCCGATTTCCCTTACTTTTAAGTGAAAATTGGTTCCGTTAGGTTAGTGGAGGTTTAGTTTAGGTTAGGCTGGGATTAGTTCCGGCTAGGTTAATCTGGATTGGATTTAGTCAGTTAATTTTTACGAGATAGGTGTGCAAAAATTGGTGCCATAACTGCTCGCGTTAAAGTCTCCTAGAAGGAATTTATGCCCTTTTGCTGTGTGTGCCTGAAAACGAGTGGAGTCTCGATAGTAAGAAGTCCAAAGGACCGAGGAGAAATCACGCCCTTCGAGAAGTGTGCACTATCGAGGATTACGCCCTATCGAAAAGTACGCACTGTCGAGAAGTACGCACTAGCAAGAATTACGCACTATCGAGGATCCTTGTACATTGTTTCTTATGGGACATCGCCGGGATAGGAGGAAAATTATTATTACGTACAGTCGACAATTACGCACTAGCGGAATTCGTTACATCGAGAATCGACTATGATACCCGGTTTCAATAACATAACCCCTAACGTTGGTCAACCCGCTCAGCAGGGCAGTGTGTCAAGATCACAAACCCAGGTTTATCTACGTAACCTCCTGTTTTTGGATTCAAGTCGTTAACCATACCGGTAGTTAACGTAGTACCAGGGTGTGGAGCACGAGAGGTTAAAAATGTGACCTTTGAAATCTTCGGTGTCGAAGAATATTTAGCCTGGAGGGGAAATCGTTGGCGGGGCGGGAAGTGCTTTTGACCACGGGAAGCCTTTTAAAGCATCTCTCACGCGGGGAGGCATCGATGACGTGTTTCAGGTCGTAGAGATGCAAGCCGGACCATGTCTAGTTCCTGACAAAATTCACCTCATCGCGGTTGTGCCCAAGAACGTTTAACATCCCTTGTCTCTCTTCATCCGCTTCATCATATCTTTTCGGGGCCCTCCACATGAACTAGTAACCTTACAATAAGGCTACCCCCCCCCTCATCGCAGCACGCATAACCCCTTTTAGGACCTTATTAAATCTCTTGTTTTTCAAAGTTACGTTGGTACAAACAAAGACATCCTCCTTTTGTTATTAGGCTGTATAAACGATTTTTATGTAACGAGCTTTTAAAGGGTGTGTGAATCCTCTTTTTCGTTGGTTGGTTGGAAGTAGAGCCCTGTAACTTCGTAGAGAGACGCAAACCAAACCCCCACCACAGGCACTTCCGCCATGTTGAGCACATCTGGCCCATAAGAAATACATTGTACCCATCATGGAGGCCCCCATGGCAAAGGACACCATTCGCGCCTCTCTACGAAGTTGTAGGGCTCTAGTTGGAAGAAGGGGTTGGTTGCCCACCTTTTAGGGGAGACGGAAGAATGTTGCACCGTAAGTTCTCAATCTTTACTAAAATAACGTTCATCTTATGCTTCACAGGTCGTTAGTCATTACGTACAGTACTCTAGAAACCCGAAAGAAATGACACTTACTTGTCATTCGAACAAGTTTGCTTTGCCTTGTTTTTCTCAGACCGCGCGATCATGTTTTTAGCCGAATTTTTATTACTTCCGCAGGATTATTACATGATTGCAATATTTTAAACATTTTAATGTCTTGCGAAGACGGGAAGAAATTCGCTATTTTAAAAGCCTTTTTTGTTAATGTGACTTGCTTATCTTTTTTCATCGGTTTTTTCGCTGAGTTGTAAAATTAAGCTTACTAACGAAAAATTACTTAATTTTTGAGCATTTTTCTTCTCTGTTTTTCCGAGTAGAAAAGTTCTGCTTTTTCATATCCTTTCCCGCAATGTACGAAAAAAAAATTAAGTCTCATGAAGGGGAACGGGTGGTCGGGCGGGGATACCGTGAGTGTTCAATACGGTATTTTAATAAAATAACTTTCCGTTTTTTTGTTGTTTTGTGTGTGTTCCGCTAATTTTAAGGTGAAAATTTTGGATTGTAATCGAAGATTGCAGTATCAAAATTACTTGGTACTCCTAGTTTGATGAATGTTCATTAGCCCTGAGCATGTGCTTTTGTTGTCAGGTGCAAAATAAAAGTGCTTATGAAAAGTTTTTTGGGTCTTCATTATAACATTCCACTCCAAACCATTGTCATGTTTCGTGATAGCCACAGCCGGGAGCCTGAGAATAATAAAAACGCAATGGTCTCAGTAATTGTATCTCGTTTACGGAATTCAAATGCAACTCCTCCCAGTGTCTCGCTGTTTGGTTTATTCCCTCCCATTCAGCATGCAAGCAAAGCGTTGCGACCTGTCGGCACGTCATGTCCTGCTGCTCATGTCATTCATTCTTTAATCGCGCCGCTGCTGCCAAGTGCGCCACCTAGCGGATAACGATGGTACCAAAGAAAAGTGTCCCTTATAGCTCTTCTTATGAAGGGCTCTAGTGTCCCTCAGAATAACGGAAACATGTTAGGCGGTCCAGGAGGGACCATTTAGTCAATGTTGGTAAAAAAAACTTTATTCAAATTTACGGACAATTAAATCAAAGAGCTGTTGTATTTGTTTTAAAATAAGAGGTGAATAAATTTTGTTTCTTTCTTTTAACAACGTGGTAAGATGTAATGAATATTTTGCTCCGCAAGTGTGTTTCAGGACTTCGTATACTAGCGGTACTAAAATACGTTTCATCTTATAGAATGCAGTTTCGTGTTTGCGTTATAAAAATAATAAAAACTCATTTACTTTTATAAAAAAAAAACATGCGAGTTTATTCATGCACAAAATATACATACAGGCAAAGCCCTTCTGACTTGCAGACGTTAAATTATATGTTCAAGTGATAAAAACAAGCTTCAAATCATCATTAAAACGTACAAAATGGCGATAATACATAAAATTAAACTATGGCAATACACCGTTGGCCAACTGCTTCAATGTGTCAGTCGCTAACTCCGGCCGCTGGCTGACTTTCATCAGTTTAGATGAGCTGTACTTCCTTCCGATCGCCTGTTAACAAATACAACGTTTGTTCAAATGTTTCTAGACACTGTTTCAGCTCTGAAAGAAATACCTACTTGATGCTTCGAGGTCTGCGATTTTAGCAGCATTTTTGCCATTTGCACAGCCGTTGCTGTCACCTCAGCCAGTGGAACGCCGCTGTAGTGTTCGAGGGTTCGATCCCAGATTTCGGTAGAAGTCTTATTCGTGTGGCCGTAAATGCTAAATAGAGAAAACGTCAGCTAGTTCAAAGTAAACAGCGAGTCGAGAATAGAATAATTACCATTTTGCTATGAAGAGAGCAGCAGCTGCCAGGCGGGAGGGGCGAACATGGCACAAGTTGTAATCCATCAGAGACCACTCGAGGAAGAATTTGGCAAAGTTGTGGTGCATGGGTAAAACCTGAAAATGATTCAGAGAAATTAAAAACCATACAGACAGGTTTAAAGTACAATAGCTTGAGACACTTACTTGGGCCACTTTACTAAATCTTCGGAGGAAGTGAAGAGGAAGGGGCTTGCCCAAGTTGAATTCTAGCGCCTGAACAATTTTCTTCTCCATTCGCAAAACATCTTTCTTGGAGTAAGCATTGTCCGTAACAAACACCAGCTCTCCCACATCAATGGAATAGATTTCTTCATACTTCCCAGCGATGAACAGAGCGGCCACTCCTACTAGCTGAAGGAAGTTACGGTTTGTGGAGGTTACCTAAAGGAGGAGGAAAAATTTTAAAATGTAATTTTAAGTTTGAGTTGACAGCTCAAAATGTTGTTGGTAAGTACCTGAAGGTAACGGTCAGTTAAGGATACAGTTAGGAACAGTGTTTCTTGAAGTAATTTATATTGTTCTTGAACATCAACCAGCCAGTCTACTAATGTTGCCCTCATCTTTGGAGTGATGTCTTGACCAGCTAAAAAATCTGGTTTCACTGGGAATGCTTGCTGTAGAGAAGGAGAGAAGCATTAGAATTTGAGGTACAGTAAGGTTTACAATACAATTACTCACCTCCAGTTCAAGTAAATAGCTATAAATATCAGGGGCATAAGATGCTACCAATAGAGGATTAGACATATCATCTTTGTCAACATCTTCAATTTCAGCCAGGAGACCATGTGAAAAAGACACTGAAACAAATAATAAAATATAATAAGATCTTACTTAAAAAAGAGAAGTTGAATGAATAACTAAAGTCCTTTACCTGTGGGTGCAATCTTGACTTCAGGTTCTTGATGTATATTTACAGAGAACAGCGACGATGATGATACAGTAGGCCTAAGCTGAGGTTTTCCATCTGCCTTAACTAACTTAGTAAGTTTTGATTGATCCTTTACATATGTTGATTTTGAAGGTTGAGTTTTCTTTACACCATTGCGTTGATTGGGAACAGCAAACTTGTCAAGTTTGTTCCCAATTTCTCCCAATGCTGGCCTCTTCAAGCCGGTGATGTTTTGTGTTGTGCTTTTCCCTGGCAGGCTGACAGCATTCTCCACATTTGTGTTTACCTGAGTAAAAGCAACAATAGTAATTAATGATCAAACTCTTCACCTCAGGTGACAGGAATCAAGTCATGAGGGACAAGGTAGCTATTACAATGCTAATCATACCGATATATGGGGCTTTCCCACGGCAAGGAACTATTTCTGAGTCGTTTACAGAGGCAGCCAATACCTCAATCAAATATTTTTTTTAAATGGAAGCCCTACGTAACTAGAAAAACATTGATGTGTGGCGCCATGTCCACGGCGTATAGGTGGGCCGGCTAGAAGAGCTTCTTGATGCAACTCTCGCGGTCAGAACAAAAAAGTACGGACCCAAAATACAACAAGAAAACATGACGGAAATGATTATAAATGACAAAAATTGGCTAATGTGATGTATATGGCATTAATCGACAAGATAATTTGCAGTACTCACCTGGTTGAGGGTTCCAAAGGTGAGAGGCATTGTGTCCGCTTTACGAGCTAAACCTTAATACCAAATCCTATTACTTCTCAGGAGTAATTCCGGTCGCCACTACTTCACTAAATTCCGTTTATCACAGATCATTAGGCCGAAACAATTCGGCTACTAATACTGAAGTGAAAAGATGTGTATGACTGCTCATCGAAATTTAAATTGTACGTCGTTGAACTAAGCTTCTCTCTGATTGGTCGAGCGGGAAGAACTTTTTGTCTTCTGCTTTTGTTGGATGTAGTAACTAAAGATCCTGTATCACGTCAAAATAATTTTCGAACGACTTTTTACTCTCCCATAAAAAACCCTTATTTTGTTTAGAAAGTAAATCTTGTCCTACAGCAAAAATTTCTCGATGAATAATCAGAGTTTTCAAAGTGGATGTGCCGTCCTGTGCTGCCCTCTGCCGGTCGGTTTTGTTTACGAAGATGGCCGCTTTTTGAAGTATCATGGCTTGGCCAACATACCGGCGTGAATCTTCATGATTCAAGTCATCTGCTTAGGCTGCGAGGTGTTTTTGACGCACATGAGATTTAGCTCAAGATAACCATTAAAGTCAGTATTCTTTTATCCTGAAAGTGCATCTCAATATAGGGTAAATAAATGATGACGCTTCTAGAGTATTTTTAGTTTGCGTAAGATTACGAAATTTGTCGAGTCAAGCTGCGTACTGTTTTTCAATGTTTTTAATCGGGTTTGGGGCCCTCAAAACCGGGTATTTTCAATTATTAGGCCTTTAACGGGGCCGTTCACGCACTTCTAATTATTTTTTATTGTATTGTGATACCAAAATGCAGTAATGTTGCGCATTTTTCGCAGAGAACGAGCTCGTCGGGCTCAAAGGACAACATGAGTCGATTCCCGCGCATTGCATGTTGGTAGTGAAGGGTATGTTGGTATGAGGACGCCATGATGCCTTCTTCGAAATCGAGTTCAACATTGAAGTTTGGAAGTGTTATTTTACATATTGTGACTGAGTGAGCTAAAACTGTCACGATGGGGACGAACTAAGGGTCTTTTAGGTTTGTTTTGTAGAGGGTTTAAACCCTTCGGGGCCCTTGAAAGTGACCCAGGGGGGATTTATATGAATTCGTGTCCAATGCATTCAGCCTGTCAACAAAAATGAGCAAGACCTCGTTCAGGCCGAGGCAGCTGGATGCCTTGAAGCCTATGCCCATTTATATGGCCGAGGAGGTACCCGATTTACCTCAATACTCGGCCATAAATCGGGCGGTCCATCCAATGCCGAGTGGAATGCACAAAGAGGAGGAAAGTGTAAGTTTTCCGTGTGAAAATTTTGAGCATGATGCGGCCGCCATGTTGCCTTGGGGATTTCCTACGGTGCCCGCAAGGGTGCAGCATCGTTGTCGAGAACAGTACACCTTAAATGACGTTTATCCTTTTTTTAAACAATGGACCATAATAAATAACCACCCCTTAGACCATCTGGATTTTTTGGTCATTTTTGGGATTATTTCTGGCAGATGACAAAGCTGCTGAAAGCAAAGAAAATAAACCGTGATATCGGGCCATTGCCTCCTTAGCCTTGGCTTAAGCCATTATCCTTTCTGAATTTTCTCGTGTCACTTGTCATTTCCACTGATAGCATTTTAAGAAGGATTTGAAACGCATTTTAGATTGGCAAATATCAATGTTTACCCAAGCGTTTATTTGTAAACTTAGTTACTTACACCTAACCGGGTTAGGTTATGTTGACACTCAGTTGGCCTAGTGTTAATGTAGTACATTGGCTTACTGATCAAAGCTGTCCAATCATCCTGATGAAATAAACTTTCTTCTATATCCTTTCACAATACAGGGAGAATCGTTATTGTCATAAAATTTCACGGCGTATTGATACCTATATTATTATATGTCAAATTAATGCGCTCCTTCTGAGAAGGGAATGCCGTGTACTAGTGCAGAAGCATGTTTTAGATAGGGGAAAATGTCAATAAGTTTGATCTCCAGCTATTTAATCAAGCAAAATTGTTTGTTCATCCTCTTGGTTCTAATTTCTCAAATAATAAGGACTTTGACACTTTTGACATGTGTTGGTATTAAATTGCATCCATACCATATCTTTCAGATGTCTCCCTGCAGATTTTTTTTTTAATTTTTATTTTTTTAAACCAAATATGAAAGATAGTGAGATAATGCTGTCCTTTCTCAGCATTTAATCTTCATTTGTGTATAATATTAGATAGATTCTTTTTACATAACCAAAAGTTTATCATAAACTCAAATTGTCAATTTATCCAAAGTGTAAGAGTTTGGCACTTGTGTGCACACTCATTTTAACAAATCTATCATTTTCAGGAACATCATCTTCAAAGGGCAATATGTACTGGTTTAATAATTCCCACTCCAGAAGTTACCGAAATAAATGAACTAGAAGCCTATGAAAGAATGTATCCTCCAAATTATAAACTGCCTCGGCAGTTAATACATGTGCAACGTAAGTATTACTTCTTTACTCTTGGCTTACGTTTTCTCTAATTTCAGAGTATGATTGATGACCTGTTGGTGTTGCAAAATGTTTTTTAATATTTATTTCAGCAGTTTCTAGCTCTCTATTTAGGTGACTGATAATTTTATTTGTTGGCAGCGTTTACTATGGAACAAGATATCCCTGATTATGATATGGATTCTGAAGATGAAAGGTGGATTAATTCTCAAGCTAAAAAATTAGAACTTACGCCTCTAAAGGTATGTCTTTACACTTCGGGAATGACATGGTTTCTACCAAAATTCTTTTGTATGTCTTTCCCTTTGGTCATTGACATAGGCCAGAACATCTGGTGTGTATATTGGTTTAGGTGCTCCCTTAGACCGTGGACATCAGCTGACCATTTCTTCACAACTGTTTTGATGGGTAAAAGAAGTAATTGAAGATTTTAACTTGATACTTTATTCTGTTACAGTTTGAGGAGATGTTAGACCGACTAGAAAAAGGTAGTGGCCAAATGGTAGTGACACTATCAGAGGCTAAAACTCTCCTTAAGGAGGATGAAGAGCTTATAATTGCAGTATATGATTATTGGCTGAATAAAAGGTTAAAAACGGTGAGTAGCAGAATTACCTACTTTAGGAACATCTTATGTCATTTAAAATTGTTTCCTCTGCCTTTTTAAAATTTAGTGACAGAGTATTTTATATTTTCTGTCCATTAACCTGAAACAGGCCTTTTTTTGTGAATATTTTTTTAACTTTGAACCTCTTCGCTATATAAATTGTTGAATTTCCCAATTATCATTTTTTTCGCCCCAACCCTCTATAGTCACCATCCTCACTACAGGAGTTATCTGATTTGACCGTATTCTGTGGCTTTGGTTCAAGCCCGGGAAGTGGGAGGAAGAAATAGCCAACAGCTTTTGGAAATCGCTTAGTCGCAGGGCACGGCGGTTCTCTTTCGAATTCGATGCTCACAGAACATCGATTCGGGAAGGCTATGACTAATAAATGTTTCTCTCTTCGGTAACAGCAACGACCGTTAGTGCCGACCGTGAAAACCGAATTGAAGGCAGGATCGGCTGCAAACAATCCGTACCTGGCATTTAGCAGACGCACCGAGAAGATGCAGACCCGTAAGAATCGTAAAAACGATGAAGCGTCTTACGAAAAGATGCTCAAATTAAGGAGGGATTTGACGAGGGCCGTCAACCTACTCGAGTTAGTAAGGAAACGAGAGAAAACGAAACGGGAATATCTTCTTCTTACCGTAGAAATTTATGAAAAGAGGTGAGTGTGCCTACCTGTCGACCGGGCGTGTATTTAACGACTTGTAAACAAGTACATCTTTTAATTTTGTTTAAATTATTTTGTTTTAGGTACCAAGCAGGGGATTTCAGCGGAGCTCTTCTTCAAGAAGTGTCTGCATTAAAGAACTTCCCCTCATCTAGGCCAGCATTTGCTCCTATCTTTCCGAACCACTACGGTGTTAATCATTGGTCTAGTAAAGTTCCTCTAAAAGTGAGTACACTTTTACGATTTTTATTTCGTTTTTTTAGACAAAAATTTCCGATCCTGAAAGAGGCGTTTTTAAGCTTTTTACAACCAAATAGGTAGAGAATCTAGTGTGGAAAGTAGCAAAGTAGCTTAGGTAATTTTAAAAATCAAATAAAAGATCATTTCTTTGAAAAGTACCTTTTGTCATTTAAATAAATAGTATTACTTTAGTTTTCTCGATGTCGATATCCTTTGTCTATTCACGGTACAGCTTACTTTTGTAAAAGTGGATAGGAGTTGATACACATTTGTTTGTTTTTGTTTCTTTTTATATTTATTGTTATTTATTAGATGGCCTCCAAGAAACAAATGGAAAGAGTTTATATGATACCAACTGAACAATAAAAAAGGCGGCAAAGCCTTTGCTGTATTGAAAAACTGTTTTTTTCCTGATTTTGTCGCCTTGTCAACATTTCTGTATATTTGTTGTAATCATAGCCCCTTAATAGTGAGCTTGCCTAGCTCTTTAGGGTGATTCCAAAAATAAATAAAATAATTTCCCATTCTTGCCGTAAGGGTGCCAGTTTTTCCGAGCTTGTCATGTGAAGGCGTTCGGAAGGTTTTGCTCTACGCTCGTAAGAGCGGCTGTTAACGATGGCGTCGGGTGTCCGCAGGATGATGCGGTGCCGAGAAAGGAAAAACGTCAATATAAGAAGAGGAAACATAAAGGAGGAAGTTCTTCGGTCGGCGGGTCCTCGGTGTCCAGGAATGTCCTGGATAGTTACCACTTAGCGCAAAGCTCGGAGGAAGAGAGTTCGTCGGGGCTGCATCCTGGTGGTTCCCCTCATCCCGCGCCGGAGGAGGACGAAGATGAAGGACCGTTCGCTTTCAGGAGAAACCCCGCATGCAATTACCACGCTGTAAGTGCCAAACTTGTCCTATTCAAACACTCCCGCGGATCATAAAGTTCTCCCTCGTGGAAGTTCCCCGGAAGCCCTCCGTGAGTGGAAGTTCTTCGTGCGGAGTTCCGCAGAAGTTCCCCCTCGTGGAAGTTCCCCGGAAACCCTCCGTATGTGGAAGTTCTTCGTGCGGAGTTGCTCTCGCAGAAGTTATCCCTCGTAGAAGTTCCCCGGAAACCCTCCGTATGTGGAAGTTCCTCGTGCGGATTTTATCTCGTGCAGAAGTTCTCGTGGAAGTTCCCCGGAAACCCTCCATGAGTGGAAGTTCTTCGTGCGGATTTTCTCTCGAAGTTCTCCCTCGTGGAAGTTCCCCGGAAACCCTCCGTATGTGGAAGTTCTTCGTGCGGATTTTCTCTCGCAGAAGTTCTCCCTCGTGGAAGTTCCCCGGAAACCCTCCGTGAGTGGAAGTTCTTCGTTCGGAGTTTCTCTCGTGCAGAAGTTCTCCCTCGTGGAAGTTCCCCGGAAGCCCTCCGTGAGTGGAAGTTCTTCGTGCGGAGTTCCGCAGAAGTTCCCCCTCGTGGAAGTTCCCCGGAAACCCTCCGT
>Ga0058701_10004597_pt1 | contig 11236 bp, 5 predicted proteins | sample AgamicOrMae_FD_97039 | JGI IMG/M metagenome (GOLD analysis project Ga0058701, IMG submission 97039) | Agave microbial communities from Guanajuato, Mexico - Or.Ma.e | ecosystem: Host-associated > Plants > Phyllosphere > Phylloplane/Leaf | place: Guanajuato, Mexico | collected 2012-06-04 | reverse complement strand
CAGCAATTATTTTTATCAGTGTTGTATTGTGCGATTTTTTTCCAGGGTTCTTCTCTCAAAAACATGTTAAAAATCACGTAATTTTTTTATTATTGAATCTTTAAACTAATTTTTTGCTTCATTGACGCAAAAAAAACATCTGAAATACAAGAAGCAAATTCGTAAAAATAGCCGATATTCGATACGTGCAGCATAGGAAGTATCTCTATTATGCAATCGAAATCATAAAAAAAAACAACAACAACAAAAACAACAAAAAAAACTGGCATTTGTCATAGGGATGTTTTTGGCTGACCAATCCTTATTTTAACTGTTGGGCAAGTCTAAGTCTGCGAGAAGAAAAGTAAAAAAAAGAGAGAGAGAGAAAGCGCTAGAAATTGTGGGTCCCTACGGACCCGATTTCGGTGGCTCTCTGTCGCTCTCATTAAAGACCTCTTTTATTTCCTGTCTTAATAGTCGGCTGTCGCAAGCGAAGCGCGTGCTCGGAATATTTTAAGTTCAATCCGACTTTAACGGTGTGCCTACAATTGGATAGGCTCCTAGATAAGGAATGAGGTCCACTCGATTGCTGACCATCCTTAACAGCTAAAAATATACGTATTACCACATCGTCGCGATCATCTCAAAATTAGCTACGAGTAACTTGAGATCAACTTAGTTCTTACTCCATGTTTTGAATTGCTCACGAGCTCAGCTATCCAATAAAGGGATTCCAATCCTACAAATCAGGAAAAGATTCAGGGATAAACGTTGATTTGGCAAAAAAAAAGACTATTTGGGCTCCAAGACCCCTTGAGGGGTCTTAAAGTCTCACGGTAAGAAGAAACTAGCGTCTTGTCTGCCATCTCACGAAACTCGTGTTTTGCCCATTGCCGTCGCAAAAGTTCTAAATACTGACATATTCTAATAATTGACGCTTCAAACTATCTTCTCTTGCCTTTTTAAATGATGGTTTGTAAAGAAATGCCAAACTAAGTGAGAACAGCATGACATTTAAGACATTTTCTTCTTGAAAGCGAATGCACATTTTAAGACTTTTCTTTTTGATGTGTACGCGGTTGTATGTCCGTTAATCCCCATGACACGATGAAAGGTTGAACACATAGATGTAGAGGGCGCAATCGTTTACATTCACAGTTGAGATCACCGCCGCTGCTGTATTAAGATACGTGGGAAGAGAATACTTCTTGGCGTTTCCTTGCTTTGACATCCATTCGCTAACATTTCCCGGTGAGTGAAAAAGTCGATGTCGGGCGACAGTTACCGACAGCAAGGTGGAACTGCAGGTTTGCGAAATCATCCTCTTATTCTACAAACAGGAGAATTTTAGTCGGTCCAGATTTTTCGGCAGAGGTCCTAAGGTAGGCAGCACGCCTGACACACGTGTGTCGTGTCTATGACGTTGCCTAATTTTGGAAGCGGTCCTAAAGTAGGCAACCGCCATTCTAGGCGGTCTAGGCGGTTGCCTACCTCTACTTGGCCCACCGTTCCCCGTTTCACTACCGTAAATTAACCCACTACCGCCCAGCGATGCCGTTCAGAAACATAAAAATTTATTTTGAGAGGATGTTTTTAGTTCAGTATTGTCACAATTTAAAGAGTATCACCCCTCTGGAAACCTGAAATTTAATAATTTAGGAATTTTCCAAAGCTTTAAACTGCGTAATTTGATTAGAAAAATCCTTCGAATTTCTCTTAAGCTCTTTTACTTTAAATATTTTGGGCTGTTATGGGTTAAGAAATTTAGCTCTTTCTGCCTCTTGTTATTCGTTTTGGTTTAATTTTTACTTAGTTTTCGGGGATGGACTATAAATACAACCGCGTTGAGTAGGTTACGTAGACCTTTGTCGTATTAGGTTAACCTAGGATTAATTAGGGCACTTCCCTTTCGCCGCGCTCCGCTGCGGCTTACAATGGCTTTACAAACGCTCGGTTAAATTAGGTGAATTCGTGGTATTCGTGCCTAGCTCACTTCCCTAAGTGGTCGTTGAGCACAGTTAAAAGTAACCTCTGTTTTAGGTATGAAGGTAAAACAGGGGTAGAGCGCAATTTGGTAATTTTTAAAGATACCTATGAATAACCATATCAGTGGACACCTTTCTCGACTGAGTGGAGAGCTTTCGACGAGACCTTTTCGTTATGGTTGTTGATAGGTTTATCTTCAAAAACATGTGTAAAACGGGTGTGGGAATACCCAAACCAGGGGCTATCTTTCACTGTGATTAACGTTAACCAAGGTTAAGTTAGGTTACGCACCTTGTGACCACTTTCGCTCCGAACGACTTTTACGTTGAAATTTAGAACATGAGTCGGAAAATTTCTCCTAAAATTACGCGGTCTAGGTTCAAAATATATTTCATGCACATAATGCATATCTCTCGCACCTGTAAAATATAGATTAAATCGTAGGTCTTGCGATCGGGCACGCGTCGGGAGATTCGTGCTGCGCATTCACGGGGAGAAAACCTTTGGGGATCGGACGTTCCCCAAGGAACGTTGAGCTCGGTAGAGACACCAGGTATAGTCTCCGTGCTCCCATGTGACAGAAGATCTGTTAGCCCTCGTCGATGCGAATCCCTTGTTGTGAGCGTCTGCCAATCAGGAGTCCGAACGCCTCTGACGGAACTCTTCCCATCGGTGCTCTGCAAGCGGAGGCCTAATTTGGTCGGAGTGCTATCCTGAGGGATGCCGTTGCTCTGCGTCACCTAGTTAACTGCGGTGGCATCTAAGTTCTCATTTGATAATTTTTCGGCCACAGATTTGGACAATGTATTTTATTTACTTATTTTACACCACTATTTTAAAATATACCTCAGCTATTTATTTACCCTCGACGACAGCTTACGAAGTATGTAGCCGAAGAAACCCAGCTAATTCTTTAAACGACTTCACGGGAGAAAGGTTTTGTTATTCTAACAAAATCATTTGTTAAAATCGGGATAACAAAAACATATTGTTACAACAACAAAATGTTTAGTCCTGTCAACAAAACGTTTGGTTGCTGCAGCAAAATTTTCGGTTGCAGCAACAAATATTTTATCTGTTGTCCCTAATATTGTTGCCGTAACAAAAGCATTTTTCGGTGTTTATTCACTTTTTAAGATCTCATTAAACGAATTATTCAAATGTGTACATTCTACGGGAAAGGTTTGCGTCGTCTACCCTTTATGTTCTACTCTTATAGTGTATGTGAGGATTCAATCTTGTAGGTTAGGTTAACCTGTGTTATTGTGAGGTGTCTTGTACCTCGCTTCGTAATCGCTCCGGTTGACTGCCACCGCGGTTGATCTCCCTTCTCGGAACGTTACTGTCGCCAAGAAGTAAGAGTCGCCAGGCTTGGCAGCCATTAGGTTTGGTTGAATGCCTGTGACTCGCTCCAGCCGGGCTTATAGGAAAGCTAGATCCAAAAGGGGTAGAAAACGCCACCTCTAAAAATAAAACTGTACTCAGGGGGGAAAAATGGTAAAACAACAGTACTTACAAAGGGCTACAAAAAATGAAAGTAAAAAAAGAATGAAAATGTCATTTCAAAAACGAAATAGCCGACATTAAAAAAATAATAAAAATAAAAAACAAAATAAAATAAAAACAACAAAACAAACAAAAAAAACAAATGCTGAAGAAACCAATCGTATTGTTGAAGCAATTAAACGTTTTCTTGCTCACTAAAAAAACTTAACCTAGGTTAAGTTTGGTTTCAAAATAACCCTAGGTTAAGTTAGGTTGGGTTTCAAAATAACCCTAGGTTAAGTTAGGTTGGGTTTCAAAATAACCCTAGGTTAAGTTAGGTTAGGTGGTGCGCTAGAACTGTCATAGCCCTATCTACTTATTTTTGTTAGGGTAACCAAACCTTTAATTTTTCTGTGTGCAGCCTTTTCGCAGTGAACGCAATGTTGGCTATCCGGGAGCAGTGCAAGTTAACCGATAAGTGTCCGTATGTTTTGGTTGACTCTAGTGGAAGGAAGAAACTGTTCGTTCGGAATAGAAGAGATTGATCACAGATGAGCTGGTCTCCACAAGAGAAGGTTGAAAGCGTTAATGGCGTAAGAGCCCTTATCTGGATAGGCTTTCCGTGAGAGGAGGCGGGTTGCCTACCTTCACATTCCTCGCAGGAGTTTGCAGTTCGCGGGGCACAATAATTCCACAGAAACCTTCTAACTACTTGAACTGTATGAGTGATCATACGATGGTAAACTCTGCCAACCAATGCACATAAAAAAACACATCCTAGAAGCCTCCTTTAAATTTGTCTTTTTTTTACACTTCATCATCAGGGCTTAACGGTTACGAGACACGTTTCTCGCAAAAACGTTCTCCGTCAAAAATAAATTCCTACCTCTAGCTTAACCAAACGTTCCCCACCCTAACTTAATTTCACCTAAACTTACCAATCACAAACTAATCAAATCCTAACTTATTTAACACAGTAAAAACAGCAACACAGCCCAACAGCACAGTAAACACAGTAAAAGCTGTTCTAGGGAGCTCTCACCTATGTTTTAGGTGTTACTTTGAAACAACGGAGGCAGCGCTCATTTTGATTATTTTTCAAGATAAGCTTAGCCATATCATTCGAAATGCCTCGGCGAGAGCTTTCCATTCATATGGCTCAACATAGGTCTATCCCGAAAAACAATTGAGTAATTCGTATTTCGGTAGTACTTCAAGATAGGCCAGTCATGTAAATCAAAAGATCTCGGCGAGAGCTTCCCATGGATGTTGCTGAACATAGGTCTATCTTGAAAAACTACCAAAATACGTTGTAGCTCCGTTTCATTTTTACACCTAAAACTAGTGAGAACTCCTTAAAAAAGTGCTTCGTTTTTACTTTGAATACAAGCTCAAAACCTCTTTGTGCCTCGCTCCACTGACGCTCCGCTCAACGCTAGGTTAGGTCAACCCACATCAAGTGAGATTGACCTACGTGTTTTGTTCGTCGCTCCGGTAGGCGACAAATAGAGGATTTTGGGATGGAAAATTCATCCTTCGAAGTATTCACTACAAGTATGTAAAACGATTTTAATATTTGTTTAGGATTCAGTGTGTAGCACACTTAATAGGCGAGCGACTTGAAAACTCTAAATCGACATTTTGAAGGATACATTGAAGTATAGAAGCTAGTTATCGTCGGGACTAGCTGCAACGGACTTCAAAAGATCCCTCACGTTTTGGAAAGAAAGCAATTTACTGCGAAACGAAAGTACCACTGTTTGAGCGCACACACATCGCTTTCGCGGCAAAGAAATTGGTTCTGGATGCTATATTACATTTCGACGCTCTTTTAAAGAAAACGATCCAATATTTCAGACGAAAGATTGTCTTTTCATTTCCAGAAAGCGTTTGAAGGCGTAACGCTGTGTTCAGGCGATCATGCGGTTGGAACACTGTAAATTTCAAATATTTGGTTTTTCACATGAGCAGAGCCCCAGCGGAGCGTGGCGAAAGGGTTTTAAACTCACCTAACCTCACCAAACCTAACCGTAATGATGCTGCAGTCACTTCTCACGGCGTCTGATTCGGCGACAGATGAGCAACATCGGCAATAATGCGAGAGCCAGGGCACCAACGGAAACTATTGCCAACCTAAACCCGACCTTCCTTTTAACTTGTGTGTGAAATAACTATCCGCACGGCAGTATCACACATTGGTATCCAACTCAACGGACGCCTAAGGGGTCTTATATGTCCATCATCTTTGAAAAAAAGTACGAGGAACCAAAAAATTTAAACTGTAACCTGGAAGACCGAGTGTTCACAGTAGAAACAAATCATTCGTTTGGGAAGGCTGTACCTGTTTTGGGTGCGAAACTAAACTGGGGAAGAACTATTTTGTTTATTTTTCGAGATAGACCGATAGAAAAATAAGAACTAAAACTATCCGTTGTTGACCATCTCTTAACTTCCCAGGACAGGAGGGATGGAGTGTTTGAGGGGCTACCTCCTAACGCGCAATTCGTCAGATCTGAGGCCAGGTAGATTGTCAACTCAGCAGCTCCGTAGCTGGCGAGGTGTTCCCATCTGGCCAGGTTCCAAGGGTGCGTTTGTGAGGCTGCCCACGGCATTTAATTGCGGATTTGAACCACAAATTTCTAACCAAGTCTAGACACCATCACTGTTGACGTAGCAACACGAACTACTCCATCACTGAGATGACGTTTATTAGCGGTGTTCAGAAGTGTTCTTAAGTGACCATAGCCTCCATGAAAGAGAGGAGGAAAACACGTTGTGGTAGCGGGATTCGAACTCGCGATCTTGAAGTTGTTTGGCGGACACGCTGACCATTCAGCTGTTTCTCCACGTTGGTTTTGAGAAGTGAACGTCTTAAGAACTGAAACCTGGTTCTTTCAAGGGTGATAACAAGTCTCCTCTTAGCATATTTGCTGTGGCTAAAAGACCCGACTGCGCCAGAGCTGCGTAGATTTTTTTTTCATTCATAGATGTTTGTTGCGGTTACCTTAGCTGGAGGACAAGTCTTCGTGCACTCCGTAGGCAACCTAAATAGCATGCCGCCGTTCAGCTATTACCAAGGCAACGTCTTTTCAGGCCCGACAACCTGGCTTCCATGACTTATGGAGACATTTAATGTAGCCTTTTCAAGGGAAGGGCCCCAGCAAGTGTCGATATAAGATCAAAATATCTAGAGAAACATTCGGTGGCTTTGGTTAAGAACGAGGATTTCTTGCAAGGGCTTTGCCCTTGCTTCTTTGCGCGTTGTTTGTTGTAAGGATCCATACGGTAGTATCACTCTTGATCCAAGACTATACGTATCCTTCATCCTCAAAATTTATGAAAAGTTGTGAGCCTGGTAGCAACCCAGAACCTCGAGACAGTCACCCTTGAGATACGGTGTTTTCCTTTGAAATTCGGTAAATTGAGACGAATTACGAAAAGACCAAGAGGGCTCGTTGCCCTTCAGTCGGAAGCGGATCGTCGCAGGACGAAGGACTAATTCAACTATCGGCGTCGTGGTCCTGGTCCAATGGTCACCGAGCCCGCGGTCTTCGCACCTGGAAGCGTCGGCGGCGTCGCCGTCGGCAAAGGCCCCTCGCAGCGCCGGGCGGTTCACTTCGTCTGAAAGATCAGCAGGCGATGAGGCACAAATCAGCAGGAAAGAATTATGTGCCCTCAACGAACCGCAGCCGCTTTTTATCCCTTTTTTCGGTATTGTGGATACCTAGCCAATTGGCCCTTGTTCTTAGTCGAGGTAGTCAAGCAAAACATCTTTGTCAAGGCAGCCAACAGTTTGGCTGTGTAAAGTAAAAATGTTTGCCTTTTTGTGTGGGGGATTCATCCTTTGGGACTCTTACCCGACCATCTCGGATGGAAGACGACTCGTTGAATTTGAAAGATGGTTGTCGGATGTGTTTACGCGGCTAAGCTGTTGGGAGCGGGGGAAAGGCGTTTAATCTAACCTAACCTAGTGTTCGCCTTTCTTGATGCTTCTACAGTGTGTGTCGCGCTACTGTCGAATGTTGGAAAGCAAAGTTCGGCCCAAGGCACTTAACCTCAACTAGGATAACCTTACTTTACCCAACCAAGGCTAACCTAAACTAAGCGGTTGTATGTCGGAGATCCTCATCATGTAATGAAAGGATATCTACGAAACACAACTTGTTGAAGAGGCAATATTTCAGATTTACAGTTAAATTTGGTAGTTTCCAAATATTTATCGTTTCTGATTTGATTTAGGTTTTTAAAATCAAAGAAGTCCGTTCTGAACAGCTTTATTGATGAGTTCGGCAGGGGCGTGCCGAGGCCCTTCACATTTTTCGGGTGGGAGGTACACACTCGCTTGAGGAGTGTCCTGAGGTGTGAAGGTGTGGTGAAAGGGGAAAGGGAAACGAGAAAAGAAAGAGGAAAAGAAGAACGATGGACATGACAATATTACTTGATAAAACTACATTTACAATACTTTTAGGACGGTATCGGTCTTCCTAACATATTCGGTCAAACATAGGTAGTGTTGTAGTAGAAGGAGGGTCAAAAACCAATTTCAGTGTAAAAAGAAAATTGTTGGTAGGCCTACTCGTGCTTTTGGGAGTCCCCCGCACAGTAAAAACAAAACACTCGTTTTAGGGAATGCAATACCTGTTTTGGGCGTGAAACTAAAACGGGGGTAGTACGCATTTTGGTTATTTTTCAAGGTAGACATATGTTCAGCCATATCATTCGAAAGACCTTAGCGAGAGCGTTCCATTGATATGGCTGAACTTAGGTCGATGTCGAAAAATTACCGAAATAAGTACTTCCTCCGTTTTGGTTTCACACCCAAAACAGGTACTGCATTCTCCAAAACGAGGGTTTTGTCCTCAGAAAATGTTCAATTCTTAAGAATAAGCTCACGAATTGCCTTTTTTTTTTTAGTAAACGCACAAATTCCGTATTACATGGTATGAAGCTAACCTACACAATTCGGCTTTGTTTGAGTGGTTTTAGCTTGTTTCGAAAAATGTCAAATTCTTGAGAATCTCACAAATTGACAACTTTTTTTCAGTAAACTCAGATTAACTGGGAAAGAGTTATTTCCCTATATAATATCGAAATTGTAAACGTAAAAGTGAATTTAAAAAATCACGACTTCTCAAGATAGCAATGCTACAAGAAAAACAAAATCTTCCTCGTAAAAAATAAAGTATTGTCGTTCCCATTTACTCATGTTGGAAGGTTTACTTCTTTTTTGCTGAAGAATTTTCAGTTAGTGCAACCTTCACTAATCCTTCGTCCTGTAGCAGCAGGTTAGACGCACCTGGCCAGACAGCTGACAGAGTCGGCAGGTGCGTTCCCAGCGAACTTCAGAAGTCATTGAATCCAGAAAAATAAAAAGCTAACTTACAGCGCACTCGCTAATCCTAAACCCACAGAATCTCCTCTTAAAAACAAATAATACAGCAACGGCGGTTCGAGGCATTATCAGCAAAGTCGCAATCAATTATGCTTTCTTCAAAATCGTTATTTACATGAAGGACGCCTCAGTGAAGATTTCGGGTATCATCCAAGTACTGTATGTTTGGAGGAACTGTTTATGGACTGCTGGAAGGTTATCCAGCATTTTAGAATTTTGATCAGAGGAAATCGACAGGTTATTTTGATTATGTTTGTGACATATTTTTGACGCATATTTGTATTCATCCCGGTAGATGTTCGGAACTATAAACGCGTGTGCGCATTTAAAACATGCATTTTCTTAATATTATTCACGAATTCAAGTTTTTTTTTCGAATTCTGGTATTATTGTCGGTACTTCTTTTAGAAAACTTAAAATTAATTTCATTATGAGCTTTGTGTATGTTTCATATTCAAATGTTTAGAATGAGTAATTGTGTAAGTAAAATAAATGTATGCTAAAATTCCTTGTCATTAGGTACAAACTTATCTGGCAGGACCTGTTAAGGTCCGAATCAGTACCTAAGGTATTTATCAATACCTGATCACATCTTGATCAGGACCTGATATGCCGATAGGAACCTGCAATCAGAACGTTACAATGCACTTTTATAAGGTCTTGATTAAATTCCCAGGTCCTGATCGTAATTACCAGAAAATGGCCGATTCTTGATCAGGATATGACAACTATCGTCAGGAACTGGTAGAATTAAAATTTTATCAGAATCGGATAAGAGTTTGATTATCAGTCTCTATCCTAGGGTCGTTTCAGGGTTGAGTACGCAAATCCTTATGTGTTGAATTCAAGGTAAGTAAAAATTGTCAATATTGATAAAAATAAAAATCGTAAAATTCTAGGACATTTTCGTTACTGTTGAATAACGTTTTCAGTGTTACTTATGGCGGACAATTCATCCTGAAACAGCGTATTGATCAAAACTAGTAGTTTATTTATATAAAAAAATATTAATGAAAGAAGAATCGTAGGAGGGGTTAGTGCGTGGGTAAATCTTCCACCCTATACAAAGTCCCGTGCGAGGGAACTCGGGTCGTTGAACCCCGAGGGAACAGAAGGGCTAGTCTATGATTATTCTACTAGATCATAGACAGGCCTATTCTTTTTTGCTATTCAATTGTTTGCCGATGAAAGAGCCATTTTCTCGCGCGCAAAATCAGTCCGTTGCGTATTTCGCCATTTTCTGCGATTGTGTCACATTCGGAGATACATGACCGTTGAGTGTCGCTTCAACTGTGTTGCAAAATCTGCGTCGGAATCGTAGGAAATAATGATCAACCGTTGGCAAAAACATAAAAAAATGAGGTTCCCCCACGACTTTTTGTGGCAAAAACGGCGATGTTCGAGTTTTGTGTACTTACAAGCCTAGTTGAAGTCATTCAAACAATTTAAATGAAGTCTTTCGAGTTTTTAGTGCTACAACACAGGTGAAACTAGACAGTGAATTTCGGACAGAAGACGACATTTTGCAAATCCCTCCTCTCTTTACCAGATAAATATTCAGTGATTAAAACATGATGTGAAAGTGCGTTTTTCCCATATGTATCTAGTGATTAACATTTTGATTATGAAATCGTCTTAAGAACAATCCTCCATGAGATGTCAAAAATGAGGTAAAATAACGGTCCGGCCAAAAATATCGAGCTAGTAAAATATGCAAGTTTTTGCCCCAGGATTAAAAAAATAAGAAAAATGAACATCTCCATGGTACCAGTGCCTTAAAACCAATGGAATAGAAGAAATTTCTTAGCACTAGAACATATTCCTCCGTATCCCAGAGCTTTTCCTTTAGTATCAAGAAGATTATGATATAGATATATGTATCCATGCCTCTGGTATGGATAGTCGATCCTTGGTTCAAAAACCAAGGGTGTCAACTCATGTCTGGCGTAGTGCATGTACCCTTGATATCCAGCTGATATCCAGTTGATATCTTTGATATAAGATCGGTACATTTGGCTGAAACATGGCTAGTTTCAGCGAGTTTTATAATATTCAACTGTTTGATCGTTGTCCACTGATATTTGGCTAATATCATGGTATATCCAGCTGATATTTTGCTGACATAGGACGATACTTTATAGTTACATTTTGCTATTCTGTTTGGACAAACTCGCTCAGTACACCGCTGAATTATGGCTGATATCCTTGATATCTTTGTGAACCGGTGTACCTATTTTTATCGAGTAAAGAACCCTTATGCTTCTTCGTAAGAACAAGGGTCCTACCTCGCCGTAAGAAAGGTCCTTCAGTTTCTCTTCTCCATCAGGAAAACCGCATGTATGAAATACCTATGGATAGAAGATATTTATTGCGTCTTTTTTTTTTAGATTTTTT
>Ga0058701_10004596_pt1 | contig 11240 bp, 5 predicted proteins | sample AgamicOrMae_FD_97039 | JGI IMG/M metagenome (GOLD analysis project Ga0058701, IMG submission 97039) | Agave microbial communities from Guanajuato, Mexico - Or.Ma.e | ecosystem: Host-associated > Plants > Phyllosphere > Phylloplane/Leaf | place: Guanajuato, Mexico | collected 2012-06-04 | reverse complement strand
CCTCAGCCAGCCCTCAGCCAGCCGTCGGCCAGTGCCGCAACGAAATCATCAGCGCATAGCAATTATCGAACGTATATATAGGTCCGTCCGGTGGGAAGGGGGATGGGGTGCTTCGCCATCTTGATATGTGCGTTTGTTTGCATGTCCCTCGTTACTTCTGTTCGGGAGATTCTTTTTCTTCCCTTCGTGTTCAATTTGTAGGCTACCTTTCGGCGCGCGGGTTCGCCTCGAGGAAAGAGATAAAACGTCTCCATACTCCAGCTATTGGAACCTCTGTCTTCGTAGATTCCCAAGAAAAAGAAAGTGACATTCATACGGCGTTTTGTGACTGATAGATGAATAATCACACATGCACAACGTTTTTGGTTCTTAGGAGTAAATTTCACTCTTAATCGGCGAGCATCACATTCAGCGAATTCCTTCAATTACAAACGTAACAGTCGTTCACACTAAAAACGAAAAACCTCTCAAAGGAAATCTTCGTGGACTTTCTTTTGCAATCAAAGAAAAATTCACGGCCTTTAAGCAACCTGTTTTGTTTGCCCGTCCCATTGATAGGGCACGATTGGGTAGCTGTCATAAGCGCCACAAGCGCCAATCCGTAACCGCCAAACGAGAAAAGTCGCAAACGCCAAAGTTCTTAACCGCAATACTAACCTTACCTAACCTAACTTAACCTAGCCTAACTCAGCCTTACCTAACTTAGCCTACCTTAACCTAACTTGACCTAACCTATACGAACTTTGGCGTTTGCGACTTTTCTCGTTTGGCGGTTACCGACTGGCGCTTGCGGCGTTGGCGCTTGTGGTTTTTGGCGCTATCGAATGCCCCCCGGCACGATTCGCTCGAACCACCTTGAGCTAGCTTAGAGATAAACTTTTTCTTATCGTGATAAGGTTTTTATTGAGAGTAATGTCTCATTAAAAAACTAAGAGCGTTATCCACACTAACACAATTTTACTACATTCGAATCCGTTTTGACAACAATGTCCAAGTATTAGGGGAACAGTCAAGCGAGGGAAAAGTATTACTCTTGGAGGGCTTAAGTATGAGCGCGCACCACACATCAATTGCAGTCTGCACGCCGACTCTAGGTCAATTAGCCCTTCTGGCGTTGTCTATTCAAAGCACCGGTCTTTCCTGAGCAAGGAAAACAAGCAGTTAGACTTGAATACCTTCGTGGGAAGAACAAAAGCTCTTTGACATCAATTGCGCCGTAAAGAGTACTCCATGACATTATCACCAATCTAAGAAGGTGGGAAGTCGGATTGTTTGTGCTTCAATTACTCGCCAATTAACTTTTTCCTCATAGATTCAGGAAATTTTGTCGCAAGGCCTACCGGTTAATTTTGAGCGGCAGTAGCTGCGGTTAACAAGTAAGCGGCATCAGTCTCGGGGATGTTTGATTAAGTTAAAAATAAATTTTCCAACGACTGAAATAGTTAGTAAAAAAAAGAAAAGAAACAAAAAGAAAAATAAAGGAATACGCTCAAACTCTGACTGAGTGACATTTGCCAAACGAGAAGCGGGAGGTTTTCCTGATAAAAGTTATGAAATGAGATTACGTTAGGTACGGTTCATTGTATACTTGTCTCCACTGTAGCTCCACTACGCTCATTGATGAAAGGTCAAGCACTAGGCTAAGAAAGTGCCTCCTTCAAAATTTGCAAACAAGAAGAATGAATCATTCTGAAGAGAGAAAATGTCATTAAAACAATATTTTGCATTCGAGTCTTCTAAATATAAAAGGATTACTGCCACCTTTTTTTTCGGGTAATCCGCAATTATATATTGCAGTTTTCGAGCGATTTTTATTTTTATTTTTTGGATGTGAACTTCGATACTGTATAATTTTAAATGAAAAAGCGGTGGCTTTTGAATGAAAGTCAGCCCACAATGGGTCAGCAATATAACCCATGCAGCTCAACAGGCGACCAAAAATCACTTGCGCCATAAAAGGCGCGTTAACAGATAAATTACCGACATCGACGTTTACTTGGCCAACATCTCAACACTTGATCGCTCGCCGCGTGTTTAAGATAAAACTTGGAGGCGGTCATAATTTTTCGCGGATGTCACAGTCGTAAATGATGGTCGTAAAAAAAGCGACCGCTAGGGGGCGCTAGGGGCTGCTAGGGGCTGTAGGGGTCGCTGGGAGCCGCAAGGGACCGAAAGGGGCCGCTAGGGGCCGCTAGGAGCCGCTAGGGGCCTATAGGGGCCGCTAGGAGCCGTTTGGGGGCGCTTAGGGCCGGGCCGGGCCGAGCCTCGCTGGACGGGACAGGCAAACACACGCACCCTGAATATTCCCCATCCTTGTTTACATACCTAAGGAGAGAGCGGGAGGGGAGCACAAGCCGTGCTTTATTGTTTAAATAATGTTTCTCCTTACGTCTGGGAATGCCTCAAAGGCAAATTTCTTTTTCAAAATTGAAATCAAAAATCCCACTAGATGACCCTTAAAAAAAAAAAAAAAACTTTGACACGAATTAGGGAATATGTGGAATTCTCGATTATCGCTTTCGAAATAGATCCATCGATGGCTATCAAATAAGATATCTTGCCTTTGATATGGCTTCTGATAGGTCTGACAATAGAAAACTAGCCAAGTAAGGTGAAATACCAGTTTCAAAATCATACACAAACTGACGACGAGTGACCGAAGCAGGCTTTTATCTTGCATTACTCACTATAACAATTAACTCTTCTAGTAAACGTGACAACGGTAGAAACATTCAAATGATGACGGGGGGTCATAAAATAAGGAACTAAGCCATGTATCGAGTCATCGCATAGGATTCTTTTGACACTGTTGACTTCAGTGGGCCTGTGAAGTAGTACGGGGGGCTTAGAAAGGTTCGGACACAGAAAACCAAGAGTTCTAAGTTATCGACATAAGCTCCTTCGGATTAGAAAAAATTCGTATAGGCAAAATCTCAACTGGAGTGCAAGGCACGTTGCCTACTCAAACACTCCAATAAAACATCGGCACCACGCTTCGCATCCGTGTTTGGATTTTGCCTAAACAATTTCTTCCGGGGGGGGGGACTCGAGATGAACACATTTCTTGCTGTAGCAAAATCAAAAAATTAAAATAACGTGAAAACGGGGTAGGGTTTTCGGCCCATCTATGGAAACCGTTTTCGAAGGTGGTGTCGATCCAAACCATTGTCTCCAAAAGGAACGGCGACTATGCAGTTGTTGCAAGTTTAATGGTATACAAGGACAGTTCCAGAAGGACACCATAAAATTAACATCAGGTCAAACTCGTGCCTGTGCCGTTCGGCATACAGACGTCTGGAATAAGTTTATCGTACGTTGTTTAGCTGAATTACAGCTTTTACTAAAAACAAAATTCATAAACAAGATTTGCTCATTTTCTAGTGATGTATTAGCGTGCTTTAACTACCATTGGGTACCTACCTTTAAGGGTTAAGCCTCTACCGACTACAAAAAAATGTTTATTTAAAAAAAAAAACACTTGAAATGGTTATAGCTTTTCGAAGTTAAAACTGTTTAAATTACTCTATCTTAAGAAATAAACAAAAATTTGAGCCAAAAAAGTCCACGGTTGAATCACCCAACCAGCAGGTATTTGCGTGTTTGAGTTAAAATCAGGTTTGTCCTAAATATATACTTTTGAGAATTCTCCGTGTGTGATCTATTAAAGATTGAAATTCAGTCGTTTCATCCCGAACTGGGCATAAAGCTCCAAGGAGCTAATTTTGAAGCTTTGACGAAAGAATTTTGCTCATTGATCTTTACAGGGACTCCAAAAAATTCCCAGAAACAAACTCCCCGATTTTCTCCCAGTTTTCCAAATCTACCTTTTTTTCCTTGAATGAATAGATTTCGACAGAACACAAAAACAATGCACATATGAAAATATTTTTATTAATATAATGATTTTTTCGCTTGTTTTGGTTACTAATTACTTAATGGACTAAAATTTTTTTCTGTAAAATTCCAGACTTTTCAGCCTAAATCACTGCCTTTTCGCTGATATTTTCTGGAAAGTAAAATTCCTTGAATTTTCCCTGATTCCCTGATCGCTGGAACCCCTGGTAATAGATATATCTTGTGTAATTTTCGGGTATTTTGTGACAGTGCAACAAAGCTCACGCGTAGCAAATCTCAGAACGGCGACGGAAGCGTGAACGCAACTAATCTAATGAGCGTAGTTTTTCTTCCAAGAATGTTTTCATAACGTTGTTGCGTGGTGTGGCGGGGCGAGGGAGGTTGGCAGCACTGCGCTTAGCGACCCCCTCCCCCCACCCAGCGACGCGTCCAACTCGCATAACACGGACACGCTTTGTTGCTTCTGACGAAGAGTAATTTACAAGTTGCCTAAAGTTTTTGGAATGCTGGTGCCGAGGTTGAAGGGGGGGGGGGGCGGCCTTCTTGGTCACTAATGCAGAGTGCCACGAGGTGAGGAGTGAATCTCGAGGGTTGTCAATGCAGTCAGATTCCACTACTTTGACTTAATCTCAAAGTTTTGCAGTGCATTTAGAAAGTTGCAAGATCTACCTCTTGTTTTCTGCCTTTTCATCGCCCGGGTAGAAGAGCTATCGAAGTGACGCACAGGGCGCGTAACCCAGAGAGCCTCTCAGAGAGAGAAGCGTCAACTGCCACGTCACCCTTGCATCCCACCAATCAGCGTTTCTGATTGCATGCAACCCACGAATCAGCGCACAGCGCGGGAATAAGTTATCGCCTCTCTCCCTATGAGGCTGTCTAGCGTAACCTATCGCCGCTATGCCTGATGTCCTGTCAGCCAACGCGAAGTTGGCGGCAACAAACTCTGAAACGGCCGACCGAAAGGTTCAGGTAACGTGCAAAGTGCTTACATATTGCATTACAAGGAAAATCAAAACTGGAATTCCGTCATAAAAAATAATAATAATGAACATTTTTCCCCGATCAGCGCTTGTTTAATTAATAAAGCGTCAATCATTTGATTCTTCTCTTTCTCCTAAAAACACAGATACCTGCAGATTGTAAAAAAAACAAAAAAAAACAGAGCTTACATAGGTTTCTGAAAGCAAACTTTGATTTAAACTTCAAACATCCGTGGAGTTTCGTTCTGGACTTTTTTTTTGTTTTTTTTTATTTTTTTGTTTTTGTTTTTTTGTTTGTTATTGATTTTTTGCTTTTGTTTTCGTTTTTTTCCCAAGGGACGGTGTTTTGTTCTTTTGAAAACTTTGAAATTTTGATACAATTTTTAAACTTCCAATTTAATATGTAAAAAAAAAAAACTTATTCGCACCACAAAAAAAATCCTGATTTGTCAAATTGAACCCTCTTGCTGATTGAAATTTTGATGAACGAATTTTCAAGCTGTCCTACTTGATCAAGAATAGCTGCAAGAGAAAGGCAAACAGAAGAAGACACGTCTTGAAAATGACTTCCTCCCCGTCCTATATAGCGATCAGGTAATATCGGCGCTGATCCTCAATATTGGTCCGACGGAAAGCGGCGCAGGAGGTGCGAATATTTATGCTGGGCGCATGCTTAATAAGGCCGCGTGTGGCTTGGCGCAGCTTGACCTAAAACCAGCACAGTATCCCGATGTATGAAAGCCTTTCCAAATCCGATGTAATGGAATACGTCTAGAGAAGGCTTCCCCATGCAAATGTGCGTGCCCAAGGAAATACTCCTTGCATTCCAAAGTATGTACCTACGATGCGCGGAGCAACTCCGCAACGCGTAACCGGATCAAATTATTTCGTCCGCTTATAACACGCTACCTCCAAAGACATCGCAAACTTAATTTTTATCGTCTGGGAAGGGGTGTATATACGCTTGCGCGCACGGTTGGTTTTAGGAGAGGTTTGGAGCATGGTTGGTTTTAACCGAAGATTCGGTTTTAAGCGAGGCTTGCTTAAAGCAATCGTGGGTATTGTGCCGGCAGGGTTGAATATAGGCAATGTAGGATTTCCGCCTTGGGTTCAGATAAGGTTCGTTTCTTCGGCGAGTTTGGTTTCAGGCGAGGTTATGTTAACGCAATGGTTCGTAATGTAAGGTTTTGGTCTGGTCGGGTTTAAGCATGGGGTTTGTTTTGGTTTTAGGTAAAGACGAGGTTATCAATCGTTCCATATCGCTCGACCAGGTAGCAGACGAGATTGACTGATCGACCTCGGCTAAATAAACAGGCTGAAGGACTAACGAAGTATCTGACGAAAGGACCTGTCTCGAGTGTCCGGGTTGTCAACGCAATATTTTTTTATGTTATACGTTGTGATTGGGTCGTTCTCAAGCATACCTAATTTTACACAAGTGTTTTTTTTTTCAATGTTGCCTTACAAAGGGCACACTCTAATGACAAATCAGTAGAAATCTGCTGAAATCTACTCACGATCATTCTCACTGAAATTCGAACCACAGATTCACTTCAGTGGTTCGGTTTTTAATGAAAATTAAAATTTTACTGATAATAGTAGATTTCCACCGATTAGAGTTTAGAGTGCAGGAAACGTTCGTCAACGTTACATGTAATTAAGAAATAATCCCGAAAAAGTGGATAGGTAAAGATCTTCGGCTTATGCTTTACTCCGCAAGCGATCCGCTCAGCTGTCGGCAAGTCCAAAGCCGTTTACTTCCCAAGAACGAGTTGACGTTGCAGAGACTTTTTGAATGAAACGAAAAAAAGCAAGGAAAGACACGACACACGCCATCTTAACAAGCCTAAAGTCAACCTATTAACGTTGATTTGGCCGTAAAAGAGATTTGAATAAGACCGCCAAATGTTGCTTGAACTTAAATGGGTAAGTTGACTTAAAGGTGAGCGAGACGAATCAAGATGGTAGCGGTCTCTCTCGACGTTTTCGCGTTCCATCCACAAAATCAGGATGTTGTTTTTGCGTCAACTCGCTCTTGGAACCAGTCCATGTAACATGCCTGAACACGTTTGTTTACAAACTGAAAAATAAACGTGTGTATGTTACATTTTCATTTGAGAATTTCAAAAGGATTCACACATTGTCTTGCGAACTTTGCCCTCCCTAAGTTAGGTTGACTTAGGATGGTGACGCAGAATAAAGTGAGCTAAGGAGCGAGGGTCTAAGGAGGTCTGGAATGAAACTTCAGGCAACTTCGAGAGATATGATTAGGTAAGATATCTAGTTGATGGGGTCAGGCGAGTTCAGCAAATACGATTGAGTTCAGCGGGCAAGTTTAATCAAGATTAGTACACTGTTAATATCAGAGGTGGATTTTCATGCCTTTCAATAGTTGCGATTTCGAATAACATTTCATAACATGACGAGGGTTAACGACACAGCACGACTATGTAGGTTAGGTAAACCCAGGTTAGAACAACCTTCGTGACGTTTATGTAGGTTATGTTAACCTAGATTAGGTCAACAGTTAAGATGATGGGCTTGGTCAATATAGGTTAGTTTAGTAGGGTCGGTGATTCGAGATTAGGTCAATCTATGTGAAGTTATCCCTATAGGATAATTTAGGCTGTTATATTAGTCGGGTAAACCGAAGTTAGTTCAACCGACGTTAGGCCAACCGACGTTACGCCAACCGAAGTTAGGTGAACCGAAGTTATGTCAACCGAAGTTAGATCAACCGGAGTTACGTCAACCGAGGTTAGGTCAACCGGAGTTACATCAACCGAAGTTACGTCAACCGAAGTTAGGTCAACCGAAGTTAGGTCAACCGAAGTTAGGTTACCAACAGGCCATATCTTTTACCTTCAGAGGAGGATTTGCGAATTCGCATTAACTCATTTCTTTGTCTTTGATATACTGATATTTTCAACTTCTGGGCAGTGGCACTTGGTTTTCCCTTCTTTGGGTAGAGTCCGCCGTATTGGTGGAAGTGATTCGATTCCTTGGGTGCGCGATGTAGCCTTGGTGATGCAGCCTTGGGTGATGCATCCTGGCTGATGCAGCCTTAGGTGATGCAGCCTTGGGTGATGCAGCCTTAGGTGATGCAGCCTTAAGTGATGCAGCCAATTGGGTGATGCAGCCTTAGGTGATGCAGCCTACGTGATGCAGCCCTAGTGATGCAGTCTAGTGATGCAGCCTTGGTGATGCAGCCTTGGGTGATGCAGCCTTGGGTGATGCAGCCTTTGGGTGATGCAGCCTAGGTGATGCAGCCTGGAGTGATGCAGCCTTGGTGATGCAGCCTTGGGTGATGCAGCCTAGGTGATGCAGCCTGGGTAATGCAGCCTGGATGATGCAGCCGTGGGTGATGCAGCCTTGGTGATGCAGCCTGGGTGATGCAGCCTGGGCGATGCAGCCTTGGTTGATGCAGCCTGCGTGATGCAGCCTGCGTGATGCAGCCTTGGGTGATGCAGCCTTGAGTGATGCAGCCTTGGGTGACGCAGCTTCGGTGATGCAGCCTGGGTGATGCAGCCTGGCTGATGGAGCGCCCTGGCTGATGGAGCCTCGGTGATGCAGCTTCAGCCCCTGGGCTGGCGGTGGCCACATCCCGGCCACCATGGGCTAACACCACAGCACCGAAAACCATAACCATCCTCAACACCCTTCTAAAATCAAGCGCGGTATCCACGAGTATAGCCACAACTCCCAGCAAAGAGGGAAGAGAAAAATATTGCTGTGGCCATATCAGAGCTAACCCCAGAATTCTCCGAAAATAACGTAAAGAAAACCACAAAAAAGAAGAAAAAATCCCTCAAAGAATGTAACGGCTCAGCACAGTAAAAATCAACCCCTATTTGAGGCAGTCCCAAACCTGTTTTAGGTGAAATAGGTTTATATTTCAGCTATTATTTCTGACGATAAACAACCGTATCAGTTGTGAGTTCGCTTGACAAGACCTTTTCATTGATAGTTGTTGATAGGTTTACCATTGAAAGCACCTAAATCAAGCTCTTACCCTGTTTTACCTTTATAGCCAAGGCATGAGTCTAGCGAAAAGGTAATATTTCACTGCGGCGAGGATCAAACCCAGGACCTTCGGAATGAAGTCTACGTGCACCCTGCCTACCACTCTCGGTCCGTGTAAATAGGTTGGGTTTAATCTAGAGTTAGGAAAATCTCGACTAAACTAAGTTAATCTGGATGAGATTAACCCAAACTTTATTTGATCAGGTGCCTTATACCTCTTTCCACCAGCGCTCCGCTCAGCTGTCACCAAGCCTGGTGCGTTATACTCCTAGGCGACCGCTAGTCGCTCCCATCGGGAGGAAAACGCTGCATACGGCCATGTGAGTAACTCACATGATACGGCCTTGCGACCGTTGGAATAGGTTAAACTAGGTCAGGATGCGTGCCACTTGCTTTGCTTTGCGACGAAGGGTAGAACACAAGCCATGGAAATGAAAAATCTAATTCATTGCGTCTCAAGGAATAAGAAAAAAAATCATGAAAGAGAATCGGCGAAACGTTTCCTCAAAATTTTGAAAACACTTTTGCAAATCATTAGATTTTTGATGAAGACTAAGCTGAGGTGGGGGGGCATTCGATAGCGTCAAAAACCACAAGCGCCAACGCCGCAAGCGCCAGTCCGTAACCGCCAAACGAGAAAAGTCGCAAAAGTTCGTATAGGTTAGGGTAGGTCAAGTTACGTTAAGTTAGGTTAGGCTAAGTTAGGTTGGGCTAAGTTAGGTTAGGTTAAGTAAGGTTAGTATTGCGGTTAAGACCTGTGGCGTTTGCGACTTTTCTCGTTTGGCGGTTACGGATTGGCGCTCGCGGCGTTGGCGCTTGTGGTTTTTGGCGCCTATGACAGCTACCCAGCTGAGGTCATACTTTTTGCTACAAGTACAGTCGAGAGAATAAGTCGTTGACAGGATTTTCGTCCAGCGCAAAACCGTGGTAACAGCCCTGCCTGCGTACTGCATAAGCTTCCATATGGTGGAGGTGAAAGGGGCAAACATTCTGCGAGTGCACTTGATCAAATCATCCACGAAATAATCATGAAATTCGACTTTTACTGTTTCATGCGTTAAAAGCGATGGCATTTAACAAAATGTGTTGTTTTAGTTCCACCCTCACCGCACAGAGGCGCGGCAGTGCTACCAACATGATTTTTCGCGGGATGTAAATCCACTGTCAACGACTTATGCTCTTGACTGTAAATTACGAAGAATTTTTTATCCTTAATAAAATACGGTTAGCTGTCATAAGCGCCAAAAACCACAAGCGCCAACGCCGCTAGCGCCAATCCATAACCGCCAAATGAGAAAAGTCGCAAACGCCAAAGGTCTTAATCGCAATACTAACCTTGCCTAACCTAACTTAACCTAACCTAACTTGACCTAACCTAACTTGACCTAACCTAACTTGACCTAACCTAACTTGACCTAACCTAACTTGACCTTGCCTAACTTGACCTAACCTAACCTATACGAACTTTGGCGTTTGCGACTTTTCTCGTTTGGCTGTTACGGACTGGCGCTTGCAGCGTTGGCGCTTGTGGTTTTTGGCGCTATTGAATGCCCCCCATAAAATACTTCAAAGTAAATTCCACCGGGATAAAAACCGGTTAAAGCGAAGTACGCAACTCTATTACGTTTTATTTAGGTCGGAGCAACTCAAGTGGGGAAGAGTGTGTCAAATCGTGCTCACACGATACTCTTTCCAACAGTCGAAATCTCGAGAGTTCCTCGAATTAAAAGTCGATCGAAGCGCCGCGCCGGTCGGCCGGCCGGAAGCGTCGCCTTGTCATATCGTTTGAGCAGCCGGCTGAAGTTGACTCATTGGGAAGGCGGTGGCGAGACGCGGCGAGGCGCAGTGCTGGAAAAACAGGGTGTCTCACTGGAGGACCCTTCCTGTCCGTTTCCTGCTTCACTTTTCCGCAGAGCAGCGCCGAGCCACTTGAGAAGTGATAGTGGAAGCGACGGGGCAGTTCCGACGGAACCAATTCGAGTGCTGCCTTACTTATTTTCACAACACGGCCACTGTCAACGATCCAAGTTTTGCTCGCGTTTCATCGGCGACCTTCCTTAATACCCCAACTGTTTTTCCGGGAGATAAACTGACACCTATTCCGATACTAATGACGCGTTCATTTTTTTAAAAAAAAAGACACATTTTTAAACTATTTTATTCAATCAAATTTATTCTTAACGTTCAAATTGACTTTGACGGGGGGCATTCGATAACGCCAAAATCCACAAGCGCCAGTACGTAACCGCCAAACGAGAAAGTCGCAAACGCTAAAGTTCGTATAGGTTAGGTTAGGTCAGGTCAAGTTAAGTTAAGTAAGGTTAAGTTAGGTTAAGTTAGGTTAAGTAAGGTTAGTATTGCAGTTAAGAAATTCAGCGTTTG
>Ga0058701_10004595_pt1 | contig 11241 bp, 10 predicted proteins | sample AgamicOrMae_FD_97039 | JGI IMG/M metagenome (GOLD analysis project Ga0058701, IMG submission 97039) | Agave microbial communities from Guanajuato, Mexico - Or.Ma.e | ecosystem: Host-associated > Plants > Phyllosphere > Phylloplane/Leaf | place: Guanajuato, Mexico | collected 2012-06-04 | reverse complement strand
GAAGGGGAAGGGGAAGGGGAAGGGGAGGGGAGGGGAGGGGTGGGAGGCACCAAGGGTTGGCCGCAGGGTCATCCTCCGACATGCTTGATAATGATAAGTCCATTAAACCTTTAGTGAATAATGAATCTTACTTCTCCGTACCGGTAGCCCTAAAAAATGAACTCGACTTCGTTGAAAATACCAGTACTATGTGTGAGTCGAGATTCAGGATTCCTGGAGCGTTTCTCTGTTGGGGACTTAACCCACTTCCGCCCAGCGATGCCGTTCAGAAACAGAAGAAAATAACTTAGAGGATCTATTCAGTTCAGTATTGTCACAATTTAAAAAAATATCAACCCTCTGGAAACCTGAAATTTAATAATTTAGGCATTTTTCAAAGCTTAAAATGGCGTATTTTAATGGAAAAAAATCCTTCCAATTTCTCTTAAGCTAAATTTCACTCCCAGTAATTTGGGCTGTTATGGGTTTACCTGTCTCGATTGGAGCGGTATGAATTTTGAATTAAAACGATGATCCCATTTAAACAACTGTCTCCTCCGTTATTTTAAGCCATTTTTATCGTGTAATTCAAGAGATATTCATGGGAACGTGTATGGGATCTTGAACTTTTTTTTTAAATCAAAACTAGACAGAGGACCATTTTCCTGGAATAGGATAAAGGCGAGGAGACGAACAAAATGCGGGAAAATAAGCTCCGTTCTCTGCCCCAATGCAAATTACTGCTTTATAGCGAAAGTATATTTTTGGAGAGGACAGAGGTCTGATTGAGGAGTGAGTTACCGTTATTGTCTTTCTGTGATTTTTTATTTTTAAGTTTGTTTTTTTTAATTCAATTTCGCGCGGGAAACTAGGTTCGTCCAGGACGTTTTTTTCTTTTTTTTTCATTCGTATTCCTATTTACTGTGTATTGGTATTTTTTAGGAGGGCGTATTTAACAATACCGCAATTTCGACGTCACAAAAATAACTCTTAATATCATTATTTATCAAAAACCTTTCGAGGTACCAACTTTTATTACAAAGGCTTCTTTTTCTTTCAAACGGATTCGGTCTCCTTCCTTTTTTCAGTAGAGATTAGAGCCCTAAAACCGTTCTTTCTCGTGATATCTCGAAGTCCGTTCAAGGTATCGAGAAAAATTGGAGCAAAGTTATAAGCTTTCCCCCCCCTTTTTTATTGCGCATTTTTTCGCTTTTCTGATAATATCAGCCATTTAGGGGTTACGAGTGATATTAGTTATTCGCAGAACATGTAGGGTACATTTTACGGGGAGATTTTTAGTGTAAAGTTGATCAAATTGGTCAATTTTACCGCACACGACAACGACTTGAATTCAGGTTATTTTGGAGAAACAATACGTCAACCATTCCACTAGGCACAGAGTTTTATTTCTAAAATATCCAATAACTTTAACAATGTTATAACATAAGTTCAATCATACATTTCCTGAATCGTACGATAGAGTGTAGGACTTATGGCTAAAGGACAGAAAAAAAAGCAGCGGCATCGTAGTGATAACAAACCATGCCGTTGCGAGCAGCACGCGAGAGAAAAAGAAAAGGAAAAAGAAGAAAAGGTTTTAAGATGCGCTTATTCGGAAAAATAGTTTATTGAGGATAAGATCATTAGGTTTATATTGCTTGTTTGGGGGGCATTCGATAGCGCCAAAAACCATAAGCGCCAACGCCGCAAGCGCCAGTCCGTAACCGCCAAACGAGAAAAGTCGCAAACGCCAAAGTTCGTATAGGTTAGGTTAGGCCAAGTTAGGTTAGGTTAGGCTAAGTTAGGTTAGGCGCTTGTGGTTTTTGGCGCTTATAACAGCTACCCGCTTGTTTAAACAGAAGTTTGGAGAAATGGCCCTGGTTATAAGGGCTACTCGCAACGGCACGGTGGGTTGTCACAACGATTCAATAGGAATGTTTTAATACTTCTTTGTCTTTTTCTCCCCCAAAATTCCCACGCTCTACACTCTAAATTTTTAAGGTTGCATTTTCAAACTTTTGGTTCAACCACTACGACGTTAAGCCGAGCGGAGCGATAGCGGAGCGAGGCACAAGCCACGTAACCTAACCTATCTTAACCTAGGGTTACCTGATTTAAAACGGTCGCCAAGCCTGATGCCGCTTACTTCTCGGCGGCCGATTTAGGGCCGCCGAGAAGTAAGCGACATCAGGCTTGGCGAAAGCCGAGCGGAGCGATAGCGAAGTGAGGCACAGGTGACTATAACTAATCTTCGTAAAAAGCAAGGGGCTTTGTTATGATGGGTTGAGTTAGGTTAGATGCCTCTTGCCTCGCTCCGCTATCACTCCGCTCGATTTGACGACGGAAGGTTGAACCAACAGGTTAAAATTGCTACCTTAAAAAATTAGTGTATGAGCATTGAGGGGGGGTAGTCGATAGCGCCAAAAACCACAGGCGCCAACGCCGCAAGCGCCAGTCCGTAACCGCCAAACGAGAAAAGTCGCAAACACCAAAGTATAGGTTAGGTAAGGTCAAGTTAGGTTAGGCTAAGTTAGGTAAGGCTAAGTTAGGTAAGGCTAATAAGTTAGGTAAGGCTAATAAGTTAGGTAAGGCTAATAAGTTAAGTAAAGTTAATAAGTTAGGTAAGGCTAAGTTAGGTTAAGTTATGTTATGTTAGGTGAGGTTAGTATTGCGGTTAAGAACTTTGGCGTTTGCGACTTTTCCCGTTTGGCGGTTACGGATTGGCGCTTGCGGCGTTGGCGCTTGTGGTTTTTGGCGCTTATGACAGCTACCCAGCATTGAGCAACCTGAGCCACTCCGATTTTACAGTTTCGGAGGGCGTGTTGGAGGGCCTCTAGGAGGCCGGATCCGCGGACCACAGTAGAGGCACTATGACTGACTAATGGGCGGAAAATTTTAAAATCTCAGTTCAACTTTTGAAGTTTAACAATGGGAGTCAGACTCACCCGACACACTAATCAGCAGGGCAAGAGGATGCAATGGGCGCTTGTTTGTTCTCAGTCTTGGATCGCCATGATCCCGTCTAGCCGCGAGCCATTATGCACAGACGGCAGAGGTGTTTGAATCGCATTGTCGGGGAAAATACCCACAATGCGTAAGGAGGACTGTCATTGAACGCAGGCTTAATTGAACGCAGGCAAATAACGTTGGCGCTTGTGGTTTTCGGCGCTTATGACAGCTATCCATTGTTGAGCAGCATTATTTTTATCAATACCGATGCTTAAAGTTACATGTCACTTAAACATCTATACTTTGTGATGAAAAAAATACAACACTTATCCATTAATTTAAAAAAAAATACTTTGTCATTAAAAAAATTCAACACTAATCCATTAAATAAAATAAAAAAAACATCCATACGTTGTCAAGAAAAAAAATACAACACTTATACATTAAATTTAAAAAAAAATAAAAATAGTGAACTCGAAAACGAATTAATGTTCAAAAACATGGAAGTTAAGAGGTACGTCATGAATGAACTCCTTACTTACTCTTATACTCGTCAGCGTAAAATCACTCAAGCAATGGTTCGGCAATTTTGCAAGGATAGGAAAATCACTCGAAGGCTTGACCATGTCCAACATTGGCATTCAAAGTGGCAATATCACAGTAGTCGCTGATGAATTCCTTTTCAGCAATAGGCCTACTTGAAAAAACAGTGGTATCTTACATCTGTGCATTTTCCTCCAAAAGGCACGTCGCTAGTGTAAATCTGTCAGACTGGAAATGTAAACTCACGTAATTCACGGTTTGTTTTTGCAAGGAGCATTGCAAAATAAGTGACAATGTTCTGCATTTTTAGATATTCGCCCTCGCCTTAAGCTCAAGAGCACTCTAATAAGCTCTCGGCATCGACATCTGTTAGGCCGCGGGTGAGGAAAAACGGTTGACAGATAGGTCATCATATTGAAGCAATTTTGAGGGGTTAGCAATTTTGAGGGAAGTGAGAAGTTAAAACGGTGAATTTTTTTTTTTTTAGAAAAAAAGAGACTTATAAAAATCATTCTGATCAAAAATAATTTGTAAATTTTATCCTTACTTCTCGAAAAAGTATTCACTTTCCGATTTTTCTAAATGCCTCTTTTTTGAAATGTTTTAATAATACTGGTCAAATAACGCCCTTTCATAAAAAAAGCTGCAAATTGACATGTTGTGAGACGCGCAAAAATACATATTGGTAACATTTTATATTAAAATTACTGTTATGTTTGAAAAATTCCGTGCGCCGCATACCAACAATTTCTGTTAAACCTTAAAGTAAAATATCATTTTTTGGGTATGAAATTTCCGTGTCATTCATGTTAAAGTATTTTCTCCTTGGTACGTACAAGTATTTTTAAATACGCAAGTACTTATATCCACGACACGTGTGTGAGGCACGCTAAACATTAGCGCATACGGTCTCACTGGCATCTTACAACGTTCAACACCTTTGCCGTGCGCAGAATGTTTTACGTGCTTCGCACACGTTACGTGGACATAATGTCTGTCTTAAATAATACATGTCAAGTAAAGGGGCGTTGTCACGACATTATCATTAAATTTACGGGGGGCATTCGATAGCGCCAACAATCACAAGCGCCAACGCCGCAAGCGCCAGTCCGTAACCGCCAAACGAGAAAAGTCGCAAACGCCAAAGTTCGTATGGGTTAGGGTTAGGTTAAGTTAGGTTAGGTTAAGTTGGGTTAGGTAAGGTTAGTATTACGGTTAAGAACTTTGGCGTTTGCGAGTTTTCTCGTTTGGCGGTTACGGATTGGCGCTTGCGGCGTTGGCGCTTGTGGTTTTTGGCGCTTATGACAGCTACCCGAGCAGCTACCCAAATTTACAAAAAAAAAATGTAAAATTTGTGTTAGGTAGAGGGTTAGTTGAAAGCCTAGTGATGAATCTTTGCTTTTTTATCGGCCCAACTTTGGCAAATCAGAGATGTAGTTCATAAAGGAAGAAAAGTCATGTTTACAACAGCAGACGTGCCTACATACCGAAGGAAGAAGATAATTTCGGAAGATTTTGTCTATCATTTTTGTTCTACCCTTCGTCGCCAAGCCGCGCGGAGCGACAGTGGAACCAGGCAGAAGGCCCATAACCTAACTTAACCTGTCACCAAGTCTGGGGCCACTTCCTTCTCGGCTGCAGTACCGGTTTCTGCCGCCAAAAGGTAAGCGGCGTCCAACACTACGATAGGTGAGCGGAGCGAAAAGCTTTTCCGAACACAAGACACTTAACCTAGGGTAACCTAACCCACTCAGTTGTTTGTTGTTACGTCTGTAACTTTGAAAAGTGAAATTAGCTTGTATTTGAGCATAAAAAAATGTTTGTTTTTTTCTTTCTTTCTTTTAATGAACTTGATGAAAAGAATCGAAAACGCTTACTTATTTCGTCGAGCTTTTCACCGCTGACTAGACGTCATTAGTACTACCTATGTAAAGGTATATCAGACAACTTAACGGTTAGGGACCTTTCATTAACTACGTTACGCAAAGTAGGTCACTTTTGGACCCCCTCCCCCTTTTGGTTTTGCTTTTCCCCATACCAAATACATGGACGGTCATGCTTCCATCCACCCTCGCTCCCCCCACCCCCAGGAGCGAAACTTAATGATGGACGGCCCCTTAATAGTTGCCAGAGATAAGTAACTAGCCTTTAAAAAGATATATCACGCGCGAAGGAGATTGCTTCACAATATTGGCAACTTATTTGGCCCCATAGCTAGACAGCCTAAAAACAGGGCTCAACATATAACTGTAACAACATATTATCCAGAAATGTTCGTATCTTTAAACTGTTTTGAAAGCTGGTTTCTAGCTTTAGTCAGCGGAATTAATCAGCGCAACCACCTGAATCAGCACAACCGCCTGAATCAGCACAACCACCTGTATCAGCGCAACCGCCTGAATCGGCGCAACCACCTGAATCATAGCAATCACCTGAATCAGCGCAATCAGCCGAATCGTTGCAACAATCAGCAGATTCAGTGCAATGATCCGTCTTGTCTTCTCCTACGTCCACCGTGGCCGTATCCGTGATGTAGTGGTAGGACGAATGATTATCCGTTCCCGCAGGTATCCAGTCCTCAGCAAGCGCTCGATTGTCCGTAACGTAGATATACGTCGGGGTGTGCGTTACGGGGCGTCGTCGCCGGGGCTTCTCTGTCGACAATCCCTGATCGAAGCACTTACAGAGACATGTAGCGATAGCGATCACGATGACCAAGAAGACAATCTGGGCAAAAACATTGACAGTAAGACAGACAAACGGCATATATGTGTTGCTCCGCAAAATTTTGGGGAAACTTACCAGATAACGCTCAAATTCCTGCATTTTATTTTACTACTTTGGCTTTAGGGATTCCTCATCATCATCAAGTGAGCTCGGCTAGAAGTAGTCCAACACTAGATGCTCTGTTTTGTCCGCTTCTACTCCCTATGAAAAGAAACGCCAATAATGCAATTCTCCGTCCTTGGAATTCCCTCTTCCCTTCTTGCCTGCATCCCTGTTCGTTTCTCCCTCTCTCGCTCGCTCATGTCATTTCGTTCTGTCTCCATCTTGCCTGGATCTTGCATCTCTGTTCGTTTTTGTCCCTCTCTCTCCCTTGCCATAATGTCCTGCTTGTGTCCGTCGTTTCAGTACACCTTAGTTTTTTTTTTGGATTCACCTGGGTATTGACTAATTATTTCTTATGTTTACGCATAACGTAGTATAATGAAGGGGGAAATGGCAAAAGACTAGGGGCGGGGGCGGCGGACTTCAGCGCCACCTTGGCGCCCTAGAGTCCTTCATAGTTAGAGGAGCGCAAACCGGCTCACCACAGCTCCTATTGGCTAGAGCCCTAAAAGGGCTGCAACTATGGCTCTGCTAGGGCAAGGGCTCTACTTGAAACTAGAGCGGCTCTACTTGAAACGGGCGACCCGCGCCCGTTTCCCGCCAGTCTGCACTTTATGTAGCCAAGGCCAAAACTGATCGTTACGGTAAGATTTTGTAAAACATTGTCAACGATCCAAGTTCTGATCTTTCCATGTGAGGAGAGTGGCTTGTAACGTGTAAACTACCTTAGTGGCTTGCAACATTAACACTAGAACCGCCAACGTGCCTTTTTTTTGGCACATGACACTTTTTACTGTCGTGTCGCCTAAAAGATACTAGATTTAGGGGTAGATAAATTTCTGACTTTTAATTATTTACGCTTAAGTTGTAGCGTTAATAATCAAAAGTCAGAAATTTCGGAACCCTAAATTTAGTATTTTTGAGCGACACGACAGTAAAAAGTGTCATGTGCCAAAAAAGGCACGTTGGCGGTTCTAGTGTAAAACAGCTCCACCAATCTCAGCATGCGATGTTACGGCGAAAAAAAAAATAACCTTCTCTCATACCTTCTCCTTGACAAAGTACAAGAGGACTCTATCAAACGCAAGCAAAAACCGCATCTGAACCACGACCGCGCCTCTGACGCTCCTCCGTACTGAAGTGACGGTAATTAATAGTGAAATAGGGACTCAACTTACCCTATCTCCAGTAATTATTCCATTTAAAATTTGTTCTAGAGATAATTTTGTTCAATCTTCTGCCTTCTGCTTGAAACATGTAAACAAGGCAGGACCATGGACTAAGTATTTCGTCTGGATTTCAAGTTCTAGTGCCAAGGCCACTTGGAATCATCTGTATTAAATCTTATGGGGTTGTTGCATATACCTTACTTCATCTATGGCATACTTCATCTACGGTGTTTGTCATAGATGAAGTATGGTGTTTGTCATAGATGAAGTATACTTCATCTATGGTGTTTGTGATGGTTTCCAAAACGTTCTTATGCCGGCCGACAATGTTATCAGGTTAATTAACACTTTAGTTTCTCCGGTGCACAAGTTGTTTTACATTGAAATCGAGAGTGAAGACTGAAGATTGCTTATTTAGTGAAGAAGAGTCCAGAACTTGTTTATTCACTTCTGATTAGCAATAAACGCTTTAAGGAAGTACGCATTTTTGATTGGCGGCTAAAATCAAGACAAAATTTGAAATTAGTTTTTGCCCTGGATACATATTCTAACTTCTCACTATTTATTGGTATTTTCTTTCTATTAAGGAGCTGTCCTTTTGAACCTTACCTGTTGTAATTATGGAGGATGAGGCTGCTATGTTGGCAACTGAAGAAGAGAAGCATGATTCCAGTTTGAAGAAGAAAGCTCACAAAAAACGGAAGAAGCTTCTTTACCAAACCATCCGCAAGCAAGTCGAGTTTTACTTCAGTGATGCTAACCTGTCAAGAGATCGTCTTATAGGAAAACTCATCCAAGATGATCCAAGTACGCTCAGCAGACAGAGTGAACACTAGATTGCATTTCAAGCTCTGAAAAATATGTAAGCATGGAGGATTTAAGTCTCCCTTGGTCTTTTGCAGACGTTCCTCTGGAAGTAGTTTTGAGATGCAACAAAGTCTCGACGCTGGTCTCCTCTGTTGACGAACTGGTGAAGGCTCTCAAAGATTCAGAAATGTTGGACGTATCTGAAGACAAACGCACTGTCAGAAGGGTGACTGAAGTGAAAATAAAAACCAATATCGATGACTGTTCTATATATGTAGTAAGTATCAATACCTTTCTTCATTTTGTGCTTTGTTTTACCTGTGCCGATCCGTGCAATATGGTTGGACGAAAGAGTTGCATACTTGTTGGTTTTTGCAGGAAAACATTTCTCCTGATGCCACTCATGACTACATATCCAATATATTCTCAGAGTATGGGAAAGTTGTGTATATCTCACTTCCCAAATTTCATGGTACGCATTCCAACAAAGGTTTTGCTTTTGTAGAATTTGATACTCCTGAAGAAGCAGCCAAAGCTTTGCAGGTAAGACCCAATTTTTTATAGTGAGTTTTTGATAAGTGTCTTTCACATTATTAGTGGTGTTTGTTCGCAGATATTTTAGTTTGTAATATTTGATGTTTCAGGCTTTCTATGACAGAGGTTCCTGTCTTCCAACACATATGCCTCCAGAAAAGTTATGCAGCATCAGGACTCATGAAAACAACCCTGAAGACCAAAATAGTGACGGTCAAGAATCGAGCAATGACAAGGAGCGAACTGCCCAACCTGATGGAAAAGAAAATGTTGAAATGAACAAGAAAAAAAGAAAACTGGAATTGGATGAAAAAAATCAAGGTGAGGAAAAAAGGAAGGAAGGGAGTCAGGAGGATTCTACAGAAGCAGAGTCAGAACCAGAAAAGTTGAAATCTTCCAAGAAGAGGAAAACAGGAGAGGAGGTCCAGGATATTGTTGAAGCAGCGGGAGAAGAAAGGAGTCCAAAGGAAATGAAAACTGAGGAGGGTAAGTAACAAATTACATCTTGTGTTGAGTTAAATTTGTGTTAATCACCCTCTTTTTTTACAGATAAAGTCGTGTTGGACACAGACGAAAGCACGCAGGCCGAAAGTGGTGCGACGGAGAGCAGAAAACGTCATCGGAAAAAAAAGAAGCCCAAGGAGGACAAAAATCAAGTTTTTGCAGATGGCCTTCTCATTGTGTCAAAGTGAGTTTTTCTAGTCATGTGCATGAGATTTCTGTTTTCATAGTTTCATAACTCGTTTTCTCATGTTACAGGAAAGAGTGGAAAAGGCTGCGTAACAAATATCTAGACATGCAGAAAAAGAAAATGAAACAAGTGAAAGCAAGATTGTATCAAGCCCAATCTTATTATCACAAATGGCGAAATGAAGATAATAGTCAGATGGAAGAGGAGGGAGCTAAGCCTGACAATGAGACAGGCCGCGTGAAGCAGTTGCCTGGAGTTATCGTTAAAGTCACCTTTGATGAGCCTATGAGCTGTGTTACTACTTTTAAGGTGAGTTGCATCAAGCCAGGTATGAGTTTTGATTATAAAAAATCGGTTCATCGGGAAAAAAAAACAATGGGCGTGCCGCTTGCGTCAACAACATAGCCCTGCGATGCCATGAACGCTGTTGGCGCTCACGAGCGGCGTCTGTCTCTGTCTGCCGCGTACCCCACGGATAAGTCTCTCTCTGTCGTGAGCAGGTCATGAGCGCCTTCTCTCTCACAGCACCGCTCATGCAGCGCTATGGTCGAATAGGGGAAATAATTTTTGTTTTTAGAATGCGGTTTTTATGGTAGAAACCGTTTTCTGTTTCTGAAGTCATCATTGGAAGACAAATATTTTGTTCCTTTCTTAATGTCAACCTGCCAAATCCAAAAGTTATAAATTTTAATTTTAAGGAAGGGAATGAATTTTATTTTCTCCAAGAGCTTTATTCAAGAGGGGAAAACAATCATCGAAATTTGAAATCCATGTTGTTTTTTGTTTGTTTGTTTTTCCAACTTTATCCTTTCAAGAATTTTCTCATTTTTATTATTATTTTTTTTAACCACAAAGTGTCAGAAGACCATTGCACACGACAAAATCCGATGTGAAACGATTTGAATCAGATCGATATGCTGACAGTATTGTTAAAAACTATGCAAAACCTTTTTTTTAAACAAGAATTTTGTTTTGCGGATGAGTGTAAGGCATTATATTTTTCTCTGGCTTAGCCATTTAATATAAACTCTCCTTAATTTTTATTCTTTTTTACGTAAAACCACCCTTGACAAAAAGAGGATCCCAATCTTCCGGTAGTTGTTTTGTGCTAGAGCCCTGGAAAGTAGAGAGGCGCAAATGAAACGCATGGCCGCCATGTTGAGCCCCATTTCCCCGTAAGAAATACATTGGGCCTATCATTGCGGCTCCCCTGGCCGGGGTCACCATTCGCGCCTCTCCATTTTTCAGGGCTCTAATTTGTGCTACTGAACGTACATATCTAGTTTTTGTTTTCAGAGTGAAGCCAGGAAGCATTCATGTGTTGAGTATGTCGATGCTACTGTCGGAAACTGGGAGGCTTATTTGAGGTGTTCGACCGCTGCAGATGCGACCGCTTTGGTCGAAGCGCACCTGTGGTCACAGATGAGTGTGCTTGAAGGTATGTAATATAGCGAGAAATTGGTAGATGCAGGAAAAGCGACATAAATGACTACGTAACGGCACGTAATTTCAATTTTTGGACACTTACGAGAGCGTTTCCAGGGCTCTGCAAGTCAGCTTTTCTGAATAATGACCAAAATTTGTAATAATGACAGCTGTAATTTTGTAAAGGAAGAGATATGGAGAGACCTGTTATCGAAAAGTTACAGGTAGCTGTCATAAGCGCCAAAAACCACAAGCGCCAACGCCGCTAGCGCCAATCCTTAACCGCCAAACGAGAAAAGTCGCAAACGCCAAAGG
>Ga0058701_10004594_pt1 | contig 11241 bp, 4 predicted proteins | sample AgamicOrMae_FD_97039 | JGI IMG/M metagenome (GOLD analysis project Ga0058701, IMG submission 97039) | Agave microbial communities from Guanajuato, Mexico - Or.Ma.e | ecosystem: Host-associated > Plants > Phyllosphere > Phylloplane/Leaf | place: Guanajuato, Mexico | collected 2012-06-04 | reverse complement strand
TACCTACGTATAAGCCTACATAACGTCATCCTTACCCAACTCGCAACCATCTAGCGTTATTGTATCCAACCTCATCTCACGCATTAAATCAGGAATATTTGGACTATTCCCACAGAAGTGATTTCTGATGCCAAGACAATGTTTTCTCGTTATTGAAAAACATATTCTCTCTGCAAGATTTTTTTTCCTTGCAATAAGAAATTTTTCCTTACAAGGAAAAAGTTATCTTATGCCTAAAAAAAAATTGGGGTAAGAAAAACATTGTTTTGTCACTATACAAGAAAACATTTTCTTCGCATCAGAAAGCATTTCTGTGAGTTAACTGGAACCAGTGATTTTTCACTAGTTGCCAGTGAGTCTTGATGTTACCGAACCCGAATCGAGAACTTCCAGCGAAGTGTTTCGGCGAACACTTCGTGGGAACATCGTGTCGCTTGTAGTCACGATATTTTCGAGAAACCAGGCTCTTAACAGCCGGCCTTTCGCACGGAAACAAGCTTTAATATATGTTGAAAACTGAGTCATCAGTCACTTCAATGCAGGATTCGCACCTCTTTATCTAGCCACAGATAAAAATTAACGTTATTTTGTTGAACGTCGTCGAAGCGCTCTTTGTCATCGCATCTTTGTCTGGAAACGTCCCTCTTTGAGATGCAATTCTTGAGACAAACATATTTCGAGCCTAGAGAGTCTGTTTTGATGTGTGAACTTCGGGTGTGTTGAGATATCTCCCGGTGTTCGGCTGTGGGTCGTGGTGAACAGTGTCTTCGGTGACTCGCCCATCGGATCCGCCCCTCCGATGCGCCAAGCCGTTCATCCAATCGCAAGCCTCCAATAGTTTTGCGAGATACCAACTCTATAAATATCTGACGCAATAAAAAAATAAAGAGCTGCAAGTTTGAAATGCAAACTTGTTAAGACAAAATCCTAACGATAAATATTAGACAGACGTTATATCCACGTAACGTGCGCTATATGATGAAAAAATTATATCCACGTACATGCATTCCATATGGGACTAGAACACATTTTCGGAGACTTCGACGCACGGCCACCAACCTACCTAATACATTTTAAATTGACGTTTGACGTGGATGTAAGTACTCCGTAAATATTATTCACCATTTTCGTCATCGTAGGAAAAACTCATAGGCTACCGAATCTTGGAAAAGTGTCGCCTTAGGAAGGATCTGTTGACCCATCTTCCAAATTTTTTATAAGTTTAATGGCAGGCAAAGACATGGCTGCCAATGGAATAAGTCTGTTACTTATATATCAGTTTCGCTAATTTCACTTTTTTTTAAAAAAAAAGTAATTTCCCCTCAACATTTTTAATTTTACTGGCTGCATTTTCCATCTTTTACGTCGTCATACTATGATTCGTCATATGAAGGTAAAACAAAACGTTAGAAATTCCGTAGTGCACCTCGCAACTCGGTAGCTTGTATTACGAAATGTATATTCTCAACGAGACACAGCAATGGCCTGTATTCGCGCAAAGACTCACACAGTTTTAATTTTCCATTTCCAATTTTCAAAAGTGTCTTCTCTCTTTCTCCTCGCGTTTGCCAGATTATTTTCCAACTCCAACACCTAAAGTTTCTTCTTCCTTTTTTTTAAACTTTTTTTTCTGGTAGCCATTTTGATATTAGGAATAGAAAACTTCTGCTCATAAATCGGAACAGCAAGAATATTGCGTCAATCTGGATGTCGACAATGCTGAAGTCTGAATGAGAGGTCTTCAACGATCCCTCTTGTTAACTGCAGGTATTTATTTGGAAGTTTGGGTCATGACGGTCTTGTTCTCACTCTCAAGGAAGACTTCGCCAGACGTAATCCTGGAGATGTAAACAAAAGTGATGAGTTTATTGCAGGAACTCGGAGCGAGTCACTTGGCAAACTACAGCTTAGCAAGGTTTGCGATGTTGACCTCCCGCATTACAAGGCGCGTGTGTGCGCCGCGCATCGCGTTCGGCTCGGGGGAAGCGTGAAGCGCGGAGCTATAGGCTTTGGTGCGCCGCTGCTTTTAATCCGCCACCTACAATTTAATCACCTGCTCCAAAGATTCGAGACCAATCAGACTGATTCCAACGTCATTCAGGCTTTTTCGCTTCGAAATACACTGTTTGTGTTAACTTAATCAAAGTTGTGAGTATTTGGAAAAGGAGCTCTTATAGCCGCGTGAATGCTGAAGGTCGCCTAACAGTATTCACGATCTGATTGTACTACACTAAGTGGTTTTTTGACTCATAGCTAAAATTTAAAGCTCTCGAAAATTCAGTTTAATATTTTGTATTGGGAAAATTTGGTGTTTCAATTTTGATAGAGAGCAGTTTTTGTAGGGGTCTCTCGGGTAGGAAAATGAACAAAGTTTGGCCCTTTGAACGCGTTTGACTTTTAAGGCTGTAAGGAAAGCCTATTTGAGAATGTTTAAGAATTCTATAAAAAAGGAAGCACAATTTTTACCCTTGTGTTTCCAAGCGTCCTGTGGGCGGACAACGACGTAATGTTCGTATTAAGATTTGTTGATAAGCTAAAAAAAATAAATTTAAAAAATTAAAAATGTGCTTTACTTTAAAAGGTGTTTTTTTGAGAGCGCTACTATAGAACAGAAAAGGGTTAAATGTTGGGCTTAGACGTTTGCAGCGAAGGACAGTGACCCTAATCTTTGACCCCGGGCATTTTTCCACCGACGCTTCGGGTGAATTTTCACACGATTTAGGGTAACTTCAAGCAGTTTAACTCCAAAAGCAGTTCAATTGAACCCTAAACAGTGAAATGCTGTTACAGACGGTTCACCCGGAAGTGAAATTTTACCCCAACTACGCTAAGAGCGTACACGAAATTAATATGTGGTATTTTGCCTTCGCTCTCAGAAACATAGGTTTGTGTTATCGCAGTATTCGATATCACAGCGTTTCAAGTAACAGGAAAGATGGCTGAACATGAAACAAAAATAGCTGAGCATTATTGATTGAACGCATACGGATTCCACCCACGGATGAGAAGCTCTTCCTTGTTGCAACAATGTTCTCCACGACAATGTATTCGCAAAGAAAGTTTTTTTTTTGTGTCGTTTGGCCATAAAAAACGTCTGCCGGTGGAACCTGTAGCGTCCGCTTCCGCTGAAAATGCTACCGGTACCACATTCCATCGGGCTAATTGCTTAACTTGGTTATAAAGTGTTAGCCTAGTGACACAGAAGCTGTGGAGGAAGCGCGTTTTCACTGAAGAAGGGATATCTAGACCATTTAGACCCATGAAGAGCCTTGAATTTTGCCGAAAAGATGGCCTCGTCGGAAGCTATGTGCAAGAATGCCTGTTGGAAATGCTTTATAAGAAGACGATTCAAGTTTAACGTTGTGATAAGACGTTCGTCCGCTCTTCGGCATCATTTCGATGTCAAAACTGTCGAGTGGAATTTCGCTCTTTGGAAGCCTAAAATTAATCCGATTGAAGCTTATTTTTTTTCAGGGTAGATTAGTTTATTCATGCGAATTGCACGGATGAAGAATTTATCGATCTGGATTAGAGTTTTACTTTGTTAAGGCCTTTTGCACTTCAGCTCTGTGCGTAGAAGCGCTTTTTTTGTTTATACCTAAACGAAGTGGCTTATTCACACGTAGCCCTATTTAAAATGTAGGTTGGTTTCCGTGCGTTCAATTTTCCGTTGTATGAACATAGGGCTGCGGATAGAACTGACCTTACGTAAATATTGATTAAATATATTTTGCCTGATTATAAAGGAGGGAAATTTTATTCACTTTGTCTTCTTTTAGCAGGATATCTAAATAAGTCGTGAGGGTTTAAGTGCCATTATTGTATTATCGTTCATGGTAACGTTTGAAGTACCCCAAGTATTTCTTAAGTTGTGGAGGAATGCAACTAGTGAGCGCGAGAAAGGTTGTGCTGTAAAAAGTAAGCATCGGTGATAGGATAGGCGAGTTAAGGTGTTACTTTAGTTTTAGTGGTAACAACTATAGGATGTCCGTTGATAGATGTCAATGAGCGAGTAAAACATAGGGAAAATCGCTATTAACAGTCTACTTTTTACCGCTGATATGTATCATTTGGATATCAAAAATATCAAGCCGGGCTCAAAGGCTATCCGGATAACAGTAGATGTCAGCTAGTTCAAACATGCGCCGGGTTTTGCTCGGCTAGGACAAAGTGTTAAGGTAGGCGAATTTAACTTGTGTACTTCCCAGCGATGTCTGGACGGACGCGTTGATCCCTTTAACTCACAATCAGTCTCTCAAGCACTTTCGATAGTAAATAGAATTTATCGTCGTCCCTTGGAGAACAGTCTTTGTGGACAAGGCCAATTCTAAAAAAAAAGAAAGATTTTGACCTTGAATTTCGACATTCTCTATACCCTGTAAAAACTTCCGTCCGAGACATCACTCTGCCACCTTAGGCTTCCTTCAATGTTGTCAGAGTCTCTGGAAAAGTTTTGTTCGGTTCGACACAAAAGATAACAGTAAATCGCTGCTCTAATGTTCGCTTCATTCAAACACGAATTAAATCTTAACAGAGCTTTGATAAGCGAGCGATACGCACACACACACAGCCCTGCTGTTCCTAGCCGACTTCATTGGGTCTGGGTTTCTAAATGGAAGTCCCTTCTACCACCCTGACACAAGGACGACCGCCAGAAGCCGCTCCGCTTGGAAGTGCGGGGGGTGTTTGGATACTTTTGGAACGGAGCGTGTTTAACCTACGACAATAGGTCGCTTCATCTGTTGATCCGTACAAAATCATGCTTGCTTTAACGAGTGATGGTTATTGTACGAGTGTTTTAGCTCGGCAGTATTGTATACCAATTGCGGGAGGAGGAAGAGAAGAGAGAGAGGAAACACTCTACCAATTAAATCCTCGTATGACGCTCAGCCATTAATCTGGACCGCACTTTAACGCTCACCTCGTAAATCAATCCAATAAACCGGCACTTAATCTGATTACTTCCTTGTAGATCTAACCCCGTTTTTCTCTTTTTTGTTGCAGCGTTTCAACGTCATCCCTCAAGCATCTCAATGGACAATACGACGCTCGTGAAAGGTAATCCTAACTCATTTCATTTGCCACAAAATCAACACTTTCAGTGATTTCCGAGAGTGGAGACTCCTATGGAAATGTATCAGATTACGAACTACAAACATTGTTTGTATTTAAAATTCTTTGCGAGGTAGGCTGACTTTGATGTTCGATTTGGTGTTTGTGCAACGCCTCGACATCACGTCGAACATCATGAACATTACCACAAGTCTTAACCGCATAAACACGCTTCCCAACCTCAGCTTGAAAGGTCGGATTTTCTTCCCGTGTTCCACCCTGGTTCGACCTTTGAACATCTTGAGGGTTAACGATATACAAACGCGTACGGTAACGTTTGTGTTGTCAACGGGGTAGGTTTTTTGCCTTATGGCAGGCATATAAATAAATGAAATCTTCCATTAAGTTACTCAAAGTCGTGTGAGTGTTAAGTTTCGCTCGAACTTTAAATGTAAAAAAAAAATGGACCCGCTGATCTGTACTTTGAGCAGTACTAATTGGGAGTACGGGTAGAGATGTTTTACCGCATAATTATTTGACCTTTCTTTTTTTCTTTTCTTTTTTTCCTTGAGCAAACTGTGTGAAATAGCCTTCTAATCACATACTAGCCAGACTAGTAGTACTGGTAACTGAAAAGACGCATCAACAAAGCTTAACGTGACCCAGGTTGAAAATCTTGTTCACAAAGCACACTAGTGATTTAATGGCCTGTTTAGGTTTTATATTGGCTCTGCATTGCCGCGAACTAGCTGAAGCCACGTCGTTTTTGGCAAGGTTAACTTAGCGGCTAACGTTATGTATGTTTTGGTTGGACGACTGCAGTGGTTCCTTGCTTATTACAAATTTTGTAGCAGGTCTCTTGCTCTCTTTGGCCTGTCCCGTTCACAGCACTGGGTCGAGGTTCAGTTTCATAATTGAGCCTTCCTAGGATTTCCCAAGAATGCGGACTTTTCCAGTGTACTGCAGATGAAATAGCAGTGGGTTTGTATAGGCAGCTCAATGCACACGGGAGGCGTGTGGGTTGCCTATCCTGGGGCGTTGCGCAGCGCGCGCCTTTTGTGTGCCCGTCGGATTGCTCAGCAGTCTAATCCCAGAGCGGAATATGCTACTGTGTATGATTATCTTCAGGAATTCCGACTTCACGTGACTCCCAGACAATGGCATGAAATCCAAAAAGCGATGCGGAAACTCTTTTTTATTTGTTTCTCCCAAGAGTGGAGCTGAAATTTTTACATTTTAATTTAAGTTTCGAGCTTTTTGCATTTCACCGCGCTAATCCCTTCCTGCCCATTCTCCAAACATGCGTTTGAGAGTAAGACAGACAATTAATAAATGTAAAAATTTGAAGTTCACCGGTGTTTATTTAAATTTAATTTATTTTACTCCCATTTTAACAGAAGTGTTGTAATTGAGAAGAAAACAAGTTTAAGGTAGAGCCATGATCGTAATCTCGTTTAGGTACTTTGAAAGTTAAGAATTCTCCTCCCCACCCATTTTTATCAAAAGGTTTTTTGTGTGTGTCCGTCCATCTATCCCCAGTTCTATAGTTTATGATATCTCGCGTAATTTTTTCTCCCAATCGTTACGAAAGTTTCAGAAAGGGCACGCGGCCTATCTTTTTTTTTCCACATACCGAATCGTGCTTTTCTTGTGTATCTGGGATTGCATAAAAAATTGAACCAAAAAAGATTATCAAAACAATGCGCAATCGTTATTCGTATAAATGTCTCAATTGTTTTTGTAGTTAATCGATATTATGCCCAGTTCGGACTTTTCGTCTAAACTTGGAACTGTGGCAAATACCTGACGTCAACTAACAAAGTGATTCCTTGTTTGCAAAGAAGCATTGGTTTTCTGTAAAATATGCCTTCCTGATCTGATTGAAATTCAGGTATATAAGACGGCCAGCTTCAGTCCCCTTTTAAATTGATTTGTTGTTTCTATTGCGGTAGCGGATATTTGCCCGTGGTGGACGATTAAGCAGAATCTTCACGACGAGCGATGGGACACTTATCCTTTATTAAATCCCATTTGCGTATTTCATGCGTTCAGAAAATATCATTTCGATTGAAGAACAAATAAAGTTTAAATTTAATAAAAAAAAGAGAAGAAACACTGAATCAACACATTTGTTTTCTTAATCCAGTAGTTGATAGTCTCTCTCTCGCTCACCATGTCTTTTACTCATCTGAAATTCGCGAATTCGACCAGTTTTCGTCGGCGTCTTATGTGCTGAGTAAAGTTCGTAATTCACTTGTCTGCGACTGTTTTGTGCTGTGATGCTGCGGCGCACATACATGCACTTGGCGTGGCCTAGGCAACCCACATGACTTGTTTGTTTGTGTGGTTGCCTACGCTTGCCTTGCTCGGCAATTCTCGTGGTACTGAAAAATAGTTCCTTTAGAAAACAAGTGTACCGTAAGGATCCTCTCATGGACCCAAGGGCGGTTTTAAGACTGGTCCTTCGGGTGGGGGGGTCCAAGTATTCCTTGTCACGCGGGTTGCCTACATTTAACATTTCGCTGATAAAATAATAGTTTCAATGATCGAAACAATCGTAGGTAAATAAATGAACTACGTAAAGCCAGCAAATAGCACAGGAGAGGTAGAGGCGATTAGAAAGAAGAACTTGTGGTGAAATGCGAACTTGGCCAAGCGAAGTTGCACCTTAATGAATGTAGTACGTACGATAGGTCTATGTAAGGAATTATAAGGAATTTTACGCCTTTTTTCTTCTGTTCTGTTAATTCCCGTATTTTGCTCAACATTTTCAGATTTCATTCAAAGGATAGGGCTTTGTCGTGCGTTTTGCCTACCTTTGGACCTCTATGGGGGGGGGTGTCCCCCTCCCCCTAAACCTGCCCTTGCATGGACCTCAAATCCAGCGGAACCAGGTCGAGCAGTAAACCCTCTCATATTAAACGAGTTTCAAGGGACAGTCGAGATGAAAATGTTTGCGAACCTTCTAAAAGGACTATATCCGGATCTAAAGACTTATCAACTCACAAAATGTATCGTTTTATTATAAAGTTTATTGTCGAGTTTCGTAAAAATATCCGTTCTGTATGAAATTTTTGCTCAACCAGAAAAATAAACCTACACAGTAAAAAAATAATCAAAAAACTTCAAATTATGCTCTTTCCCTGTTGTACCTTCATACCCAAAACATGTATGGGATTACCAAAAACAGGGATTGGTTTTTCCTATGTAGGGGCAACCAAGACCCGCTTTCATACGCGAATGGGTTGTTTTTCAGCTTCTCTGAAAATGTCCTTATAGCCACTGATTTCTAGTTTGTTTGTTTTTTTGCATTTTAAATAATACTACGACCTGATCTTCAACTTTGCAAGCCAGGTATTGTTAAAAAAATGTGGGCCAAAAAGTCGACATTTTTCTTTGCCTCAAAAATATTCATTTTTCTGGGCTGATTCAACGTAAATGTAACCAAGCTTGTTATAGGGTCTGTGAAACAAATATGAGCCAGATATTATTCATTATGTTCTTGTTATTTTTTAACTTAAGTCAGACCCCTTTCTTGAAACGAGTCATTTCTTTTGTGTTGGGCAAGATCAACAATCCTTTTCCTTCTTGTATCATTTTGCGAAACGGAAGTGCGAGGCGCGGCGCTCGCCTTTGCTTGGCGCTTGGCTTAGCGCTTGGCTTGGCGCCTTGCTTGGCGCTTTGCTTGCGCCCCCATGAGATTGTGGTTGCGGTTTTCTGATTAATACTGGAAGGAGAAAGTGATGTCAGGTCTTCCTGGCCGTCCAAGGATCACTCTATTCAATCCATCAACAATGGTTACGTCTTAAACGTGGTTTGACGTTTTAGAGCACCAGTGTTTACAAAGCGCAAAAGCCGCTCCAATCGCATCTACTTCAGCTCTGCGAAACGCGACATGTCTCAAAGCATGGAGAGTTTTGAGATAGGAATCTGGAGAGATCAACGAGGAAAAAGTCATATGTGTGTACAATAATTTATGATTTCATCTTTACAAAAAAATCAAACCTTAACTATTTAAGCTGTCAATAGCTATTAATGGCAAAAAAGCTTTATATAAAAGCTACTTCCGTTTTGCAATCATGCTGGTCACCTAACTTTGTTGTTATTTTCTTGTTATGAAAGTAATAGTAATGCAAAAAAGAAATACGGTGTTGGTTGACAATCTTGTGAAGGTTATCTAATATTGGTTATTTCTCGTTAAAAAATAATAAAGTAAAAAGTGTTTATGTAACTGGGCAGGCTTAGGAATGTTTGATCGTTTTAACCATCACCGGTCTCAGTCGTTATAACTAAAAAAGTTAAAGCTGACGGTGACGGTCCTACATGGATGGTTAAAATATCAGATCCGGTTACCGACGTGATTTTTAAATCCGAGTAGCGAAAGATTGCGAGTTTTGTCAGATATCATATGGACGCCAACCCAAAATTTCCAGATTTCAGAGTTTTGTGGAAAGAATAACCTGGAAGCTTCTGGGGTCTAGAAGGTAGCGACATCTGGTTTCATTACCGTTATTGGTTTGATGCGTTGTGCATCGCTACACCCGGCATAGCAACAACCACTTTGGAATACAAGAAGTATAGAAAACGCTTCATTCAAAATTTTTATCGCGAAGATCTATTGGGCTGATCATTTAGACTGTTCCACTCTCTTCCGTCTTGTAGATTCTTGTGCCCTGTGTACGTTCTTGTTTGCATGTCGTGAAAAAAGCGAGCCTTGACTGGCCTGTGCGGTGCGTATAGACCAGGTTATGGGTACCGAGTCCGAGTAAGATGTCGTCCGAGACGATTACGCAAAATTCCCACGTTTGTATGAACGCGTAACAAAAGTCCTCTTGGGAACCAAATCTAGTTTCCGCCTCAATGGAATAAATTTTAATTGGAACGAAATTAATTTTGTTGGTTTGTACCGCAAACCAAGTACCGCAAACCGCAAGTATTGATTTTTTAGGCTGGAACGATAGCGGATTGTTGAAGGTTATGTATAGTGGTGGTTATGAATACGAGGTTTTCGTGGAAAATGTATGGGATTTGTTGTTATTTTTATACTCTTCCCGCTGCTTTACATAATTTCTGAATGGCGATTTTAAAGCGGAAAATGCGATCTAAAAATGTTGATTTGATAAAAGCAACTTTTTTAATGTAATCATAGGCAGAAAATCTGGTTTAGATATTAATAATAATAGGAATATAATACGACGATTATAAATAAAAAGATAACTACACGATTTTTCTGAACAAATAGTTCACTAAAAAGCAAAGTCAAAAGAGCTTTATGGCTTACACAATCTTGAGCTATGACTGTCATATTTTGATTTAGGGAACACCGTATACCTTATTAAAGGCCTTTTGAAACTTATCAGTTTTCAAATTCACTTGAGCCATTGCAACTGTCGTTCCATAGTTATAATAGTAATAAATAAAAAGCTTTTTCTTCAATATGTAAAATAAAGATTAAATAGTGCGTGTATCAAGAAAAAGAAACTTTGGACTTGTGTTTAAAGAAAAGCATCTTTTCATTTTAGTCCACTAAAGATTATTGCTGAAACTTTCCCCTCTTGTCAAATGGCAATCTCTGCATTGCGTACGTTTATAACCTCTCTCTGCAGTTAATTAAAATCGCGTACTTGAAGTTCCCTTTCGCGACACGATTTACGACGTTTTCGAACTTATGGCCCTTTTGTCAAAAGGGATACGGCTCAAAGTTTCGTGTCGAAAATTCCATCTGTCCGCATCATAAAAGAGCCATAAAGCCACAATACATGATGCAAACTTTTGGAGTTAAATCATCTTTTGGGAATATGCTTCTGTGTGAGAGCATGAGCAGAGACATCGGACTTTGCGCCAAAACATATGCTTAAACTAAATCGCGGACAGCATCATGCGTTTAGTATTGTGAGTTTTGAGACACCTCTAGTGTTCGAAGTTCGCGGCATGAGGCTTGGCGACGATAGATTAAGTTGCGGAGGATTCTCTGGAACTTCGTTGTGAGCTTTGAGGGGTAGCTATCATAAGCGCCAAAAACCACAAGCGCCAACGCTGCAAGCGCCAATCCGTAACCGCCAAACGAGAAAAGTCGCAAATGCCAAAGGTCTTAACCGCAATACTAACCTTGCCTAACCTAACTTAACCTAACCTAACTTGACCTAACCTAACTTAACCTAACTTGACCTAACCTAACCTATACGAACT
>Ga0058701_10004593_pt1 | contig 11241 bp, 4 predicted proteins | sample AgamicOrMae_FD_97039 | JGI IMG/M metagenome (GOLD analysis project Ga0058701, IMG submission 97039) | Agave microbial communities from Guanajuato, Mexico - Or.Ma.e | ecosystem: Host-associated > Plants > Phyllosphere > Phylloplane/Leaf | place: Guanajuato, Mexico | collected 2012-06-04 | reverse complement strand
GCATGACCCGAAATTACCAAGGACCCGCATGCCGACCTCAAACCTTTTCATCTCACAAGCCCTTTTTAGGGCCGGTTTGTATTCTGAAGCCGTGGCGTTTCCGTTGCCCGATACTATCCTTTCCTTTTCCATCCAAACGAGGTAAAAATTAAAACCGTACCGCAATTTCCTGAACATTTGCTTCCATCAGTGGTCCGTATAACCTTAAAGTTATGAAGCTATTTTTGACGTCTAGGAAAGTGAATTTCACTATTAATGGCTGCGGATAACAACGAGCGTGATACAACGCGTTCATAAAAACTTTTAAGAGGTGGTTGGAAACTGATTGAAAATTCTACGCCAGCCTACCATACGACAATCATACCATCGAAACCACTTTTTAGCGTTTCGTCGATGGTTGAGCAGTAATTGAACATAAACTGTTTCGAAGAGCGGTCGGTTTTCCCATTACGCTCACATCTCCGTCGCGTCTCATTTGATTTGAAACTCTACTGGTGGGGGGTCGTTAGGGCCATCGAACACGGAATCTCCAAAACGCTCACTTTTAAGAGAAAAAAAAACAACAAAAAAAACTGACAAAGCACTTTCCTTGCCGAATTTTCTTTTGTGGTGAAATGGAGAAAAAAATCGCATGGGCCAAAAAAGTGGAAAAATAAAAAAAATGGTATTGGAAACGAAGGTCTGTCGAAAACAGATTAGTCCAGCAAAATGTGACGAACAATCTAGATTGGAGTTAACAGCATACAGTTAAAAATAATGCCTTCTTGCTTCCTTTTTTTAACATATGCGTGGTTATTGAAGATAGCACGCTTTAACAAGTGAAGCATTCATAACCTCTGCCAGTTTCTCTGGCGCGGTGTAACCGACTCTAAAAGAAAACAGAAAACATTCCATATCAGTGTGATCGTGATCCCAAGAAAGTCCATTGCTAAGAACTCTTGCTTGCAGCAAGTGGTACATCTTCCTAAATTGAGTATACTCGCGCACAGAAGAAACAGAGAGAAAGAAAATGGGTCTTGATATCAGAAATTGTCTTGGTTTTTGTTTAAAAAAGCAGCAAGTGAAATTGTGTTAAACGTTTCAAAGCGAATTTGCAATCCTTCGCTCAGTGCTAGTAATCATGAAGGCTTTCAGAGGGGAAAACGATCGACCACGGCAAAAATGAAGATTAAACTACATGACTTGTTGGGCGGTGACCGTTTTTTTGTCATTTACGCTCTCGCGCAGTTTCAGGGAAGAGAGGGGGAAGAAGCCTGATTGAAGAAGGCTCCGAAAAAGATGTTACTGGAAAAGTCACCGGTAAAAAAATGTCAAATTGAAAAAAAGAAAATAAGTAGTGTTGAGTTGGGGTTGAACGGGAGAGGGATGAGGGGACATCAGCAGGAAATTAGAAAAAGGACGAAAAAATAGAAGGAAGAAAAAGAGATGTAAAGAAATATTGTGCTATGGCCTTCAAGATAATTGTTACGACTCGTCAGTAACATCGGAGATGGTACCACTGATGTTATTAAAAGTGATATAAAGGCCTAACTTTGCTACGAGTTAGTATGTTTCCAACGCAATTTCTGAAAGTCCGGTGCCGCTTACTTCTTATATTGGCGGCAGCATTCTGCTCCCGAGAAGTAAGCGGCATGAGAATTGGCCACCGTTACGCTTGGTTACCTTAGGTTAGGTTACGTGCCTCTTATATTACTGACTTAGCTCAGCTCAAATCCAAAATGTAGAAGATACGAAGAAAACGCAGACTTTTGTAAAACTTACGAGTTATCATTTAGAAAATGTAATATTATTTCAAATAGGTTAGCTCTATTCGCACGCTTAAGTTAATACAAGGGAGACTTGAACACACAGAAACCAACCTAATATATTTTAAATGGTGCAGCGTATGAAAATTCACTTCGTAATGATACGAGCCAAATTATTTTCAGTCTTCTTTAAATTTTATACAAGCTCTCTAAGTTAAAATTATTTTATTTATTAATGTTAATAGGTTTTTTTGTGAGACGGCTGGAATTATCATACGCTTCACTGAACAAACGCTGAAAATCCCGGGTACGATTTCGCCTTGGCACCAAAACAAGACTTCCAGTTCTAAGAAACTGGGAAGTGAAACATGGAAAAGTCTTCTTAAAGAAACCGAATTCTTTTTAGTGGCTTTGAGTTGAAAATAAAGGCATCGCAGCCGAGCAATGCTGTTGAAAGAATTTAGCGTCTCTCATATACTGTAATCGCATTCGTTTAAAAATAACACTCCGCTGAAATAGGCGGTCAGTGTAAAAGCGTCGAGCTTATTATGATACTAGACGCTTGCTTTTTCTGGGCTCCATCTTCTTCTGGTTCTTATAAAAACGGTTTAAGTTAACAAAAAAGAAAAAAGAACTTCTTATTGACAAAAAAAATGGTGACAGAGAAAGGGCTGCGCGTTGTACGAACCTTAATTACTTAAGTTGTAATTGGGTCTCATGGCTAGACCCCATTCAATGATATTTTAAACAAAAGATATGCTCATTATTTTTGGAATGAGAGCACTTCAGCCTATGATGAAGAGTACCGGCTTTTCAAAACCGAATTTTCGGTGTGTTTAGGTGACGTTACGTCAGTTGCAGAAGTTGGCAACATGTGACCGCAAACTGTTTGGTCGTATGTTTTAGGTTATGTTGCCGCGGCAGTAGCGATTCCATGATGTAGCGAGTAGCATCACGGCATCGTGAACCTTTAGGTTTTAGTTAATCTTACATTAAATTTTGTTTTGGATCAGTTAAGGTTAGGCAAATTTAGGTAGGGTTACCTTTTGTAAAAGTAAGCTTATGAAAGGCAGTTTTCTTTGGCGTGGGCTATTTGTATGGTGATTTTCAAAGATTGAGAAGGTTACGTTGAATTGTATTGGATTAATCACCATATTCTGCTATGCCTCAGAAGAGAAAACCACGCAAGGCTTTGTAGGTTAGGTTGAACTTTGAAGTGATATTCGCTCATCGGGTGCTGAAATCGGGTACGTAGCTGATAACGTGTTATATCGTTTAGCGAGATAAAGTTGTTCAGAATCCCTTGCTGACTGCTGATTTAGGCCCATAAAGGTTTATTTTTATTACCACGAAATCCTCTGCAAAAGTTTGTTTTCTGTTCCCAGATCACGCGTGCTCATATCAGCGGCGGTGGCGCCAGCGGCGGCCGCAGCGGTGGAGGAGCTCGTTCGATGGATTTAAAGATCCCAACTTTTCTTACAAGAATTATGGCTTCAGAGGATGGAATTAGCTGGGGCTGCGAACTACCGAAGCGTTAAAACTAGAACACTCTTATATCCCGTCCTTCTTTGCGGAGCAACTTTACAGAAATATTCTCTGCACACGATCAACTGTGGCGAACTACTCTTGCTCTTGAGTAGCATCTGCTTTAAGAAGAATCGGCGATGGATTGGTTATTAGGATAATTCATTTCTCCAAAAGGTTTTTCGGAACGCCTTGGCTTACGAGTGACCAAAACAACTCGTAGTTCAAAGCTATATCTATCGCAGCGTCACTTGGAAACAGATAACCTTAAACTCACCTCTTGAACCTAACCTAAAATTACCTGCGATAAAATATCATAACCAAACATTCAGAAGGTGAATACGTTGGGTAGCTGTCATAAGCCAAAAGGCACAAGCGCCAACGCTGGAAGCGCCAATCCGTAATCGCCAAACGAGGAAAGTCGCAAACGCCAAAGCTCTTAACCGCAATACAAACCTTACCTAACCTAACTTAAGCTAACCTAACTTAGCCTATCCTAACTTAACCTAACTTGACCTAACCTAACCTATATGAACTTTGGCGTTTGCGACTTTGCTCGTTTGGCGGTTACGGACTAGCGCTTGCGGCGTTGGCGCTTGTGGTTTTTGGCGCTATCGAATGCCCCCCAATACGTTTTGGCGCGCTTACCATTTATAAGAGATATCTACTATCTTCCATACGACTGCCTCTCTTAAAATATCTCATTTCAAGAACGTAGATTGATTACCATATTTCTTTCGAGGAATCAATGTCTTTTCGTCGATCCCGTGACGCACTTCTTTTTGATGAACATCAATAGAAAAAGACGGTTGACATTTTAAAAGAGAGAAAGGGAGCCAATTGGAAGAAGCAAAAACAAGGGCAGCCAGACATGAAAGAAAGAGTGGAGGCATTTGAGATAAAGTTGAAAGCAGCTGTTTTGGGAAATGGAGAGAACGCACGGCAAGAAATAATAGAAGGTGATCTGTGAGGGATCTGCCGAAATTCGCAGTCTGATGTATGCCCACGATTCCGTGTCTTTCCGTAAGGTAACCTCCGCCAATTCATAAGCTTTTTATCACGCCTTGCGTGCCATTTTTAACGTACGTTTCACGAGGCCTCTCACGAACCGCCGTTCCTTAAACCTATCTACAACCATATCAATGAAAAGGTCTTGTCGAGAGCTCTCCATTGATATAGTTATTCATAAGGGCATCTCTAAAAATAACCTAATTACGCTCTACCCCTGTTTTATCTTACTTCAAACAGGGGCTAGTTTTTACTGTGGTGTGTATCGCAAATCACAGCTAGCATCCTACGAATACAACGGACTAAATCCATTGAAACTGAACAAGCGGGCCAATAAGAGCACAAACTGCCAAGACGCTGCTCGGTTTAGAGAGCTTTTCATCTGACTCTTTCGTCAGAAGCCAGAAACCATTTGCTTGAATTATTTCTCCAACTTAACACAGTAGCTTTTCCTGCAAACCTCCTATTCTCCCTCAATCTCAGAATCGTCGCAACTTTCAACCGCCGCCTTTACACTTTTTTTACAGCGGAGAAAATGGAGCCTTTAATCAGGCAGATCAGCGCCTTGGGTAACTTACTCCGAAGTTTACGGACACCGTACGTTTGAGTTCCGCTTGCCCCAATTGCGAGGCGGTGTTCGCTGGGGCCGCAAGGTGCTCCAGGAAAACTCAGGCGGAGAAAAGGGAAGGAAAGCGAAGGGCCTCTAAGTCGGATTGGGAAACACAATCGGCTCACACATACAATTTGTGTGGCATGCTAATTTGCATATTTAACCCTCCGCGCAATCCAGCCGGCTCGTGGATACGATCTACCGAAAGGTTACACGACTACTTCTTAATTTTTTCAATCTTCGACCGATCTAATCCAGTCGGTTATTTTGACCAAGTTTGGGTAATATTCTCAACTACCTTACTTACATTCGTAGGAATTTTCGTGAATAGCCTAACATTAAGAACTATCTGTTCAGTTGTTTACTTTGATAACTTGGCTGAATGTTAAAACCAAGGTACTAAATATTTTTTGGATTTTTTCCCCGATAAGACCAGGAGATAGCTGCTCCAAACATAAGGCTTTCCATTGGTATGGCTTTCTGACGGGTCTATCTTTCCACCGAAATTCGCTTTAATACAGGTTGAATTGCACAAAAGGAGGGGCGCTGGAATAGGCCTAGACAAAACCGTCTTTAATCTGTAGTACCGTTCCGCGGGTCGAGCTGTTTACGAAGGAGGGTAGGCAACCCCAAGACATCCGTGTGTTAGGGTTGCCTAAACACCCTGGTTGAACGGGGGAGGGGGTAGAATTTTATCATCTCAGGAGCTTGATTTTTAAGATCAACCCCGGAAAATTTCTAACTGAAACATAAGTCCTGCACCGGATGTGCAAATAGCGAATAAGAAGAAAAGAAATACAAAGAGCAAACCAAGTTTCAGGAAGAAAATTTGAATTGGTAAAGAAGTGAGGAAAGGGTTGATTGCGAGATTTTCCCGCGCAAAGTCTGTGATACTTGATGGAATGCATAAACGTCACTTTTCCGGTAACGATGCTCCGATTCCACGAGAAAATACTTCTCTTTTATTGCTGAAGCAGTCTTCCCAGTATTCTACCACATTTCAAAACTTCTTAAAAAAATTAAAAATTTTGACTGGCAACCATAACCAACCAGTTCACATGTCCAATTAGTGACATCTCTAGATATTTTTGAGGTACCTTCCAAAAAAGTTTTCTTGTGATCCTGAGGGGCATTTAGGAAATCCGTGGTACAGAGAACGCAATACTTAAACGCGAATAATTGTTGCATCTAGTTTGTTAAGCTTTTGAGGATCAAGTAAATCCTTTGGGTATCCGCTACAGCCCTCTGGGATCTCCCGAAGGGACGCAACATTATTGAACCCCAAGTTCAGTAGCTTTGGCTGCCGTAGATAATCCATGTACTAGTACACACGAAAGTGTTTCTAAAATAAATACGGCATCATGTACAGGCTAGGCCGTGCTTTTTAGGGTATACTCTTAGTACTCACCAAGGAGAAGCGAGGTTCATTCTGGTAAATGGTTCCCACCCGCGTCCAATTAAAGAGTTGCATAAGTTTCAATCTTGGGGCGTTGAAGGCGTTTTCACTTGGTACTATCCGAAAGAAGTTGGGAAAATTTTCGCTGGTGAACATCGGGTGGGTGTCCGCGTATGAAAGCTGAAACAACATTTTTTTTCTCAGAAACAATTGTGTTTAGACAAGAAAATCAACATGTATACTGATGATACAATAATATTAACACTGTGATCTAAGGCACCATCAAATGCTACACCTCAATTAGTTTCCAGTACAAAAAGAGAAGAAGAAAAAAGAAATTGAAATTTAACTGTAACGGATTTCGTCACCCTAGATTTTGTGTGGGATTCCTCGAGGAGAACGGCCATTTTTGCGTTGGAGGGGGGAATCCAATTCAGGCAAGCACTAGGCATATCCTCCTTTCCTGATACCGATAGCGTCGGCGACAGTTACTGTTACTAAGAACGTAGCAGCACCAGGCTTGATGAACACAAGAGATAATTCAATATTTTAAATTAAGGCTATGTAAACATAGATTAAAAATTAACGTCTAGCCGGAGCGAAATCCAATTGTAAGTACGCTGATACAATTAAATTAGTGATTCCGCGAAAGTTTATCGGATCCGATCAGCTGACTGCATCTTTGCCCACCCAGGAAACAATGAGGCAAATGCAAAATTCAGCGTTTCACCTTGTCAGGCAGGTCCGAGTCGGTGTGCTGAATTCGCGCGAAATTTGCTTTTGCAAACGCCGAGGCGAGCAATGATTCGTCGGGAGAAATTCGATATTGACCGACGTCGTTAATCAGAGCACAAACCAAAAAAAATCCTACTATTATGTCCACCATTCATTTGATCTTTATTTTTGAAAACAAGGTATGCGTTGTGTGGAACGAGCTCGGAGCAGATAAAAGATACATTTTCTCAACGATGATGAGTAGCCACGGGTATGTTGAAATTACCCCAAAAAATCAGTGCACTTAAAAGATGATCAATTGAGTCAAGCGATAAGTTCCACAGTGAATATAACCTGAACCAATTCTACGAATATTACCAATACTTGATTTAGAGTTGACATTGTTATGTAAGAACACAGTGTGGAGAGAAATGGTAATTACTTGTTGCCTAATTAACATTGAACACACGGGTACATTACTTAGTAAAGCGGCATGCTCGGTGCTTCTGGAGCTCCTTGAACTTTGGTTTTAATAGTTACGACACCGTGCACTAGCGTCGCTTCAGGGCACAATTCAAACTCCACACTCAGATTGTGTAATGCATGTTACCAGCAACGATACCCTTCATCAAATTAATCGGAATATTTCCTTCCAATAGGAAAGATCTCTGCTCTTTTTGCTGATTTCCTTTGTTGAACAGCAACGGCTGCTGCCTCGATTAAGGTAAGGTATAGCAAGCACACGATTTTAAGGAAACAGGACATTCATTTGATGACAGGCGTTTAATGCTATTGTCGGTTTGTCGAAGTTAAACGATGTCGCCCACCAATTTGCTCTCAGACGATTTCTTAGAAACTTGCGGCAAAGACCCTTTAAAAATTATGTCAATTTACTGTCACTATGAACAGAGAATCTCAAATTCAGATGCAACCAAAATCAAATCACAGACCTAAAATGAATTTCAGACTTCGTTTCTAATTTCTATCAAGGGCTAATTTTAAGAACGAATTAACTGAAACTCAGTGAATATTTGGACTCAATTTTTTTCAAACCAGAAATTTCATTTTTGTTGCATCTGAATTCAAGACTCTCTTTGCTACAGTTTGTGACATACTACATAAAAATATGCCAACATTCGTGAAAAAAAAAACGTTGTCAACAAGTCATGAGGGCGGTTACAAGTTGACAAAGGCTTCGATTGAGAAAATCGTCGAGCTTCTTTAAACAAGTTTCAGAACTGAGGAAGTTTCGTCGAATTAGTGTACAGTATAGCGACACTAGAATGGCTCGCATTGGCTTTTCCAATTTAAACCGGACCTGAATCGAGAAAATCACAGCCGGCAAGGGCAATCCCATTTTGGGGGAAAAAGTCGATCAGGCTAATGTACCTTGCGAAACAAATTATTATCCAAAAGTTTTTCTTTACTTCCGGTGTCAACACACTCTAATCAACTTACGGGAAGCGCTCCACCGTGTAACGGGTAATTTGGAAACAGACTTTTAGGGCGGCTGCAGTTACACTCAATGGGCTGTAATCGCAGGAATCACCTCTGGGACGCGCACTTTTCGATTACCTCTACGGCCACCACTAGTGCTGGATGGTCACCTACCCTCCAGGCGAACGACAAACTTTCTCGCAGATATACTGGGTTGATAAAGATTTCATCAAGCCAAAAAGCTTTTTCAAAACTTGAACCAAAAGTTAGACAATCGTTATATGTGTCTAGACTTCAGGATTGATTGTGTCTCGACGTAAACGGTGGAAAAAATGTGGTGGTTAAAGTTAACTGATTTGCGGGCTGCACAAGGTGGAACTAAAAGCTCTTATTCCGGCCCATATCATTCCATAGTCTTTATAAAAAAAAAATAAAGCCCTTCTCCGAAGGAGGCTGGCTTAAAAAGAAAGAAACAGTTTGCCCCTGACTTTGTGTATTCTTATGAAAAATATGCCCTGATTAGGCTAAATAAGGTAGGTTTCAAATAGATTGTTTCGTGGCAGCTTAGAAGTCATAAGTAAAGCGCCTGCTCCTATCAACTACTTGGCGGGAGCGATCGGGTTGTTCGGGAAAAAAACGGTCTATTGGTATAATAATGGTCGTTTGTGTTAACTTTTACGTGCTCCCTCAATAACTTTCTTTTAAAAGAGTGATTTTTCATAACAATAGGACCTTTATTGTTTGAAGTAAATGCTATGCGTACTACGCCATGAATTTGACAAGACTACTTGCCGGTATGTGGGTCAGATCCTCTCGAGTCATACCCAGCCGCACTGCCCTGTGTTAGACGACGCCTATTCGTACGCACTCACCTAAATATCTCCCATACTCATACTCGAGTCAAACCCTCAACACCCTCATCCTCTTCCTGAGCTCGACCTCTTGCTAAAGCAACTGTTTCAGATACTTCATTTGTTTCACTGAAATCAGAAAATAACCCTGAAAACCAACTTTTTCCTTGAAAGACGTCTTCCTATCGTTGACCGCAAAAAAACTCTTTTGGCAAATACAGTATACAGTAGGTACCAACTTTTTTTTTCCTGAGAATACAGTAAAAGTGGCCTTCTAATTTTTCATTTTATCATGTGAACATAAATCACGTTTTTGTATTCTGTAGGCTACACTTAGATTGAGTTTTGTAAAATTTACTCCAAACTTCCGTAGTATTTGGGTGTGGCAGTGAAATCACGCAAACTTATGAGCGCTTTCACAAGCAAATTTTTGAGGTTATACAGGTGAAACTGCTTAAAACAAAGCAATAAGCCAATACAGGAAAAAGGCGCAAAAATGGAGAAGCAGAGATTTTCACATTATATTATGGAAGAAAGAATTGCATTCAATCTTTTGAAACAATAAAACATTTTGTTCGGAAGGGTTGAGCCGTAACTGTATACATATTTCATATTTGTGTTACGAGAAGGAACAATTCCATTGGGAAAGCCATTTCAACACAAACAATTTGTGATTAAATTAATGAAGAAGCTGGGTATTGCATTGATGGCCGCGCCTTTGTGGCGTCGGCTGCCTCCGGCCATCTCCGGCGGGCGGGCTTCGGTTCCGTTCGGTTCAGTTCGGTTCGGTTCGGGGTCACGGCCTCACAAAGTAAAAACAAAGGGCGCCAAACTGCCGACTGATTGACGAACACAAATCAACGTGCACAGAGCGGCCTGGCAAAGCGAGAGTATTCCACACTGTTCTGTTGAGTCTACAGCATGGTCAAACCATTATTTGTCGTGGCAGGATCGATCTGTATCGAGTGCGACAAAGAGAGGACGATGTGGCTGATGTTTGCCAGAAAGAGACATTCTAGCCATCAACTTTCGTTCAACAAACAACACATCTGTTGATTCCGTGAGCAGTTTCCTTGCCCTCTAAAGTTTAAAGGTTGCCGTATAAACATGAAAGGGCTTCATAAAGGTGCGTTTCTTTTCCAGTTTTTTTTTATATTTTTTTATATTTATTTTTTAAGTGATGTCTTTTAGCGCAAAACTGATTTAAGGGTATTTTAACGCAGGCTCATTCTTAGTAAAATAAATCTGACTACAATATATAAAACAACTAAGAAGCCTTTTCTAAGGAGAGGTCGTCCATAGCTCTAGAGACTTCCCTGTCAAAACTAGACCCTTAAGTATACATAGTGCGTGTGTTCGAATACCGTATACACATAGTGCAATCGAAAAGTGTCTATCTTATACAGTACTAACAAAATGTATAGGTTATAATTATGGCATTTCAATACACATCTTAAAGTCAAAGCCACAAGGGAGACAGACAGAGAATCCAAGACATGACCAATTAATAAGCATAGTTAATTAGCTGAACAGTATCAATGCGCGTGAATTGTACGAAAATTTCGAAGTAAAACCTCATGACTTATTGTTTATTACTGCTACTCTGCGCTAGGATATTGCCAAGCTGGATATAACATTTATTTCAGGCTGCTGTCGCCAAAAAGTAAGCGGCATCAGGCTTCGGGTAAATAGGTTGTTCGATGTTTTAAATTTGAAGTGAAATCAAAACCAGGTTTCCGGATTGTGTGTGCATCTGGGTGCTCAGCTCATCAGGCGAGTTTTTTTTTTTTTTTTTTTTTTTTTTTTTGGGGTTTTTTTTTTTTTTTTTTTTTTTTTTTTTGTTTTTTTTTTTTTGTCGGAGTGCTTTCCCTGTAGTGATCATTATTTTTGAGTAATATATTTATCACCAAAACGTGTCTGCGCCATGTCATTTACATTTTAGAAAAGCCTGATGTT
>Ga0058701_10004592_pt1 | contig 11241 bp, 9 predicted proteins | sample AgamicOrMae_FD_97039 | JGI IMG/M metagenome (GOLD analysis project Ga0058701, IMG submission 97039) | Agave microbial communities from Guanajuato, Mexico - Or.Ma.e | ecosystem: Host-associated > Plants > Phyllosphere > Phylloplane/Leaf | place: Guanajuato, Mexico | collected 2012-06-04 | reverse complement strand
ATTCTTCAGAATCTATGAAAATAAATTTCACTCTGATTACCTGACATTTGAGGTAAGTTGTACTTTGTTCTTGTCAATATTATAAACCATAACAGCATCTGTATTACACAAATACATTGAGTGGGAGTTTCATCCAAATCCAAAATTCTGAATATGCTTAGTCAAGGAAGTTTTAATGGATGAGGGGAAGCCATCAGTTTCTTTCTGTCAAGACATTCTACTTGATGGCTTGAGAAATAATGTCTAGACTAATGGATAGATTAGATAAATCTTAATTCAAAACTTAATCTGCCCTCAAGGAAGTGGCTGTACCTCGGGGCAAGGACGGCTCCCTCCGTCGTTGTACCAACCTTCGGTAAGTATCCTCCGCCTTTCACTGTACAGTCAGTAATATTCCAGGAAATCTCGGATAAATCCGAGAAAAGCAGGGCTTTGTACAATTGCTTAACTAAAAGCCTAATTTGGTTGCATGCATTATCATTGTGCGTTCTACGCCCCTCGGTGTTCCCTAATGAAAGCCTCTCTCTTTTCAGGATAAGTGGGGAGAATCTCATAGGAGGCGCTACCCGAACCCTGAATGGACGTGCTGTTGACTTGGCACGTGCCCAGCCCCAGCTGGTATTGACGTTTTGATGATCCTTGAACGGGTCACGATTTAGAGATGTTCAAGTGAGTATACTCTTGTCCCTGATTCAACTTTTGAACCAAGCTGTGTTGGGGGGCATTCGATAGCGCCAAAAACCACAAGCGCCAGTCCCTAGCCGCCAAACGAGAAAAGTCGCAAACGCCAAAGTTCGTATAGGTTAGGTTAGGTCAAGCTAGGTTAGGTTAATTTAGGTTAGGTAAGGTTAGTGTTGCGGTTAAGAACTTTGGCGTTTGTGACTTTTCTCGTTTGGCGGTTACGGATTGGCGCTCGCGGCGTTATCGCTTGTGGTTTTTGGCGCTTATGACAGCTACCTAGCTGTGTTCACTGGTATGTACCCGAAAATATACAGTGGAAAGTTTATAAGAGACTTCTAAAACAGCAAGTGGTTCCTTTTTATGATTTTGCATGAAGGATAATACTTTTTCCTGCAATACATTTGATTTTTTATTAAGTAATTGACATCTTAGCGTGCTTTAGGTATTAAATATCTAAGCGTGCTTAACAAAAAAGAAAGAAAAAAACAATTGACGAAAGATCAGCTTAACTTTAGATGGAGGCAGGTTTGTCCGTTGCGAAAACAAAAACAAAAAAAAAACACGAAAATCTTTTTTTTTCTTTTTAGATTTTCATCACTTAATTGGCGTGCAGAAGATAGAAAACTGTTTCTAATTGCATCATCTGCAGCGATTGACCGTCTTAAGGACATCGAAAGCAAGAAAGCAGTGGCGAAGGTGCCACCTGCATTTTCCCTTCTGTGGAAGGGCTCGCATTTTTAAGTCAAAGGTAAGGAAAGTTTTCCTAGACTACACATTTGGTATCTGAGCTGGAATTTTTCGTTATGGTTCCCTCGAAGCCCGCGGAGGTGGTGAAAATGGGAGGAAAGGTCGCGTGACAGTTGTGTGTGGTTTTCAGGACACCTGTTTGCTGACGCGAAGTGAAAGACGCGGGAGCCATGATTAAGGATGGGGCCAAGGAGAAGCAACAGCGAGAGAAGAAGATCGCTGTTGCAAACGCCAACAATTCCAGCGCCTCCTCCAACAACTCGTCGAATTTAGCTCTCAATAATACTGCCAGCAATAATGGGCCCCCGGTCGTTAAACGGGAGCCGGACGGTCCCATGACGCCCATCAAGGTACAACTCTAAGTTGCATTTTCTACGACTCGTGTTATTCCCCTCGTCGCCTAGACAAGCAAGGCGCAGGGTACCTAACGTAATTCTCTCCAAGCGTGGTGCCGCTCACAGAAGTGTGCGGCACCTGGCGACCGTGGAGTGAGGCATAGGGTATTTGGCTTAACCAAATATTTGCGGTTGTGTGTCGTCTTGCCTTAAAATGTTGTACCAAGTTTAACTCAACATGTTAGAAATGCGATCTTAACAAGTTATAGGCGTTTCAAACCCCCCGCGATGTCGTGCTGGTGTCTCGCGTTGACTGTGTGGCTCTTGTTTCTCAGGAGGAGCCGGGGCTCAACGGGACTGAAGACTTGAAGCCTGGGGTTATAGGATCAACCAATGGCGGCACAGTTCCTACTTCAGAAACACAAGACTCGGGCGAGCGTGGTCTTGACACTCCCTCGGACGGTAAATTGAAACTTTTTTTTTTTTGGCAGAAAGACTGTATGTCAAACAGGGGAAAAAATCCGAAAAAAAACGCGAAAAAGTACTGCGTTAGGGTTGACTTCGACGTATTTATGTTGTGTAAATGGTCCCTTTTTATGAGTAGGAAGATCTTTTAAGTTCTTATTATAGTGCAGTTTCAGGCGTAATAGCCTTGTTAATGTAGTAGCAGTATTTGTTGTTCAATTTTTAATACATTTCTAAAACTGCTCTTTGTAACGCATTGTTTTTTTGTTGTTTTTTTTTCAGTGAAATGTAATGTAGCGAGTTTACAAGATAACTCGCCGTCTGTTAAAGTGAAGACTGAAGACGCCAATAATAGTCATGATTTTGGTGCAGGTACGTGGTGGGATCAGTCGCTGAGCTCGACTGTGGTCGTTCGCTTGCGGTATTAACTGTGTTGTGTTGATGTAGATCTGTGTGAAAGCATGGGCCCATGCTTGTCGGGCGGGGCTCGAGGTCCGGACAGCGGCCCTCCCAGTGGCCCACCCAGCTGCCCACCGAGTGGCCCCGGCTCCGGTGGGCCCGCGTCCGCGTCCGCGCCGAGTGGAGCTGGGGCCGTGACGCAAAGCGCCCTGCCCCCAGCCATGGGCGCCCCGGGAGGCGGGCCGGGCGGCCCCCTCAGCGGACCCCCCGGGGGCCCAGGAGGACCTGGGGGACCCGGGGGACCTGGGGGTCCAGCGGGCCCCGCCACCAACGTGAACGGGCCCCCCAGCGGCGACGGATCGGCGGTGCAGCCCCTTCCCAGCAACGTCGTCGGCAAGCAGCAACCGGCCACGATGGAAGCCCAGTACATGCAGCAGCAGAGCCAGATTTTTGTCTTCAGCACGACGCTGGTCAACAAATCGGCGGAGGCTGTGATGCAGGGCCAGTACCCTTCCATTATTGCATATCATTGTGCACAACCCGGCACAAGAAAATATCTCGAGGTAAGCTACAAACTCTGCTCTGTCGGTGATTTGGCGATATGGGCGACTTCCGATGAATTGACAGATCTCTTCTCGTAGCTGCCAAAAACACAGTTTTTATCATAACGGGCTGACTTTGACCCGCCTCAAATTTTTACCAGCAAAATTATCCATTATTTTTTTTTATTGGTCGACGAAGAAAATTAAATAAGCTTAAAAACCCCATTTTGAAAGATTTATACCTAAAACATAGTTTTTATTATTTTTTAATTTTATTTTATTTATGTCAATGTGCGGAGACTTTTCGTAACAATAATTTAGTTAAAGAATGCCATGTAGGGAAGGTTTAGCTAAATGTGATCGTTGAAGACTCTTGGTGTGAAGGTCTCCGTCGCGATACTAATGACCCTTGATGTTGTTTCAGAAACATCCTCTTAAGCTAAATCAATTTCAAAGACAGAATCCTGCGCAGTGGCTCAATAATTTAGCGCAGATGAAGCAGAAGGGAAGTCCTGGAGGATTAGGAGGAATGAATAAATGCAATATGATGGGGGCGCCCGGGCCGGCCGGATTCCCTCCGCACGGAAACATGATGATGGGCGATATGGGGCCTGGTGGACCCATGCCTGGCGGTGGGATGGGGCCCAGTGGTCCCATGGTTGGGCCACCGTTCAGCGGGGGCTCGATGACTTCCATTGGAGGGCCTATGAACTCGGGAGGTGGGCCCATGACACCGGGAGGAGGACCGATGGGTCCTGGAATGGGCCAAGGTGGGCCGATAGGGCCAGGCGGCGTCGGATCTGGTGTTCAAGGAGGTGGCCCGATGCCCATGTGGGCACAGGTAAATTTGCGCTTTCAATAGTAAAAATTTTTAAATGAGACGGAAATGTGTAATTATTTTATTTGACAGGGTCACGGCGGCAGTTGTAATAATCCCATGTTCCCCCAGCAAATGGGACCAGGTGGTCCCATGCCAGGAATGCCGGGTAGTGGACCCATGAACAGTCCGATGAGCGGCCCCATGAGTGGCCCTATGAGCGGTCCGGGGCCTGGAGCACCGCCAGGACCAGCTCCTGGGGGCGGTCAAGGCCCGAGGCCCGGGACAGGCCCGCCAGTGTCATCAGCGAATGCCCCTCCAGGACCAGGGAACCCTGCGGGACAAGGTGGGCCTACGACGCCGGGGACTCCGGGAGGAGGAGGAGCTGCAAGTGGCGGCCAAGCGCCGATGCTGCCGGAGGACGGCTTGCCACCCGATTTGGCGGCGCTGTCGGAAGGATGCCGACCACTACAAGGTGAGGAAAGAAATCCTTGATGGATGCAAGCAAACGATTGGAATACCTCTGCTGGGGTTTTTGGGTTGCAATTTGTTGCGTTGCCGTAACAGCTTGTGTGTCCTGCGCAGGTGTGAAGGTGCCTGACGACGCGCTAACGCCTCAGCAGCTTCAGCACCGGGAGGAGCAACTCGCCAGGATCCGCACGTTTCAGAAGATATTTTTTCCTGAAAACGACGTCAAAGGACGAGGCGGCCCTGGTGGACCAGGCGCACCCGGCGGGCCTTGCCCTCCGGCTGGAGGTCCTCCTGGGCCCTGTCTAGGCGGGGGCCCGGCCGGAGGCCCCGGCCCAGGATCGGGCCCTGGCCCCAACTCCGGCCCGCCCGCCGGCCCCGGCACGCCCAACCAGAGCGGGCCCGTCCCCATGGAATGGCAGAAGCAGTTCCTCGACGAGAGCAGGAAGCGGGGCGGTGTCGATAGCCCCCAAGGACCTCCGATGAGCGTGATGGGCCCTAACGGAACCATGATGGGACCCAACGGATCTCAAATCGGCCCGCCCATGGGAGCTGCGGGTTCACAAGTGCCACCGAACGGACCTCCTATGGGCGCGAACAATCTTCTGCTCGGCCCGAACGGCGGCCCTAGATGTCCCGCGCCCGGCGCTGGCGGGCCGGGCGGCCCCGGAGGCCCCGGGGGCCCTGGCGGTCCTGCCGGCCCCACAGGCCCCGGGCCGAGCCCGCGCGCCCAAGGCCCCCCTCCTCCGTATCACCCGACGCCGCGGTCCGCGAGTGTTCCCACGCCTACCCCGCCCCCCATGTCGCCGAACAACAACCCCACGTCGAACCTGTCACTGCCCTCCCCTCGCACGTCGTCCGGCCTCAACTCCCCCGCGGAACCCGTACGAACTTCTGGAACAAGTCGGGGAGTCGATTCTCCGAGTGGTCCTCGCTCTCTAAATCCCAGTAACCCTGGAACCCCTGTGTCGTCGACGCCCACCCACATGTCCCCGCCGATTACGAGGAAGCAGGAATCGCCTCACACAGGAAGTGCGCCTCCGACGCAATCTCCCGGTAAGCCCTCATTTTTTTGTTCTCTTCGATCAAAACCATGCCTAATGCGGTATTGGCCCAGTCTTTCCGTAACAGTCCTGGTCGTGTTTTCCACTTCTTCTGATGCAAACACTCTTTGCTCTAGCATTAGTTTAATAAATCAGGACTACCTGGTTTTTAGCATTAGTTTAATAAACCAGGACTATGAGGGATTATCTGGTTCTTAAATCGATGAAACTTATGAAGGGTTTGTCCAACTACACGACAGAGCCAGTTTTGTTCACAGCGCCGCCGGTTCGACATGGGTTCGAGAATCTTTTTGTATAGTTTCCAATATCCTGTAGCTCTAATATTGCCTTAAAGTTAATGCAGTTTTCTTTAGGCCTTCTCATTTTAGTTTCCGGCTAGGACCAAAGCTTACGAAGCGCACGTAGGTTCGCTCTGTCATCGCGAGGATCTCTGGAATGGGGGGCCCACCCACGATGTCAATTTCGTTCCTCTTCCCAGAGGAGGGGCTTCTTTTTGGAGTGGATAGAGCTTGGGCCTCCTTCCTCCCAAGTGTATCCCAGCGCGACTCTTTACATGACAGACTTAGGCTTTCGATCGAGCAAAGTGGGAGGCATCTCCAAGACATTTTGAAACTGTTGCTCTTGTCTGCGCTGTCAGTGACCTTGCTCCGATCTTAACGTAAAATTCCCCTTTGTGAATGACCGCTTTCCTCGATCGCTCTTTTTATGTCGATTTGTGTGCTTCAGTGGACGGGATGTTTTGCCGCACACTCCAGTCGCTCGCACAGCAGCAGCAAGCTCCGCCGTCGCAGCAGGCCAACCAGCCGGGAAAGGAGCCCAACCTGATGCCAGTGCCATCTCCGCAGCAAATCCAGTACTTAAACGCCTTCCAGGCTGAAGAGCTCACTATTCAAAAGCAGCCCAATACCAGCCTCAAAGATCCGAGCATGTTGTCTCCTTCGTGAGTATTCACTCTCTTACTTATTTTCTTTATCTACTTCACACTTTACTGGCAGCTGATTTTTTTCATGATTTTCATATACTATGTTTAAAGCCAGTTATTTTCTGTGAGTAGTAACAAAAAAGAAAAAGTCAGGAATCCTGGACACGTTTCAGTTAAGTAAAAGGAACGCAAATCCAAAAAAATTCACGAGGAGCCTGTCATCAATTGTGAGCTTTTTATTTTTGCGTTCCGTTTAAAATCGCCAATTTAGCAACACACATCGGTTTTAATCATTGTTAGCTTCCCTCAATCACATCCAATCGTGAAAAAAAATGGACCAAAAAATTGAAAAAAAAATGCCGTTTTTCAAAATTTTGGTCGACATTGTTTTGTTGAATTATTAACGTTCGGTGGTTGGCATTGTTTGAGGGTAACTAAAAATTGTTTTTACCATCTGCTGTTGCCCGCTGAGTTCATACTAAGACTAAAGTGGAACCCAGCTGAGGGAAATAAATTTTATATTGTCGCCATCAACTGAAAAATATCACGAAACGGAGGTTTTCTCTCGTGAAGAAATGTGAAAAATACCTTTAAGGAGGCGGCAAAATTGGGAAATTGAGTTTTGGCCTAAGAATTGTACAACAGTGCAACCTGTAATTGTTGTGCTTGTGCGCAGATTGGAGAGTGGAATGCTGGGAGAACACGGCCGGGATTCTGGGACGCCGCTGACGCCGTCGTTCCCGTCGACGCCAGGGGAGAGCCGCTTCCCGGTGCCCAGTCCGCACACCTCGTCGGGCGGCAGCGGGGACGGCAAGGGCACGCCGTCGCAGCAGAGCCGCTTCGGGTCGCGGACCCCCGTGTCGGGCAGCGACACCCCCATCAAGTGCGGCCCGAGCCCGGGCTCGGGCTCGGACAGGTTCCCTGGGTGCGCGAGCCCCGCGGGCGTGGACAGCATGGGTCCGCCCGGCCGCTTCGTCGGCTCGGGCGGCAGGTCAGCCTCGCCCTCGGCGCAGATGGCCCAGCAAACGCCGCCGGGGAAGACGTCGAGCGGGAGCGGCTCGGGCTTCATGGACGGCTCCTCTCCCGGCAAGGACGGCTCGCCCTGCAGCCGCCCCGACAACGTGCCCTTGAACCCCAACACCAGTTTGAGCTCGTCTGCGGGCGTCCCGAAACCCTCGTTCGACCCGATATCATCTCTTGCTCAAATGAGCCAGCAGCTAACGAACAATGTGGCTGGCTCTCCCAGCAGTGTTGGTGGCCCCACCCAAGGCATGCTGCCCTTCAACTCGCCCCCCATGCACATGATGCAAATGAACGACATCGGCATGGGCGACGGGCCGTCGGCCGGCGGCGGCCCGCCCACCTCCATGGGAGGTGGGCCCATGAGCAACATGGTTCCTATGGACGGCTTGGCCAGCACCTTCAGCCCCACCTCGGGCTTGTCTCAAGGCAGTACCGCCGGATCGCCTAAAGCCCGCGGATCGTCGCCCTTCCCCGGTTCCGGTGTCCCGCCCGGCGCCATGCAGGCGGGCATGCCCGGCGGGATGCCCGGAGGCATGCCCGGCGGAATGCCCGGCGGGATGCCGGGGGGAATGCCAGGGGGAATGGGTCCGCGAATGATGACGCGCGTTCCGGGACCGGGAATGCCAGGGCCGGGAATGACCGGATCGGGAATGCCCGGACCAGGAATGCCTGGATCGGGAATGTCCGGGCCGGGAATGTCTGGACCGAGTATGTCCGGGCCGGGAATGTCTGGACCGGGTATATCCGGACCGGGTATATCCGGACCGGGTATGTCCGGACCGGGTATGTCCGGACCGGGGATGCCGGGATCTGGAATGCCTGGTTCGGGAATGTCTGGTCCCGGGATGGGCGGACCCGGAATGTCTGGACCGGGGATGCCCGGACCAGGAATGCCCATGGGAATGCCGAACCCCGGAACGAACCCCTTCAACGGTGCTAATGTGCAAGTGAAAGCGAGTGCTCCCAACACGATTCAGTACCTGCCCGCCAGACCCCAGAACGTTGGCAACTCTGGCCCGAGGGGACCTCCGAGCCTGGATTTCCTTCCACGCTTTCCGAACCTTGACTCGAAAGTCACCTCTCATAATCTTCAGTTTTACAACAGTGGACAAGGTGTTAATTCGTGCGGTGGGCCGTTAGGCTCGTTGGTAAATATGAATGGTGGTAGCCCGCTGGGACAAATGGTCCAAAGCGGGTCCAACATGGCGCCCATGAACATGGGCCCTGGAGGGCCGGGAATGAGCGGCATCGGCCCCAATGGACCCAACTCAAACTCCAACGGTAGTGTACCAACGGGGCAAGGTGGACAAAGTGGAAATGGGCCCGTGACAGGTGGACAACCGAGTGGACCCGGCAGTGGTGGCAACCAGGGCGGTGCGAGTGCTCCTTCAGGGGGTCCAGGAATGCCCGGTGGACCTGTTGGGCCAGGATTAGGACCCCCAACGAGTTCCGTCGCCACGACAGGCGCTTCCAATTCTATGGGATCGAGTGGTCCGGCGGGAGCTGGTGGGCTGGGACCTGGCATGAATCCCAATATGGTTCAAGGAATGGGACATGGCATGGGTCCCGGAATGGGCTCAGGGATGGGTGGACCCAATATGTCTCTTAATTCAGGAATGAATATGGGTCTACAAGGGATCCGACCTAGTGGGCCTATGATGGGACCAGGCAACATGGGACCCGGCAGTATGGGACCTGGAACTTTGGGTAACAACAATATGGGACCAGGAGGTCCAAGCAACTTAGTGTCGGGTAACATGGGTCCAGGTAATATGGGCCCGGGTGGTTTAGGTCCTTCTATGTGCCCCAGTGTTATGGGTCCCAGCGGCATGGGACCGGGTAGTATGGGCCCTGGAATGTCAGGAAATATGGGCCCCGTAGGTCTAGGTCAGGGACCCATGGGTAACATGGGTGTCATGGTTTCTGGCGGCATGGGATCCGGTACCATGGGAGGAAGTGGTATTGGTCCAGGTGGTATGGGTCCTGGTGGCATGGGACCTGGTGGTATGGGCCCCGCTGGAATGGGCCCAGGAGGAATGGGTCCGGGAGGAATGGGACCTGGCCCCATGGGACCCGGCGCAATGGGCCCTAACATGGTTCCTCGTGGCCTGAGGCCTAACATGAATCAGTGCAGCGGTATGATGGGTGGTATGATGAGGATGCCTGGAATGGGAGGCGCCATGTACCCGGGACAAGCGGGCCCAACCGGGGACATGGGCCCTGGAGGCCCCATGGGCCCTGGAGGCCCTATGGGGCCTGGGGGACCTGGTTCCCAGATGTACGTCCCAGGCTCGAAATCGTCCCCAATGGAAGCAAGCCAACCCCTCCCGCCCTCCAACTACAAAAACTCGTCCTTCTTGGGCTCAGCAGACCCGAACTACGCGCAACAGTTCCACAATTTCCAGCAGCAGTTGTACGCAACCAACACTCGGAGCAATCAGGGCTCAATGGTCTCAAACACATCCTTCTTTCCCAAGTGAGTGATAACTTGATTAACACATTAACATTCTAGTGTATTGATGTATTTCGCCTTGTGATTTGTTAGCTGCCATATCAAAGTGGGTTTCAACCCTCGGTACTGATAACATTGGTTTGGCAGATATAGGACTTGCGGGCAGGGCATGGCCCGGTCAGTGCCCAACTTGGCTTTGTCAAGTGTTCCTCATCAAGGGCGTCTTTAACTAAATGAATTTCGATGTTTGATGCCAATTAGCATGCTGACCTTAATGTATTATTTCTTTTGAAGACCTTCAATGGTTCTGTGTACATACGCGAATTGTATTAACACGAAAGACATGTGTATGTAATATAACATTGCTACTTAGTTTTGAAACCATCCGTCCACTTTTAAATATTTGACAAGTGCTTCTCTGTAATAAAGTAATCAGTATTTAGAGCAATAGCTGGTTCATCTTCAGTTCATGCTAATTGGATTCAGAGTCTTGGCATGATTCTTTAGTCGTGGTACAAAGTCGACATGCTCAATGGAAGAGGAGCCACCGAGGAACGGAAATTGTCCCTCTCTGCTTTTTTCCAACTTTCATAAGGCAGTGTTGCTTTGCGTGTCGCGATTGGTTTGCCGACCAGCCGGCTGGCTCGGAACTTCCAGGACCCATCTCTGGACCCAATGGCGCGCGCGCTGTTGTCCTGTCCGCAAATGTGTTAACAATGTTTGCCCACTTTTAAATGACTATATTAAGGCCTATTTGTTCTGATTTTAATATTGTATTTTTATCTTTATTATTATATAATAACTATTGTTTGCATTGATTATGCAACGTACTGCGTCAAGTTGATTGAAATGAAAAAAATAATGTAAATAAAGTGCAATGATTGATCTGTGGTACAACGAAGAGATTTTGTTTCTTTTATTTTTTTTACTGATGTCACCCGCTGATATTGTTTTTGTGCCGTGTGCGTGACCTGGCTCGACATCGAGCAATGGGTAGGTCATGCATTATATTGTACAAGCAAGCAAGATTTGCCTTTTTCGAGTTCTTTCAAACTGGTGGAGTGACTCTGTGCGTAGTCTGTTTTCGTTTTCCCTGAACATTGTTTTGACCATTAAGTTATGATCATGAACTTAATGCAATAGGTGCTCTTTCCCGCAGCATTAGGAAGAAGCGAGGTGTACGTACTCAGGTGACGGCACTCCGGCCGCCTGCGCCGCGCGCAGAGGGGACAAAATGTGTCCCGTGGCTCGGTTGCCTACCTTCCCGGGTAGTGGTCCTATTCGCCGCCCAGATGCATTGCAGCATGCGGGCCCTCGCAACATCGT
>Ga0058701_10004591_pt1 | contig 11241 bp, 4 predicted proteins | sample AgamicOrMae_FD_97039 | JGI IMG/M metagenome (GOLD analysis project Ga0058701, IMG submission 97039) | Agave microbial communities from Guanajuato, Mexico - Or.Ma.e | ecosystem: Host-associated > Plants > Phyllosphere > Phylloplane/Leaf | place: Guanajuato, Mexico | collected 2012-06-04 | reverse complement strand
GCTCACTCCAAATAATCTCAGATTTTTCAAAAACTTATAAAAGCATTTTGCAATAGTCCTATTCACTGAAAATTTTCAAGATTGCGTCTCCTGCCTTTTCTGTTCGACCTTTCGTTTCCAAGCTGAGCGAAGCAACAAGATCCCTAACCTAGCTTAACTTAACATTTAGTCACCGAGCAGGCTAAAGCGACGCGCATTACAGAGCTCCTAGACTACACGACTGTATGCCGTTCTTATAATCAAAGTTCAAGCCAGGGCAGAATAACAGAAGTGGCAGAAAATATTATTTCTGGAATTTACGAGTGCTTTCTTGCAGCACTTTACAACTGTAACATAAGTTGGTAGTTGTGAGAGGATTTAGCATGAAAATGGGCTTGACAAAGGAATTGCAGACTTTATGTCTTTATTGTTTATGTGCAACTCTGATACACGCTATTGTTCATCCAACATTTAAATGTGACCTAAAATTTTAGAAAGTCCAATATAATCCTCTTAAAGTTCAGACAAATGCGCTCCAATGGCCTTCGACCTTGTGACATTCTTCCACATATCTTACGAATCATTATTGCGATACGAATTCAATGTGACGTTCGACGAAAACTGTACCCTATATGCCATCCAGCGAGACTGTAGCCGAGAGAACATACTTGTACTATCCATAGTTTTAGTTCTCGGCTATGCATTTTATACTTGTTTTATTATTGCCGTGGCGTGCGGATAAGGCACAAGGCAAATAACCAAGCTTAACCTAACCTCAGCGCGGGGTCAGCAAGGAACAAAACACTTAGTAGTCCGTTAATCAACAAGAGGTAATGCGGAAGGATAAATCGGGCAGAACACAAGTGGTAGAAACAGAAGCATCTATAATTTCAAGTTACTCCAAATGTGTCTACAATGGAACTCGCTAACACTGTGGTGAGTTAGCGGTCCGATAACCGTACGCTTAAGTAGTTAACATTGTATTTCAACTCTATCAAAGCCGTTGAAGATTGCAAAGGAGTAGGCTTCAGTCATTTTAGTTGCGCTGATGAGAATCCCTAATTAGTTCTTTCACCACTTAGTGAAATACTATTTCCCATGATAAATAGTTATGGCTGTGGTCCAAGGGCGAGAGAAGTACCCATGACATTAGAAATACTCGTACACAAAATTTCCTGGTGATTACACGTAACCTTGTATCAATCATTCAAACCGATTTCAAAAATACTAACCTAAAAAACGCACGTAATTTTATTTTAAATTTTGAGAAAAACATTATGGGTAAAAGTTCCAAAGAAATATTATTTCGTTCATCGATTCATGGTGTAGTCCAAAAAATTCATGACATTGTATAACCAGGCCTCCAACGATGCCTGAACTTTAAAGGTAAATCAGCTTCAAAGTAAACACTAGCACACTAATAAGCACACACTCACTAATCGGCTATGAAAAGCTGATTGGTAGTTACCAACACAAACTGCAGACTTGAATGAAAGTCAATACACACATTCATTGCATGTAAATAGGCCAACTGACATCTTGATAGTAGCTTACACTTGTTACCATTATCAAGATCAATCCGTCATTATAAGTACTAGAAGACATAAATTTTATGCCAACTATGGATTGAATAGGTGTATGAGAATTTTCACGCATGACGATTCTTCACATAAACGTCTTGCGGATATTCCGCTATTTCTTTATGATAGAACATGATGTCTGAGCCCTGCTGTAAAACTCGATCCCGAAAAACATCGAAGACAAAGCTGATCCAAGTCACTGCATTATGCAAGAGTCTGTGAAAGCTCCACACTTAACCTTCAGGACGCGATAAGTTCGCTGGGCGGGAGATTTGAAAGAGGCGCTAAAATGGCGCGCCGAGCAGGTCACACAAGGTGCTCCACATTTCGCATCTCTTACTGATACGGGACTCTGCATAGGTACTTTCATGACATGTAGCAACTTTCAAGAAAATAAAAGCCAGAACGGATGTACGCATAGGTTAAACTCATGTTTTGAGTTGTCTTTCGCCTGATTTGAATATGAATCTAAAGCGAGTACATAAATCACGGAAAAAAAGAAATTGTGATGGCAAATAATAGATAATGCATACTACTCGTTCCCAGTTTCGAAGAGACGAAACAGTACAAACCAAACCGTTCGAAAATGGGCCAATGGTTTGTCTGGATGTTATATTCGATCGTAGTTATTCCACATACTATTACAAGATAACCCATTCTGACTGAAAAAAAGACAGCAAAACAGCTCAATGACGATGGATGACCCACATGCAAATTATATTGACACGTCGATAAATGTGTTCATTATATTGACCTGGTGACCCGTTGTTCGTTTTGCTTCATACCTCCCCTCTAGCCAAACGTGGCTCTAGTTTGTTGTTCAAGCAATTGATCACTGTAGCGCCCAACAGAGCACAAGTAAATCATGTTCAATAAAGTCGGCACATAAAAGTTCATATCAACCGTACGTGTCGCATAATGCCGAGTACCTTATGTTTCAATCAGTCATTATGCTGCATGTATCCATGTACTCTAACTTTTTGGGACCTCATCTTCGAACTCTTGTGTATATACACGAGATACTGATAAAAAATTATACTTAGTCGCCGAGCCCAGTAGCCCGAAGCATACGGTACCTGACCTAACAAACCGTCATCAAGCTAAAGCCACTTCTCAGGAGTTGCCGCCTAGTGTGTACTCACATTTTCCCACAAAAATTTACCTACGCAAAGTAGGTACTTTTAAGGATATTGCTGATGGATAGTGGGTATTAACTAATACGTGGTTTAACAGCGGAGGTCGAGCAATTGATTTGCACTCTGATTTCCTGCACTTATAAAATTATACGATTGCATTGATGCAGTAGTGTTTGTTTACACTTACGTCGTAATGAACTGACAATCACTTCACAAATCCTAATTGGAATTATCTCCACCTGAAATTAACTGTTAAATTATTGCATTTTAGAGGGATTATTTAAAATCACGCAACTTGTGCGAAATTGCGAGAGTTAAACATAGTTCTGTTTAATTTCTATGCCTAGAGAGATTTGATCCTGTTATGTAATACGATGACTGTATGGTTACAATGGTCTAGAAGGTCTAAATTGACTATTTGAATTTGATCGTTAATTTACAGAGTAAAGGATGTCCTACGAAGAACATAATATGCCTTAGTATCCTGTCGGTCGTAATTCGAGAAGAATTGGACTTTTTAAACGCTTTGAAAATGTTATGAAACAAAAGACGCACCGGTAGACGATAGCATTCAACACCATGATTAGAAGTAGGGTTAAAAATCGCATATCTCCGACCCAAGAACGGAGAAAGTAACTTAAATTGAACATAGCCCTTAAAAGGGACACTCATCACAAAAAAAAAAAAAAAAAAAAAAAAAATTTAAAAAACGGGGGAGGCACCGAGAAAAGAAAAAAGAAGAAAGAAACATAAAAAGAACAAACCCCTAAAAAGGGACACAAAACAAAAAAAAAAAAAAAAAAAAAAAACACTTCAAGAATGGGGGGGCGACAAGAGCAGAAAAGTGCTCACAACGAAGTTTATTTATGCGACTTAAAGGTCAAACGTTGTTTAACGACAATCTCATCTCTGAAGAGTTCACTTTATCACATCGAGTGCATATTTTTTATAAAGATAGTCTATCCTTTAAAACTAGACACAATTTTTATGGGAAAATCCCTAGTACTTCTCAACTCATGAATGTAGTTTTTTTTTAGGTATAGTCAAGTTTTTTTAGGAGGAGAATGTTTGATCCTGAACTTCATTGACATAGTCGTTAGAATCCTGAAGGTCTAAAGAGGCTTTAAAATTCATGACGCTCCTTTCATGCACATGCCCTGGTTATATTTCAGTTTGGTGACACCAAAGGTTACCGATACAAAACACTATAAGGGACTGAAATAATTCTAGCTCAGGAGCATCCTTGCCGTTCTGTCAAGAGAAATTATTCTTAAACTCGATTGCGCGACGAATGGTTATATACTTGACGTATCTTCAATTTTACAACAACAAAATGTGCTAACGCTGTTCAGCAAAGGCTCTTATCTTTCTAATAAAACCGTGATTAAAGGGCTCCATTAAGCAGTGTCTGCATCGGTATTTATGCCTGTGCGAAAGGATAGTATAGGCTGATCAACTGAAAATTACACTGCATCATGGGGCTAGATAAGGGAAACCTTTGAGTGTACAGATCAATTGGCACCCCTCTATGAGCCCTTCCGTTTGATAGATCTTTTTAGAGGGCTTCTTAGTGCGTTTATGATTTAAAATGTTCATCCGGAACGATGGCAGGGTTTCGATACGAAAGCGTGCTCAGCTCACTCGGCGAAAAATCGCTTTTTACATTCGCATTTTTAGGGTGTTCAGTCAAATTATGAACCAACCGGTGACGTTTTCATTGTTTTTTAGTATCCTTCAATGAATTTCAATCATAGTAACTAAAAAATTCAGAGAAAAAATTTTGGGCCAAAAATTGAAAAAATTACAGGCGTAACCCTTGCCTTTTATTGAATTTTTGGCCAAATATTTTTTTTAGAATTTTCTGGTTTTTACGATTGGAATTCATTGATGACCACTAAAAAAGAGTAAAAACGTTACCGGTTGCTTCATAATTTGGTGAATGCCCCGAAAATGCGAATGTAAAATGCGATTTTCACCGAATGAGTTGAGCAAGCTTTGGTGCCGGAACGCTGTCACTTGTTACTTAACTGCGTTTATTCTAGTTAAGTGAACGAGACGATTAAAAATTTTAAAATTCTTAAGCTTTTCACCATCATAAAAAATTACATCTTTTTAAAAGTGGAATTATATTGGAATTCGGCAAGAAGACGAACTTCGGTTGCATGTGCGTTGGTTTTCGAGATAAACCTATCAATAGTCATATAAAAGAATACGTCCCATTAGCAAGAGCCTTCCAATGATAAGGTAATTGATAAATCTTTTAAAGAAAAAATAATTTTAAAAAAATTAAGTAAAAAAAAATAAAAAAAAGGTAAACCGAATTTCACCCCTACATCCAAAATTGGGAGAACTACTCTGAAGAGATTTTTTTTTTATCAGGGGACTTTGTTCTAACATGCATGAATTTTTTATTTCATACAGGTAGTTTTGACGTCTTACAGTGCGTCACTTGCGCCGACAGAAAACCATTCCATGCTCCGAGAGAACACATTGCTGTGGGTGTTAATCTTAGAATTCCCAGACGGAAAATCTCAACACGGACATAACCTAGTTGACTGTAAATAGCTTTTTGAAAAGTAGTGCTATACACCCTGAAACCAAACGTGCGTCACAGGTTAAATCTTTCCCGCAGGCGAAATCGCACAACCTCCATTACATCGAATCGTGCGAACCCCATGCAAATAAGTAGGGCGTTACTGTCATTCGTTACCTAAACGCTAATAAATCAAAATATTGTTCAAAATTGAATTAACACTTGGATCCTTCACATCCTTGTGCTACTTAACATCGAAATAAAGCGCTGTGGGTTCACCATAGGCGGCCACAGTTAATGACTGTCTAAGTCATGACTTTAACTAGCGACTTGACCATCACGGATTAACTAGAACATCCTGCCTGCTCGGGCTCTAGACTATAATCTGGACCGCAAATAAATATCTGTCAAAAAGTAGCTCTATTGTTTTGCGTAATCTTGCGCCGAGAGACCATATTCTTGATTGCTTTTTTTTTATTTTTCAAGGGTGTGACGCCATATCCATTGTCATCCCACGTAATCAGACCAACTCCCACACTTTAACTAGATCAAATTATTTCAAGACAATATCATTCCTTTTTCCGGATAAAGATTCGTAAATTACGCAGATTTTTTAAAAAGAAGCCGCCAAATCATGTGCACAGGTCGTTGTAATGAACTTGTCACTTCGAAAATTCGATTCACTTGACGAGTCTACGAAGCGCTCCGCTGTCTGACCATAAAGTGATAAATTGTTTCGAAGTCGGCTTTCTCTGTCATACAAGAGGTAAAATATGAAGAACTGCCAGGGAAGGTACTTGCAAAGAAACGAAGGAAGAGAACCCTTTTCTGCAAATACTGAAATTGCGAATTCAAGATTTATGCATAGCTTATCATCAAAAAGTGATTAGGGACACGAATTGACTCAAATGTTAATGCGAAATAATTCGCTTTTCAGACTTACAGTTCATGAAGAGTAGTTACCTTATCCTTGAGTAATTAAATGTGGGAGTAATTTGGAGAGTCTTTTGCGCAATCGTTGAGTAACAATATTTTACAATTAAAAATGGAGTTCATAAATTAAAACGAAACTCACAGAAACGAGTACTGTACAACTCTCATGCTCACAGTGCTACCTGAAAAACCCTGGAGTAGCACTTTTAACCGTAATCCAAAACTTTTCAATTCTTTATACCAGGTATCATACCCTGTTCATTAGTATCACACACACTAAAAAATTCTCCAGCTAGCGTGGTATACCCGGCGGAAGCAGCACTAATAGCCAAGATTAACCCACTACCGCCAAGCGATGCCGTTCGGCAACAGAAAAAAATATTTTGGAGGATATTTTCAGTTCAGTATTGTCACAATATAAAAGAGTCTCACCCTTCTGGAAACCTGAAATTTAATTATTTAGGCATTTTTCAAAGCATAAAATTGCGTATTTTAGTGGAAAAAATCCTTTTAATTTCTCTTAAGCAGAATTTCATTCGAAATACTTTGGGCTGTTATGGGTTAAATTAGTCTCGGTTTAAGTGATCATGGATTTAAATAATAATTCTGGCAGCAAGTCTCGGAGGTCGATTAGCGCACCTCAGCCGCGCCCTGTGCACGAAATGTCCCTGAACAGGTACCCGGTGGGTACTAGACGAGTGCGCGGGTATCCTGACCCGTCAGCCTCTGTTTCAAAACAGCCAGGTGCACCGATCAACAGGGATTAATTAAATATCTTGAGCACCACGGAACGTCATCACAAATGCTGCACATCCATTCACTTCTTCGTAAGTACCTTCACACCAAATTAAAATTTGGATTCGTATAAAACCAATAAAGGAATATTTCGTATTCGCGGGATTGTATATGTCGGGGTCATAACAATTAGGAAAGAAAACTCCTGAGATGAAAAGAGAAGACTGCATCGGTGTTGCCAGATTTACGCGGATTGAAACCACGGTTAAGGAGAAACGTTCGAGGTAACACTACTTTATAATACATGTTTTACATTGCTGCCAATATGCTGATATTGTGAGGTATTTCTTGGGTTATTTGATCGCGTTATATTATATACTGGTTTAAAAGTTTACCGTGTTTAAAAGCGGAATCGCTCAATCAGGCATCATTGAATAACTGTATGAAAGAACCATCTCCTCTTGCGTACGGATCTGCCCACATATGATTGAGAGCTTGCCAATACACTAACGTCCCACGTAACACAAAATATATTTTAAACGACATGTAATGTACCTACAAACTCACTTATCATCGATCAACTAACTTTTTACGTGCGAGTTTCAAATCCAGTTCAAAAACATTCGAGGCAAAAAATGATTTTTCTCTCCAAAAAACAAATTTCCAACCCTAAAAAATATGGTTATTGAAAATTTCAGTGGAAAGATTTTCAACTTTTCTTATAACTGCAGTATGTAAACTGTTTAGGGTCGATTTTTTTAAATGTATTTCGAACATATTTTTGTTGCAAACGTGAAAGAAGGGTGTTGCAAAAAAAAAAATTAAAGCAGAAAACATCTGAATTCAAAGATATGCGTCACAGAGCTCTATAGATTGATCAAAAATACGATTATATTTGTTTGGGGTATAATATTTGCTTTAATCCAAATCAAGAGACTCAAAACATCAGGACTTTTCAAAATTGACTGCATAATTTTTCGAGCAAAAAATTGGAACGAAGTAACGTTTAGAGATAAAAAACGGACCGAAGGACGCACTATAGCGACTATATATGTATTGTTCCTCGAGGGAATGAACCAATCAGGAGACTCGTAACAAGCTCTCAAATTCTAATTATGGCGCCATGGATCATTACGAAAATTGGACTGCTTCTCAGGCCATATTAAGACTACGCAGAGTCTAGGTTAAAAGCTCTGTTCAAAAGTGCTTGAAAAGGCACGCACGAGGAAGCGTAGATATTCTAACGAGTTAGAAGCTTTTCAAGTCGTTATCATTAAAAGCCGCCAACAGGTATTTCACATTATGCCATTTCTGCGCAGGGCGCCGAGACACAATCATACTTATTTTCGAAGTGGCCTTAATGCAAGTCAAGTTTGATGGTAAAATAAATAACTTAATCCGAGAAAATAAAACTGTTAGAAACGATTAACTTGGGTTACAAGATGGAACGCTTCCTAAATGTGAGCCAAAACTGCGCAATAACCTCATCATTTAAAAATAATAATACGTAAATTAATTTGGTAATTGAAAAAAAAATCGAAACAGAATCTAATTAGTCGGTGAAAGTCTTTTAATTCATGCAGCAGTCTGTGACATACGGTTCCAATCACGTCACAAGTGCCACTTTAATAGTTCAAAGTGAACATCACATTGCGAAGTTGCCGCACTTTCACAGCGCGAGTATTGTTTCCGTTTAAAAAAGTATGAATTGTACGCGTAACTAATGGGATGTCTATTCGCAGGACAAGTTCAATGCAAAGGTGACACTCAAATCTTTACCGTCACTTCTCAAGGCCGCTGCAATCGTAATTCAAATTAAAAATCGTAAAAAAAATATGTTGGAAACATCATTGATAAAGACGAGTTACCGGTACGTTAGGTAGTATGGTATTGGGTCAAGTTAGGTAAGGTTGAGTTAGTGTAGATTATGGCTGTTCTGGTTTCGATAAATAAAATAAAACTGAACCTAAACCTTAGAATAAAATATTTTAAAGAAGAAAATTTTCAATGCAGCGTCAGAAGTCGCTAACGCTTATAGTTGAGAATACGGTATCATAATCATTTCGATGCGGAGACTTTAACGCAAGTCTTGTTGCCGACACAATTTTTCATAAGATATAAGAAGCGTCTTAAGGTTCCTCCTGTCACCGAAACTACTAACTATTTAAATCGGACCAAGGATATATTGGGTCATCAAAACTATGAAGATTAATTTGGTAAGTTGATTGAGGAGCAAAGAAATAGGGACGATGGAATCATCGATTCGGCATTGAATCTTTAGGGTTTCAAAGACTAATAAATTTTTCATAGTTTGTAGGCCACATTCACTTAAATGGGTTAATACTCGTCTGAGGCGCCGGCGCTCGGATCTTAAGCGGCTTAAATGCGCCGTATTTCCAGCACCGGTTCATTTGTTACTTTCAGCCTTGATCTTAAAAACGGCAGAGGCCTGGCAAAATGTCTTCCATTTGTCGAAAGCGTTCACGACTTACCTTGCTTCTTGCTTCCAGTGTTCCGCTTAGAGCCAAAACTAAGACAGGCACGATGGCTAGGGCCACTGTTGGCCGTGCGTTGTTGGCTCTCGAAGCCATGGTTCCGCCTGAGAACCTGCGCAAAAACACATAAAAAGTATGAATTTCAGAGTGTAGAGGAGAAAAGAAATGTTTAACAAGGTTGTATCGATTTTCAGGGAGCCTATAAAACGGACCAAATGGATTGCATTATTCCAATATTTTTTTCAGTAAAATTATACTTTCTCCTAGATAAAACACGTTCTTTCTTGATTAAATAAATTTAAAAAAAAATAAAAAAATGACTTTTGGGAAACGCGACTTCATATTAAATTTTAAGGCTAAAACAATAAGATCACCACATTACAATGATTATGATTATTCCCAATGCTACTGCATGAAATATTCCTTTTGGGGTTTTGATTCGGAAGGAGTGTCACATAGGCGTAACTGAAAAGCATACAGATTTCTTTTCATTTTCTTAGAAGAAGCTTCTCAAGCTGTTTAAAAAGTCGACTTGCAGAAATTTTCGGCACTTTTTTTTCTCAAAAAATGCGGATTTTTAAAATACTTTACGCCTGATAATTTTCGCATTCGAGGTAGGATAAAAAGCATCCTTATTAAAAGAAACGCGTTAGTCATTGATGACCTCAATATATTCAAAATATGATTTTGCGTGACATGCAAGTATATTTTTTGAATGATTATTATTATAAAGAACTTCGCAGAGAGCTCTAAAACGAGATTATTCACGCCTTCCAGCCTCAACTTAACCTTGACATATGAACTGATTTTAGAAACATAACTCCTATAAATCTTAACCAAACACATGTCTTCTATCGGCAAGATAAAGTAGCTCACTACTATAAATACACCGGCTGATATTGGATACTCCAATTTGTTATTTGGAATCAGCCGTCGGTAACTGTTTCGTTCTGAAAAAAGATTCAATAACCAAGAACATTCCGCAAATATTCTGCTATGTATATTTTTTAAAGTTAGCATCTTACAGTATTCCAAAAACTATTAAGATATGTTTGAAAACAATTGTTTCAAAAACGCCCTTTCAAACCCTGCCTCTTAAAAAAATAATTAAAAAATTAAAAAAAAAACTGGAAAAAAACTAAAAAAAAAACTTTAAACAATCTAGTCTTCATATTTTAAAATTTCATTTTTAAATTAAAACTCTTAGTGAAAGATCTCAAAGAATACACGTTAGCACTGTATAAAGGTTCGTAATTGATATGTTGTCTTTTGAAGGATGCCCGATCCAACCTGTCATCGAAAAGACATCATTAATTACGTGCACGTACGAAGTAATGAAGACACACTGATCGATATGAACGTTTCCGGGCGCAGAAGTTGAAAGTTCACTGAACTGTAATCTAAACTTCCGGATGGAACTTTAAGCGGGAGCAGCTGTAGATGCACCCACTTAAGCAGCCGATTAAAAGGACCTCCGGCCCCCGAGATTGACCCTCCGGGGGTCAAACTAAGGACCTCCGACGGAGAAAGCCCTGCTAACCTGCTTGACCCTTCCTTCCCTGGGCGAGAGTTACCCACCAGGTAACAACGGTGGAACAATGTAAATAAGACTGTCTACACCTGGAGGGATTAACGGTTCTGTCGAGGAGCTGTACCACCACAGAGATTCTGAGTTTAGAAAAATAAAGTAGAAAAAAAGATTTCTGCCTGATCGGTGAAAAGGAAAAAAAGCTACCATTTCCGTCGCTATTTGGTCATGTCTGGAATGTTTATCAGGATAGCCTTAGCGTGAAAAAGTTATCTGAACGATTCCGGTAGTTTAAATTAGGTTACATTATATTAGGTTGCGT
>Ga0058701_10004590_pt1 | contig 11242 bp, 7 predicted proteins | sample AgamicOrMae_FD_97039 | JGI IMG/M metagenome (GOLD analysis project Ga0058701, IMG submission 97039) | Agave microbial communities from Guanajuato, Mexico - Or.Ma.e | ecosystem: Host-associated > Plants > Phyllosphere > Phylloplane/Leaf | place: Guanajuato, Mexico | collected 2012-06-04 | reverse complement strand
CATGATATACATGAAGAGACTTCTGTACGTTGGTAGATGAACAGAACGATGAAAAAGCAGATGAGACCACAAACGCATCGGGAGACGCACCGAACCTCTTCACTCGGAAACTATCGAGCGAATAGACGAAATGGCACAGGAATCCAATAGGTACCGAGACGCCGCTGAGAACATTGCCATTTCAAAACACACTTGTCAGCGCTGTAGTCTCTCCTCCTAAACCTTGTTCGGAGACAACACCCCCCAGTCCTCCTTGATCAGATCCGATCCCTTCTCGCCGATCATGATCGTCGGGGCGTTCGTGTTTCCCGACACGATGATCGGCATGATCGACGCGTCGATCACCCTCAGTCTCCTTACCCCGTGGACCCTGAGGCGGGGGTCGACGACGGCGGTGGGGTCCGACCGGGGGCCCATCTTGCACGTCCCCGCCGGGTGGTAGATCGTGAAGGTGAAATGGCGGAGGGCGCACTCCCAGTAGGGGTCGGAGTCGAAGGGAATGTGGCGGCAGCCGGGCATGGGCGTGGTGAGGGGCCGCGAGCCGAAGCGCCGGAACGCCGTGGTGTTGGAGATCTGGTGCGCGATGCGGATGCCCTCGATGAGCGTCTTGACGTCCTCGCGGTGCGCGAAGTAGTTGGGCTCGATGACGGGGTAGTGCAGGGGGTTCCTGCTCTTGAGGCGGATCCAGCCACTGCTCCGGGGCCGCAGCAGCAGCGGCAGGATGGTCCACGTCTCGGCGTTCACCAGCGGCTTGTACATGGTGTTGTACACGCGGTCCCGTAGACCTGCACGCCACACATACAAGTGGGACTTATGTGAAGAGTAAAAAAGAGGGCAGTGCTGAGCAAGTGCTAAATTAACCCACTACCGCCCAGCGATGCCGTTTGGAAAGAGAAACATTTATTTTAGAGGATCTTCTCAGTTCAGTATTGTCACAGTTTAAAAGATATCACCCCTCTGGAAACCCGAAATTTAATACTAATTTAGGCATTTTCTAAATCTTCAAATTGCGTATTTTAGTGGAAAAAATCCTTCCAATATCTCTTAAGCTAATTTTCACTCCAAATACTTTGGGCTGTTATGGGTTAAGGAGGAACCTCACAGACACCATCTTGAAAATCAGGTTTTGGCGCATCCTTTTGAGGCAGCGATATGAAGTATCGGCCAATGTACATTTGTAAACATGATCATTAGCCGTCTATTTATCGAATAGGTAGATACATAAAATGGCGCCTGTGAGACTCCCCCTTGAGAATTATACTTTTTTTTTCCCTGGGAAAAATCTTTTAATAATTCGTCGTCAAGAAATTGGCAAAAATATTTATTGACTTCAAAATATGCGAATGGCCATTTAGGAACCGATCAAATTCTTGATTTAACGGAGAAGTGGTGGAAATTTTCGCTCCCTTCTGAACGTCTCTAAATAACTTAAGTACTTTTTAGCAGCCATTGTATGTATTTTATCATGTTAGCGGATACTGCTCACGGTAAAAAGTGTTTCTGGAAACTTAGTGATGGCTGCTAAAATTGCGCCTGGCGTATAGACTAAGGCGTTAGCCTCCACTGCTTTTTTTCCTCCTTTTTTTGCGTGTGAGAAGATGCTTGAAAACCGTGTAAAAGACGTGCTTTTTAGCCAAAAAAAAAATTAATTAAAAAAAATATATCGCCGGAAACAACACTTTGATCAGCATCCAAGCCTGATCTCTTTTTCTGACGACCTTATATATGGGCGGTAACAAATTATCTCAAGGCAGGATTCCGACTGAGAAACTCACCCAGAACCTTTCTAATCTGCTCCCCTCCGTCGGAATTGACCGAACTGGGCGCAAAATGGAATTGGATGTCGGGCCACATTCCGGACGCGTTGGCGTATCTGGTGTTGACGAAGGCGATGGCCTCGACGCCCCCCAGGGACGTCATCGGGCCCCTCTCGTTGGCGATGTACTCCATCGCCACGGGTATTGTCTGGAAGCGGTCCTTCTTGAACGTCACCGGCTCGTCCACGATGAAGGTGAGGCCGCCGAGACCGACGTGATCCTGGAGGTTGTGGCCGACTTTCAGGTCAGCTAAAACTGGAATCCCCAGCTCCTGGAACACATGAGGCATTAGCAATTCGCAGGCATCCGCATTTCTGGTACTTTCGGTAACTTTCGCATGTCTTCAAAGACCCGCAGGCTGATTGAGCTTTCTTCTCACGGAAAAAAAGAGTTAGCAGTGGCAGCTAACGCATTAATTGATATAGCAGGTACTATTAATTTTAGCAGCCGTCGTTAACTTTTTCGCAGCCATTGCTGACGTTAGCTGTAGCTACTAATAAGCTAGCAAGGGCTCAAATTGAGAGAATGTTTCTGTTTAGCAGTCATTGCTAACGTTAGCTGTAGCTACTAATGAGTTAGCAAGGGCTCAAATCGAGCGATTTTTTTCTGATTAGCAGTCATTGCTAACATTTTAGCAGCTACATCTAACGTTAGCAATGACTGCTTAAAAGTTAGCAATGTCTGCTAAAATTATTTGTACCTGATACAGTAATTTACGCGTTAGCTGCCACTGCTAACAATCTTATCCCGTGCCTGCTTTGGAGAAGACGCCGTGAGAATTTCACCGGTTTCGTGGTCACAGGATAATCAGAGATATTTCACTGGTTCTGGATTAGTGTGTAAGCGAAATATCTTACCTGGAGGTGTTCTTTTGGTCCCACTCCGGAGACCATGAGCAGCTGCGGCGAGCCTATGGCGCCGGCGGCCAGCACCACCTCCCTGCGGACCCGCACCGTGTGCCTGCGGCCGTGTCGCATGAAGTGCACGCCGTAGGCTTGGGGCCCGTTCTTGGCGGCCGCGCCCGCGCCGGTTGTGCCCGGGTCGATGAGGACCCGCAGGGCTTGGGCCCGCATGGCGATGTGCAGATTGGACCGCAACCGGACCGGCCGTAGGAACGCCTTGGCGGTCGAGCACCGAGACCCGCGACGAATGGTGCCCTGGGTGATCATGAAGCCCGTCTGCATGCCGCCGTTGCAGTCGCGGTTCTCGTACCTACGATTTCGAGGAATCATAAGCGCTTGTACAGTACACGCAAGAAATAATGAGGTATATGCCCGAAAAGAAGAACAAAAGGGAATGGGCCAATTGGAACACAACAAACCGTGTCGTCTGCGTCAACTGTATGTATCTCAATTATGAGGAGGGTTTCAAATATATACCTTAAGACTGATATTGACATTTAGAAACAAGCTCCGACATGCTTGTTTTATGTATTTTCAGTGGTATTTATGTGACAATCAAAAAACATTAAAAACTCAACGCTACACTCCAGCAGCAAAATATGGTACTAGTTTTTTCCACATCGCCTTTTTAAGTCTTCTTTTTAGGGTTTCTTCATTGTTGCTACATTAACTAAAGGTAGTGTCAAAGCATGTTCCTCCATGTGGATCTTAGTTTTAGTGTGTAAATTTCGGGGGGCACTCGATAGCGCCAAAAACCACAAGCGCCAACGCCGCAAGCGCCAGTCCGTAACCGCCTAACGAGGAAAGTTGCAAACGCCAAAGTTCGTATAGGTTAGGTTAGGTCAAGTTAGGTTAAGTTAGGTTAGGCTAAGTTAGGTTCGGCTAAGTTAGGTTAGGCTAAGTTAGGTTAGGCTAAGTTAGGTTAGGCTAAGTTAGGGTAGGTTAAGTTAGGTTAGTATTGCGGTTAGACCTTCGGCGTTTGCGACTTTCCTCGTTTGGCGGTTACGGATTGGCGCTTGCGGCGTTGGCGCTTGTAGTTTTTAGCGCTTACGACAGCTACCCTAAATTTCAAACCCTCCTCATAATTGAGATCTATAGATGATACAGACGACACGGTTTGTTGTGTTCCCGGCCAATTTCCTTTTGTTTTTCTTTTTGGGCGAATACCTCATTGGTAGTGACAGCGCTTGTTGATACAGCAGGCTCTAACACTTTCAGCAGTGATTTGTAACTTTTTAGCCCTCAAACGCGGTTAGCTGTTACTGCCCAAAAATTAATCAAGCTTTACTAATGACATTAGGAGCCACTGCTAACATTTAAGCTGATCCAGGGAACATCAGCAATGACGTCTGAAAAGTTAGCAATAATTGCTAAAATTAATTGTTTTTTCTACAACGAACGCGTTAGCTGCCTTTTTTTTGTTTTCTTGCGTGAATAAGTATACATTTTGCCTTTTACGCCTGTAGGAAAAAATAGTAGTGTTAGCCAAAGTCATCGATAGAGCTGCTACCATTACTTTTAGCAGCCATAGCTAATTTTTTAGCAGCCATTGATATTTGTTTTTAGAAATCATTGGTAACGTTAAGTTTGACTGCTAAAAAGTTCGAAAACTCACCTAAAATTTCGAGTTTTTGCCGTATCATCGAACGTGTACGCTGCCATATCGCTATGTTTTGCGTGTTCTTGCCCTTTGTGCGACCGATCGCCGCTAAGCTTAGTAAGACGAGGCAAAAAGCCCTTCAATCTGACTTAGGCAATCCAATAGTATGCCGGTGATCCACATTATGCAATGAACTATTGTTGAACAATTCAAAGATAGTCTTTGTAGAAGGAATCTACGATCTGAAGTGATACCCTGCAGAGAATTTCTCCGATTAATGTCACCGTCTCTTTCATGACTCAAGCTTTCCGAAACCGAATCGACCTTTTAGCTTCCCCTCAAGGAAATTTTTCGCAGTTACACGTTAATTTTCCAAAAAAGCACAAATTTCTCAGCGTACTTAGCTTTTAAGAAAAACGCTGCGACGTTCACAGCGTTCTTAATAGGGACTATTAAGACTTAAGTATAGTCATTATACTTTTAATCCTAGTTCAGCTCTTTTTGTTTCTGCGCTGTTGGGTCAGATTATCCCGCGCGAAAGTTACCATTTACGTTCGTTGAAAAATAGCATTGACTAACGGGCGGACTTGAGGGTGCGTTTGACTTTAGTTCCGTGAGTTGGGAAAGTTGTTTCGACGTTTGAGTTGCAGTATAACGTGTTATTTTAGGTAGCAAAGTTAGGCGAATTTTCCATAGGTTCTGTTTGTGTAGGTTCCATTTGGTCAGATTGCTGCGTTTTTTTGTTTTTTATTTTATTAAATGTAGCTCTTTTTTATGTAACTCGCGTTCTGTTCTTAATATGTTGATTTTTTGTTGTTGTTTACAGGTAAGAAGCGGATGCTCATACCTATGGTTACAACTACATGTAAGTTCAGAAACGGCACCCACGTTCTCTTTCTGTCCTTCTCATCGAGCTTTTAAGAGGAAATATGAACAGATGATACTGAATGCTGCTCCACGTAAGGAGTACTTGTAAGTGACGATTGATTGATTGATTGATTGATTGATTGATTGATTGATTGATTGATTGATTGATTGATCTTTATTTGTCCATTTTACCTAAAATTATGTTTCGGCATCGTCATTTTTGGGGAGGACTTGAGCGAAGATCTTCACATTGTCAACCCTCTCCGAGCCAAGTTCCCGTCGCGACTTGTGCTCTGAGAAAAACCTTTCGACTTGAACGGAAGCATCACCTTGATTTGAAAATATTATATCGTCTGGAAATGTCCTCTTTAATTACAAAATCAAACGAAGAAAATGTCTTATTTTGGTGACTTTACTATAATGACTGATTTATGTTAAGCGGAAGCACCCGATATAAACTTTTGATTTAAATTGCTATTCATTCAGTTTATCTCAACTAACCGCAATAGGTCTTTAAACTTGTTTTTGCATGTACCCAATACTCTCGTCTTAATAAAGTAATTTCCTCTTGATAGGCAGTAACCTGTTGGCCGATATTTCTGGTAGTGAACCTGAGAATTTTCCTCCGATTGACGAGTCAATCCCCACCTGCTCTTCGAAAATTCTTCTTGCCCCACGATGCGAATTGACGCTTGGGACATCTCGATGAACTGGGTTGAGGTTGAGCTGGTCGGCGTATTAGAAAACGGGCCCCACCCACTACTTGTATCGGCGGTCACCAACCAGGCGCTCGCTTGGCGGATTCAAACTGAACTGGGAGTATCTTATTTTGCGATTTCGGTCGAAGGAAATAGCTTTCACAGTAAAAACTAACCTCTCTTTTTAGTAGACTCACGCCTGTTTTAGGTATGTGGGTAAAACACGGGAAGAGCATAAAGTAGATTATTTTTGAAAATATTCCTTCCAATAACCATCACGGAAAAAAATGGTTTTATTACGGCAACAACAAATAAACAAACAGCACATACAAATAAACAACAAATAAACAGGGACAACAAATAAAATTTTTGTAGCTGCAACCAAAAATTTTGCCGTAGCAACCAAACGTTTTGTTGATAGAACCAAACATTTTGTTGTTGTAACAAAATATTTTTGTTATCCCTATATTAACAAATGATGTTGTTGGTATAACAAAACTTTTTTTTTTCCGTGATTTCAATCGAGAGCTCTCGCCGAGACCTTCTCATCGATATAGTTGTTCATAGGTTTATGCTTAAAAATGACGAAATTACGCTCTTATCCCCTGCTTTACCTACGCACCTAACCCCTGGTACTATCTAACGGGGGTATCGGTACTATCTAACGGGGGTTAGTTTTCATTGTGTCGTTAGTCGAGAATCCTCGAGGGTTGTCCACGGAAAAAAATGGTTTTGTTACGGCAACAAAATTAGGGACAACAAATACATTTTTTGTTGCTGCAACCAAAAATTTTCCTGCAGCAACCAAACATTTTATTGATAGAACTAAACATTTTGTTGTTGTAACAAAATATTTTTGCTATCCCTATTTTAACAAATGACTTTCTTGGTAAAACAAAACCTTTTATCCCGTGTCGGACGCAGAAGAACGTCGAACAAGTGCTTCCTCAACCAGCATAAATTAGCCCAGAACTTTGTATACCAGCTTACTTGAGGTTTTCATAACTGAATCCTGTGTACTAACCTCACTTGTTTACGAACCTTACCCTATCTACTACTTTAACTTGACCTAATTTAACTTTCGAGCTTGACCAAGCCCTAATTGGAACCGTTCCCTACCTTACCCAACCAGACCACATCTAACGAAATTTTACCGCACCGGTTCCATCCTTTGTAAGTTGACTTCTCGTGACGATACCTTGCCTAAGCGATCTTGATAACCTAACCTGACCTAAGCTAACTTCGTCTTAACATAACTTAGCATTCCTTTGACCTCATAGTCTAACTGAAACAATCATCGTGTGACTCGTTCGAGCACATTGTCCCCAGCCTAGCCGTGCTAAACGTACACAGTAAAAACTAAACACCTGTTTTATGGAGTTCTGTTCCTGTTTTAGGGAGTTCTATGCCTGTTTTGGGAATGAAAGTAAAGTAGGGGTTGTACGTATTTTGTTTATTTTTCAAGGTAGGCCTATATTCAGCCACATCATTTAAAAGGTCTCGGCTGGAGCTTTCCATTGATATTGCTGAACATAGGTCTATATTGAAAAAGATACGTAACCCCAATTTTAGTTTCTTACCCAAAACAGGCATAGCATTTCCCACTACGGCTGCTTTGTTTTTACTGTGTAGCCTAACTGTTTTAGTTCCACACCCAAATTAGGTATAGCATCCCCTAAAAGGGGTGCCTTGTTTTTACTATGTAGCTTAACCTAAACTAACGTGACAAACTCTCAGTGTAGCACAGCATAAACAAAATTCCTGTTTTGAGGAATGCTATTCCTGTTTAGGTGTGATACCAAAACGGGGGTGATACGTATTTTGGTTATTTTTCAAGATAGACCTATTTTCAGCCATATCATTCATAAGGTTTTGGCGAGAGCTTTCCATTGATATGGCTGAACATAGGTCTTTGTTGAAAAATTACCAAAATACGTACAACCCCCGTTTTAGTTTCATATACCCAAAACAGGTAAAGAATTCCCCAAAACTGGGGTTTTTCTTTTATTGTGAGGAACCCTCCTCCGAGCGAAGGGGGCAAAAACTTCGATACACTGTAATTTTTTTAAGGTGGCGTTTTCAACCTTTTGGTTTTTTGGTGCTACCCTCCGTCGTCAAGCCGAGCGGAGAGATAGCGGAACGAGGCAAAAGGCATCCAACCTAGCCCAACCTATATCATGCAAGCCTCTTGCCGTAAACCAAGTTTTGGTATAGTGCCCTGTGCCTCGCTCCGCCATCGCTCCGTTATCGCTCCGCCCGGCTGTCGCCAGGCCTAATGCCGCTTACTTCTCGGCGCCCCTGAGTGGGCGCCGAAGCGGCCCCGAGCGGCAAGTTGGGTAACCCTAGGTTAAGTTAGGTTAGGTTAGATGCCTTGTGCCTCGCCTCGCTATCGCTCCGCTCGGCTCTACGACGGAAGGTGGCACTAAATTTAAACTAAAAGTTTGAAAATGCTAACCTAAAAAATTACAGTGTACCGTCTCTTACTTTTAAACCTGTCCACCAATTGATCGATTAGCACGACTTGTTTAATCAGTAATCGCAAGTTGAAAGTGGTCCGACGGTGTGGGACCCTATAATCAAGGTGGATCAGTCCGAAAAGCTAAGAGAGTTGCGATGTGAAAGCTGCGCCTTACCCTAATTCCATGCCGGCCTGGACGAACGCTATAGCGAGTGGCGTTCTCCAGGGTGATTCCTGCACCGTGAGGTACCCTCCTGTGCCGTGGTAAGGGCTCCCCGCCAGATAGGGATTGCGGTTGTCCTCACTCTTCTTGAAGTAGGGAAGGACGTCCCGGTAACCCCAGCCAGGATTACCGAGAGATTCCCACTGGTCGTAATCCAGGCGGTTGCCTCGGGCGTAGATCATCGCGTTGAGGACGGAGGAGCCCCCCAGGACTTTGCCGCGGGGCCAGTTGCAGCGGTCGCCGTTCATCGCCAGGCAGTAGGCGGCGTTGCCTCCTGAAAGGATGCCGCAAGGAGATCGTTGAAGTGACTTGCAGGCGTCCGAACCCGTCAGAACTTAACCCAACCTAACCCAAGCTTACCTAACGACACCCACCCTTACCGAACTCAACGTAACCTACCTTACTTTACCAAACCCTAACCTAATAACGTAAATAATTTCTGATTCCAAGAATATGCATTTTTGCTATAGTAGCGAAACAGTTTTATTCCTGCCGTATGATTTTTTTTTGTCAACAAGAAATTTTTTCTTACTGTAAGAAAAAAGTCTTGCGGTTTGAAAAAATACGTTTCGTCTCTAAGGCTATCAAGAAAACTTTTCCGTGGCATCAGAAAACATTTTTTATGAGGTAACTTAACCCAACATAAGACCCACCTAACCCACTGCTCAACATAACCTTACCGACCGTAACGTTACTCCACTTAAACCTAATCTAACTCACCCTAATCCAACTCAGTCTAACCCAACTCAGTCTAACCCAACTCAATCTGAGCTAAACGAACCTTTACCCAACCCACCCTAACCCAAAGTTACCCCAACTCACCTTAGCCTAACGTTATCCAACCCACGCTAGCCTAACGTGACCCAACCCACCTTAGCCTAACGTTACCCAACCCACCCTACCGTAACGTAACCCAACCAACCCTAACTCTAACGTTACCCAACCTACCCTAGCCTAACGTTTCCCAACCAACCCTAACGTAACGTTACCTAACCCACGCCAACCTAACCCAATCAAATCCACCGTAACGTATCTCAACCTAACCCACCCTAAAGAAACCCACTAAAACCTAACCCAATCAAATCCACCGTAACGTATCTCAACCTAACCCACCCTAAAGAAACCCACTAAAACCTAATCCAACCAAACCTAACTCTACTTAACCCAACCTCACGTAACCAACCAAATCTTACACAACCTAACCTAACATAACCTAACGTAATTTGACCTAACCCAGCCTATCATAACCTAACCCAGCCTATCATAACCTAACCCAGCCTATCATAACCTAACCCAAACTAACCTACGATATGCTAATGCTGCATACGTAGCGTACGGCACTCCAGTCATATAACCCTTCGCAAACCCACCTCAATCAAGTCTGACAAAAAACCTAACCTTTTCATGGCGTACCCAAATTATGCTAATGGAATGGGATTTCACTTCAAAGTATTTCAGTCCTAAACGTTGAAATTAACTGACAAGGTGTGCAAGTAAGACCTGCTTTTCCTTTGTCGAGTGACTTCCAACCACAGCCCGTTAGTCGAAGCTCCAAATAAAAACCTTCTCTTCTCTTCCGTCCACGATTTGAGTAAGAGAGAGAGAGAGAGAACTTACCGGGAGGGAGAGTTTTGTACTGCCAATCCATTTCCGTGAGCTGGAGGTAGCCTGCCAGGCTGGGCACGTCCGAGACCTCGGTCTCGTCGCCGCCCGCCTCCAGCAGCAGCACCGTCCAGCCGTTCACCTCCGACAGCCGGTTGGCCACCACCGCCCCCGCCGACCCGCCCCCGACGACCACGAAGTCGTACGTCCCCAGCACCTGCAACAACGGATCTCGTCACCCGAAACTCCTCTTCTCGAAATTCGAAATGCTGCATTTTCCACATCTAATGAGGCACTTTACACGGACGAGCAGATCATAAGCGGAGTGACACACACAGGGAACCTAACTTCATTCACTCACAGGAAAAAATAGTTAGCACTGTCAGCTAACGCGTTGATAGGAACAAATAATTTTAGCAGACATTGCTAACATTTTAGCAGTCATTGCTTACTTAAGATGCAGGCCGATAAAATGTTAGCAACGGCTGCTAAACAAACAAAGTTGCTTAGTCAGTTGCCAATGATAACTTATTAGTAGCTACAGCTAACGTTATCAATGGCTGCCAACAAGGTAGAATCGGTTGCTAAAATGTATAGTCCCCGCTATATCAATTAACGCGTCAGCTGCAACTGCTAACTTTATTTTTACGTGCAGTTGCTAAGCCTGTTGCCGCTAATTTGTGGCTTAGCTGCCGCCGGGAAGTTGTAGGCCTCATGCTTTTTTGCTTTTACCTAGGCAGAGGGGACCGAAAGGTCTGCAGGTACACGCGAACAAAAAATTAGCAGCCCCTGCTAACAGTTAGCAGGTATTGCTAATAAAATTGATTGATATAGAACGTACAAATAAGTTAGTTCGCACTGCTAATAAGATTTGTTAAGTAAAATTAGCACTGGTAGCTAACGATTTTGGCTGTAAAACGTAACACAGAAACGATCTCCGCAGCACGGATAGTTAGCTTCGACAGTTAATATGCGTTAGCTATAGACGTTCTAAAAGTTGCACGATTTTCGCCGTCGCGCAGCGAAACGCGATACCAACCGGACAGGCGCAAGTGCAGCATGGATCGTCACATGT
>Ga0058701_10004589_pt1 | contig 11242 bp, 6 predicted proteins | sample AgamicOrMae_FD_97039 | JGI IMG/M metagenome (GOLD analysis project Ga0058701, IMG submission 97039) | Agave microbial communities from Guanajuato, Mexico - Or.Ma.e | ecosystem: Host-associated > Plants > Phyllosphere > Phylloplane/Leaf | place: Guanajuato, Mexico | collected 2012-06-04 | reverse complement strand
TGGCGAGGTGTTACCCATCCGTGTATCCAGCATTAAACAGTGGCCTAGCTTTTCCCCCTCATATAATTAGAAAAGGAAGAATCATGTGGAAACATGAAATAAAAAAAAGGAATCTACCCATGGTTCACATGTGATACTACTCACATGCTACTAAGACCTGCTTAACTTCCCAGATCAGACGGGATGGGGTGTATCCAGGCACTACCTCCCGACGCGTAGTTTGTCAGAGTGAGGCTGGGTAGGTCTTCTCAGCGGCTCCGTGGCTGGCGAGGTGTTACCCATCCGGCCAGATTCCAAGGTCCAATAGGGTGTTACGAGGCTGCCCGCGGCATTTAATCGCGGATCGGATTTGAACCGCGAACCCCAACCGAGTCTCGACACCATCACTGGCAACGTCGCAACGCTAACCACTCGGCCACCGAGAAGACGATCGTGAGCAGTGCTCGGAGGCGTACTTTAGTGACGTGGCCTCGGACAAAGAAAGAAAGAAAAATGCAGCGGAGCTAAGGATCGAACCCGCGTCGCGAGATTGACAGGCGGACACGCTGACCACTCAGCCACCACGCCTTGATAGCGCCGTGAACAAACCTACGCACTAAGAACAAAACCTGGTTCTTTCAAGGGCTGTAACGAGTCTCCTCGCCGCATATTTGCTGCGGCTCTGACTGAAGTCCCTACTGCGCCAGAGCTGCACAGAGGAGTACCCAAAGTATTGAGGGTGAACTCCATACACAACCGTAATAGTACGCCGCCGTTTAGCTATTACCTAGGCAACGACTTTTCAGATCCGACAACCTGGCTTCCATGACTTATGGGGACATTTTAAGGTCCCAGCAGGTGTCGATATTAGATCAAAACATCCAGAAAAACATTCGCTTACTTTGGTAAAGAACGAGGACTTTTTGCGAGGGCGTGGCCCTTGCTCCTTTGCGTCTTGTTTCAAATGAACGCTTTCACTTAATCGATTTTTGAAACTAGCATTTGTATCTGATCGATTTTTCATTGGAGGGATCGATTTTGTCGGAACACTGTTGCTGACATTGAAATTTTGATGACATTGAAATTCAAGGCGGTAGAAGCTAGAAATCTTGAATCCGTAGTTGCAGCGTTACCTGGGACAGTTTGTTTCTGGCTTCTATCGCCGTAAATCTCAAGGTTATGACAAAAAGCCTCAAATAAAAGTTTCTCAAAACAATGCAAAGCGTTCGTGTCTACGCGCGCTGCCGTCTAGCATATGTGTACACTACACATCGGCATGTAAAGACATTCCCGAAGCGGTTCCGTCTGCTTCGGCAGGGAATCTCAAGCGATTCCACTTTCGTCAGTTGGGATTCCGCTGGGCTGTGTTCGAAACCACCACTCGAAGGGTATTCTGTCTTTCTCTCTTATGAGAGCGCCGTGTGTAAGACAGAGATAAAACATCCTCGGGTGCCGTTTTCGAACGTGTCCCTGCGCGGAGAGGTTCCCCATCCGTCATGCGTGATTTATTCCATCAGTGCAAAAATATCGAATCGCTTTTGACTAATCGAACCAGTCATCTCGATTTTGAGTTGTTGCCTCACACTGTTAATTTCAATGGTTCATTATTCCATGCCTTCTGTTCCTGATTTACAGCTGAGCGGAGCGACGGTGAAGCGAGGCACAAAGCACTTTTTAGCGGGGACAATCGCTTAACCTAACCGCAGAGAACCTTCATTACACGAGGTTCACCAACCCTAATCTATGCGGTTGTAACAATTAAAAAAATATCATCCCTCTGGAAACCTGAAATTTAATAATTTGGGCATTTTCCAAAGCTTAAAATTTGCGTAATTTGATGGGAAAAATCCTTCGAATTTCTCTTAAGCTAAATTACACTCCAAATACCTTGGGCTGCTATGGGTTAAGGATACTCTTCCACCAAGGGTCATGAAAGAACGAACTACCTTAACTTGACGTAAGCTATCTCCTTGACTAACGTTAGTGAACCCACGTCGGCAATAATCTTGTTCATGTAGTCGGTAGCGGGAATCAAAATTGATTTCGCGCCCTTTTCTCACATTTTTTAGAGTTGCCAAAGATAACTAGTCACTGGCTACGGTAGGCTTACTTGGACTAGGCAATTTTGGAAGCCATGGTAACTTAAAATAATCTAATGGATATACTTGAATGAGTTGAGCAACGTTGCTTGCAAATGGAGCTTCAATTTAGAATTATTGAAAAGAAAGATATAACTAGGGCGTCTGTCTGCTGCGAAGAAATATACCTTCGGTTTTTATAGCGCTCCCAAAAAAAAGAAAAGACTCGAAACATTCCACTCTCCAAAGGAAATAGCTGGACAAGGCATGATGGACTAACTTCAGTTGAAAACCCTAGTTGTGATCTTTGTGCCAAGAAATTTCACGGCGGGGTAACGTTGATTTACTCACCTAGTGTTTCAACTGTGGGTAATTTTTTAACGATAACCTTCCGTTTCGCCATTCGCATAACGCCAAGAGCCAAGGTTACAGTTACTACGATGGGTAGGCCTTCCGGAATGGCGGCGACGGCAAGACTGGAGACAACAATCACAAAAAACGACATGGGTCAGATTAGGTTGCAAGATTGTCAGTTCCTATACTCAACGCTCGTAAGGTTACATTTTTTACCTCCCGTATTCTACCCTGATTCACCCATTTACTAAATAATGATCATTAATGGAACTTCAACGCGTAGGTTAGGTTAACCTAGGTTAGGTTAGTTTAAGGAGCTTTGTGCCTCTTTCCGCAATAAGCAAGATTTGTGGCGCATATTTATACGCTTATTTCGCCAAGATGTAAGAGGCTTGGGGACCGTTAAGTAAGGTTAGGTTAGGTATAAGGCTACGGCAACAAGTGGCCAACGATTCTCCGTAACTTTTCCCGGATAAATTTCGTTTCCCCTGATAGCCGACGATTGGGTTAAGATCAAGAAGAGGCACAAAGCTACGTGGAAATCCTGTCATTGAGATGGCCTCGTCCTGAGGTGAGTCCCGGTTATACCAGCTGAAGGATCTCAAAGCTCTCGATTTTCCTGCAATTATTCTTATTTTTATGTATCAACGTCTTTTTAGTAAGCGCTTGTTATTTTCTACTACTTTTCCAAGAATTTTAGGATTCAGGCCTCCCTAAACGACATTTTCCATCCCTGATTTGTAAGTGCTTGATGCATTTTCTTCCCGCTCGACTTCGGTATGGAAATTAGAACACAAAGCAGAAAATGCAACCATCAAAATGAGGAGTCTAAGGTAGGTAAAGGGACAAGCAGGTGCTACTAACCTCACGCCGATGGTGAACATATCTAAAATATTCTTTCCTTGCAGCCATCCGAGTAGCATGATGAGGCCAATGATGCAAAATGAGTAGAAGGACAGTTGCTGGCCGAGTTTGTCCATGCTCCTTTGTAAAGGAGTTTTAGGAGCTTCTTCGGCCTGCATCATTTTGAAAACCTCACCGAACTCTGACCGCTCCCCCGTGTTGATAACAATGCCCTGCAAGCGACAAAATTTTCTCACAACCCTATCACAGAACCACAGCGAATAGACGTCTGACATCTCAAAGTGTTACATTCAAGTGATTTTAACCCACTACCGCCCAGCGATGCCGTTCGGAAACAGATAAATTTATTTTAGCGGATCTGTTTAGTTCAGTATTGTCACAATTTTAAAAATATCATCCCTCTGGAAACCTGAAATTTAATAATTTAGGCATTTCTCAAAGCTTAAAATTGCGTAATTCAATGGGAAAATCCTTCGAATTTCTCTTAAGCTAATTTCCCTCCAAATACCTTGGGCTGTTATGGGTTAAAGTTTTGAAACTTTTAAAACTTTGTACGCCAATTCGATTGAGATAAATTAGCCCTTGTTATCTATCTTCAATCTTATCTATGATTTTGTCTTGATATCTATATTTGGTATATCTATCGTTTGCCTATAATTCTGTATAATGGAAAGCGGTTGATCAATACGCATTTTTCGTTAAATCTGATTTTTTTTTGCCGATTAAATAGTATTATTTGAGATACAGACAAACAAAAAGCTCTTTCTTTCCTCTCGACGTACTAAATTTTAGCTTCAATGTCAGACAACTTAGACTAATTAATTCAGTAGAATACCTAGCGATAACGGAGCTCCAAAATAAATGGGCTTAAGTTAGCCTCGGTTAGCGAATAAGAGCCCTCTATCCGCTACAAAAATTATGAAAAATATGCAAAAACACAACTGGTTTTCGTTGTAGGTTGCCGAGAGACTGGTGATTTTGAAGAGCTGAGAGCTCCAAATAACCCTATTTCCCCGCGTATACAGAGCACCCAGATTTCCGGATGTTGATGTCAGAAAAACTCCCAAAATTTCCTGAGGATGTGTACCCAAGTTCAACTCGCAGCCGGGTTTTTCAACCTTAGAATTGTAGGAAGTGTGAATTATATACCGCAAATACGGTGCTTAGGTTATCGAACAACATAATCTAGACTAATTGTAAGTTAAGCCACGTTATCAATATGCAAGGTTGAAATGTAAACACTACAATACATATTTAGACGTCTAATAAACGTCTATTTAAGTATCGAGGCAGAATGCTGAACCGATTTTCTTACTTGTCACATGATTTGGTGACGCCGTGTCATACAAATTCTCAAAATGCAAGACAAACAAACGCCAATAATTTGCATCGATCGATATTTACGGCAGAAAAGCTCCTTCCGGAGTTTATTACGGTAAAACGTTGCCGTAGTGTTTAGCAGAGTACGGAAAGTTTTGGAAAACGCGTGCCGAGCTTTCGTACCTTGCCGTTCCCAGAGCGAACCAGCGTTCCCATGAACGCCATGTTTGTTTTCGACGAGTGGCCATTGCTTTTGAGCAATGGGGCGGTGTTCTTCTGAGCCGGCTCTGTTTCACCCGTAAAACTGCTCTCATCGATCTCAAGCTTCACAGTCTGCAAATTAAGACGCGTACACAACATTAGGTATCATGCAAACTTCTCTTCATCTTGAGGTTAGGTTAAATGGGGTAGTTGTCATAAGCGTCAAAAACCACAAGCGCCAACGCCGCAAGCGCCAATCCGTAACCGCCAAACGAGGAAAGTCGCAAACGCCAAAGGTCTTAACCGCAATACTAACCTTACCTAACCTACCCTAACTTAACCTAACTTGACCTAACCTAATCTATACGAACTTTAGCGTTCGCGACTTTTCTCGTTTGGCGGTTACGGACTGGCGCTTGCGGCGTTGGCGCTTGTGGTTTTTGGCACTATCGAATGCCCCCCGGTTAAATGAGGTCTGGTTACGCTAACAAGGGGAGTACCTTAAGTCGCCGCCTCCGATTTTCTTGAAACTTTCAAAACTTTTAGATAGATGTATAAAAAGATACCCAAGCCCAAAACCTGATGCCAAAATGCATTTTTAATACCTTAAAAACAGCGTTAAAAATTGAACAAATACTGAAAATTTACAGAAAAATTGCCAATATCTTGAAAACGGCAGGAAATTTCACAATCTCTTCAAAATTTCAGCTTTAATTTAGGTGGTTTGCAAGGAATGATTATTGTTTTTTTATCATATCGAGAAAACGATTTTTTCTTCAAAATTAAACGCTTAAGGTAGTAAAAATGAATTTCGGCAGCAAGCTTGGGGCTTGGTTATTTTTCCATATCGCTATCTTGCAGTCCTGAAAATTTCAAGAACATCTGGGGCGGACAGTTGTAGTAATCCCCTTGTAAATTAAGTTAGGGTAGGTTTTTTTGAGCTGAAGATTCGGTGTAGCTTCACTAAGTAGACTGTATAAAGACGTCTTGATTTACCTCAAAGAGCCGAATATCCGCGGGAACTCTGTCACCAACGGAAAGGTAAACTATATCACCAGGAACTAGGTCACGTGCCAAGAACGTCTGTAGCTGTCCTTCCCGCAGACTGAGAACACAAAAACAGGTTAGAACTTCCAAGTTGTGAACTTCGCCAGGGGTTCTAGAACGACACTTACCAGTGGCAAGATGGTGGCACAAGCTTGGTAAGTTCTTGCAGTGATTTCTCGGACCGATATTCTTGAACAAATGCTACGGTAACTACGATGACGATGGCCTGCAACCAGGAGTAAAAAGAAGGATAAATGACTCATGTTGGATATTTGAGTTTGCACTTCCAACCTCTTGTGTTACATCTTCGCTAAGCCCGGCAGAAAGAGACAATTCATAATCCCACTTAATGATCGCTTAACACCGCTGAGAGGCAGACAGCTGCCGCCCAGCAGGGGCATCCGGCGAAGCGACGTTTGAGCAAAGCGATAGCGAAGCACAGGGCACTCTCCCCAAGTTAACCTTGCATACGTTAACCTGAAAAACTGTAGCCAAACCTTCTTCTCGATCTCCGAAACGAGATGCAAGTTACCTAGCCATGGTTCACTTAACTTGAGCACTTGTGCAAAGTTCATCCTCATACTGCCATAAGTGTTTGAAAGAGGAAGGTTTTCAAGAGACGTCGCTTAACCATTTGTGTCATTTGAAATACTTACGACAGTGATGCTGACAGCATCGTCGAATTGCTTCATACAAACGCTGACAAATGCTGAACCGAGTAACAGCAGGATAAGGGGATTTTTGAACTGCAAACAAAAATAAATCGAGGTTAAAGACATTCTCAAAATAGTCTAGATCCCAACAGAAACCGTAGAAACCCGTCGTTTATACAAGGAAAATTCATTCAGAATATCAACTTATCCTCAGCAACGAATTTCTTTTGAACTACTTTTAAGTCCACTGCGATTCAGAGTAAGACTTTACAGTTTTTTCTGTGCATATTCACCTGAAGTTTTCATTACCAGGAGTTCAGAATGTGAAAAAGGACGTCCGATTTTTTTAAAAACAATTTTCTTTTGAGTCACTTCTTTTACATCATTTTTTATTAAATGTATTACTATATGTATTACAATGTGGCTTTAAAAAAATGGTCATTTATATACGTACGCCTATGTTAATACAAGGGAGTCTTGAACGCACGGAAACCAACCTAATGCATTTTAAATGGGAGGTGAATGGAACGCACAGAAACCAACCTAATACATTTTAAATGGGGCTGCGTGTGAATAGTCACTTGGAAAAATTAGTGATCCTTGCAAACGAATTGATCTAGACCGAGGACAGATTCGTATTTCAGGGTAAAAAAAGTTGGGATAAGACCACGTTTAGAAAGGTTGAAAACTGGGTAAAATAATGGAAAGGTAACTAAGATGTTAACTTTGGTCATAAATTATAAACTGCGTTTCAATTATGTGGGTTTTGGAGATTTTCCTTGTCGGACAACCACCCACATCGCCTATGTACCAAAAAAGGTTTTCCTGAAGAAAAGTTTTCCTGAGCATCCTATTTAAATCCTGATACACTTTAGATTCTGTATTTTATGCTCCATGATAATTCTCTTCGCCCTAAAAAACAGTTCATGATTTATGGGAATTCATTTTAAAAAAAGCGACCATCAGAAACCTTCTTTTTTTTAACTGCAAGGAAAATATTGTCCCAACGAGCAGAGCTCTGTGGTAGGGGCAGCTCCAATAAAAGGATTTTTGAAGAAGAAGACATTTTGAAATAAACAATTCCTTTTCATGATGTGTTAGCCTAATTTGTGCAAGGAATTCAACAAAATAAACTTCATCAACGACTAATCGATTTATCGATTAGATCCAGAGTCGATCACTGCGAATATGCGAATCGATACATCTCAAGAGACGGACACTTAAATTCCACTTAGAACGCAATTCCCGGACTTGTCAAACTCTTGCAGAACAAAGGTACTTCATTGCACCGATCGGCAGCGCTTAATCCTGTGTCCCTGAAAACATAATAACACCAGTTTCCTACTCCCATTAAAGGTTTAAAATTTAGAATGTTTCCAGACCTTTATGAAAATTTACGTCATCTGAAAAAAAAGGATGGGAGGCCGTTCCGAGCTGACCACTCTCGCACAATACTGTACAGCTTAATTACTCATGACGGGTCCAACCGTTTAAAGGGATTCTTTTGAAAGAGGGGCTACACCGAAAATAAATGCCTACTTAATTACGACAATAGGACTGTGGTGACATCGGAGCCGCGACAACAAAGCTGGCGATTCTCACACTTTAAAGCTAATTATTATTATTCTTACTTCGGATGAACCTTGAATTTTCCAGATTTGCTCGAAAAAACTAGATACGTTTCCGATTTTAAAAAGCGGTGTCGCTATTGACCCGACACATGGAGACTTGAATGCACGGAACCAAATCTTAGGCATTTTAAATGGGAGGTGACCTGAACTCACAGGAACCGAACCTAAAAAGCCCCGATTTTCTCGTGTTTTTCTTTTTTTAGTTGTTTTTTGGCATAACTGAAACTGTATCAGAGATGAATAAATGAGGGGTTCATAAAATGATTCTGCTTTGAGAATACAGTACAGCTGAGGCGTCGGATAGAAATCAAGGCTTTGTTTTCACGGACGAATTATTTAGTTTGGTCACGTTTCGAACAATACGGCAGAGCCATTCGCACAAACGTCAGGAGTGATCGACTCTGGATCTAATCGAGAAATCGACTAAAAGCCAAAATGATACAGCGTGCTTCAAGGAAAGCAATGAAAGTGTCAGTAAACCCCAACCTGAGGTCAAGCTATTTCAACTGATACTAAAAAAGGGGGGGAAGAAAAACAAAATTATTAGCACCTTACATGGATAAACATGTGACCCCATATAATTCCTTTTTTTTTTTGCAAAAGATCGACATGCGACACATCTTCCTATCAAGACATCACACAAGGGTTTACATATGTGGGTTATGTAAGTTTAGGTTGAGAAAAATTAGGCGAAGTACGGTTGCTTGAAATAAGGTTATGTAGACATGGGTCGAGCGATCAAGATTGCTTGAAATTTCAGGGGCATACTCTTTAGAAAAAGCTGAGATGATTCCTTTCAAGGAAGTCCGCCGTCCCTGAACTCGGTTTTGAAATAAAACGATTATATTTTGTTATTGTGGAAAAACGCACATTCCCGCTTTTGTCAAAGTGATTTTTTTAAAGATTTTCGCTAGGTTTGAGTGATCAGGATTTTCTCCAAAAGTAAGTCTAAGCTCTTTTCCAGGTGAAAAAAACAGTCGCAAACAGTCGGTGAGATAATGTTACGGCATGATCCTTTGAATAAGCGCGCCGCCAGTCATGCAGAATGGATACCCGGTTATGATGCTGAAATTAGCGAAGACGATATGAAGTGGACGAAGCAAGATGGAACGCTACGGCAGTTCTCCAAGGAGACTCGCCTAATTGTGAGTAACACCTCGTAAACTCTTAACTATCTGGGCTTTATAATAATCCAGTGAGTACTCCGATTGCGACTGTGTTATTCACAACTATCACTGGTCAGCTTCATCCAACCACTTAAATATTCTTTAATCCCAACCGTCACAATAATCATAAGAACTGCCAGAAAAAAAATCCTATTATATTGGTAGCCGAATTTTCGTGAAAATTGCGTTTAGCGAAATTATGACTAAAACTTTTTTAAAGTTAGTGTCGTCATTTGGTCGGTGACACAAACATTTTATTTTTCCTATTTGTTTTTCACCTTAAAAAGAATTTAGGTTTTGTTTTCAAGAAAATTCTAATCAAACATTGCGTAAACCTAAAAATTCACATAAACAAAAGCAAGAATGCGCATTTTTCCATACGAACAATGTATAATTCAATCCTGTTTCTTTCAAAATGGAGTTCGGTGACAGTGGGTTTTCTTGTAAGAACTGGATTTGGCGTGTCCTGCAGAGCATGCTACAGAAATTTGAAGCGATTCTGATCACTGAAACAAAGTCTAGTCTACCTCCTTGACCCACCACCGCCCAGCGATGCCGTACGGAAACAAACAAAAAAAATATTTTAGAGGATCTAGCTCAGTACTGTCACAATTTGAAAAATACCACCCTTCTGAAAACCTGAAATTTAAACATTTCGGCATTTTTCAAAGCTTAAAACTGCGTAATTTAACCCAATACCGCCCAGCGATGCCGTTCAAAAACAGAAAAAAATATTTTGGAGGATCTTTTTAGTTCATTATTGTCAAAATTTAAAAAATTATCACTCCTCTGGAAACCTAAAATTAATAATTCTGGCATTTTCCAAAGCTTAAAACTGCGTAATTCAATGGGGAAAATCCATCAAATTTCTCTAAAGCTAAATTTCTCTCCAAATACTTTGGGCTGTTATGGGTTAATGGGGAAAATCGTACGAATTTCTCTCAATCTAAATTTCCCTCCAAATACTTGGAGCTGTTACGGGTAAAGTTAAGCGGTATAGAGGTGGCTTTGAGGCAGTTACCTGTTCAATATACTTCTTCCAGGTGGGGTCTTCCTGGAGCACGGTGAGCTCGTTGAGGCCGGTGAAGGACCTCCGCTGCTCGGCCTCTCTCCAAAGGAGGCCCGCGCGCACGTTCACCCTCAGCCGGTTGGCGACCTCCTCGGCGGCGACGCCGCTGGCCTCCAGCGTCGACAGCCACATGTCGAACACCTCCGTGCTCCTGTCGGTGGCGGGGGCCTGGGCTGGGGCCTGGGCTGGGGCCCTGTCAGCAGCTTTGGGCCCTTTCTGCTCGCCGCCCGCCTGGGCTTGCTCCGGGCCAGCCTGCGGCCACAACCAGAACCACCTCAACTTCATGCTCCCACACACACGACTGACGCTACGCTCTTCGCCGAGGTACCCAAACCCTACGTAGCGTGCGCCGCGCCGCGCCAAGCTGCGCAATCACGGCGATGACGTACCCGTGTGACCGCAACACGAGTTATTTTTCTTTTTTCCTGTTTTTATTTTTGTTGTTTTCATTTATTTTTTTGTATTTTTAAATCTTTTCTTTTTTTTTAAAAAAAACTTACTATTCTTTTACTTTATCTTTTCCTTTCTTTAATTTATTTGTCGTTTTTTCCCACACCTTTTACAAACAATTTGTCGCTTTTTTATTACTTCTTTTCTGTAATTTTCGTATTAATTATTTATCAGTTCATTTTTTCTTCGCTTTTTTTATATTGTTGCTGGATTTTTTGAGATTTTTATAATTTTTCATTTTGTTTACTTCATTTTTTTTTACTTTTTATGTTACTTAAATTTTTTTAATTTAATTTTTTTACTTTTTTTCTTTACTTTATTTTTTTTCTTTATTTTTTTACTTTATTTTTTAAATTCATTTTTTTTAAATTTATTTCTTTTTTCTTTTTTTACTTTATTTTTTTTTGTACTTTATTATTTTTTTTTAATT
>Ga0058701_10004588_pt1 | contig 11244 bp, 8 predicted proteins | sample AgamicOrMae_FD_97039 | JGI IMG/M metagenome (GOLD analysis project Ga0058701, IMG submission 97039) | Agave microbial communities from Guanajuato, Mexico - Or.Ma.e | ecosystem: Host-associated > Plants > Phyllosphere > Phylloplane/Leaf | place: Guanajuato, Mexico | collected 2012-06-04 | reverse complement strand
TAGTTCCTGTTAGGCTTTTCTAACGGCAAATGAATTGTAGGGTGTCAGTCCCGATTGGGCAAAGTTGGTCCAAGTATTTACCACTGGATTATTGCAAGACGATGGGAGAGGAGGGCAGAAAAGCGCGGGGGGGGGCTTCCCTTTCTTTTTCGCAACTTCCTCTGATCAACGGTGATTCGGACGCGAGTCGAATTTCTTGATTCGCCCGCTCCGAAACACGATTATACCGGCGCTCTTTAAAATCTCTTTCAACTTTTAGACAAAGACGCCGCCCTGCGGCGATTGCGCCGACAACTTTGCAGACGTGGAACTTGAATCGCAACGCAATCACCTGTTTGCGACGGGCATCTTGACACACTCACCTGTTAGCGACGGGAATCCCGGTGTAACAGCAAGGACTCGTTAAAAAACACAAGCAAAATGAAAATAACAGGGACTGTCCAGGCACAACCCGACGGCAGAGCCCCTGACGAACTCGGCATAGGCAACCGTCGTGACACGAGTGTTGTGCGTGTGGCCTATAGCGAGTTTGCAAGGGGCTCCCTGCCTCCGCTCTATTGAGCTGTTTCTTCGCATTTTTGAGGAACGATTAGTCTTTAAACTCCGGACGATTATTTATAGACCTCTTAACCAACAACTAGTTTCTTTAGACGGTCGAATTAACTAACCCGCCATGAATTAATAATAGTTGCGACCGAGTACTTAGGCCACCGGATAAAAGGTACATCCGTTCATTACGTAGTATTAAACAACAAAAACTTTAATTTCGGGTCGTGAACCCGTTTTGTCCGGGCCCCCTTTGAGAGGTCCCCACGAAGGACATAAACGGTTTCCCCAACAAACTACATCACAATAATAGTCCTGCCTGATATCACGAAAGCCGGGGTAGCGTGCTACTGTGAGCTTCTAAACAGAAGGGGAATGGAAGGGGGTACCTCAGTTTTACATTGCTCTACATAGATCCAGTGTTTCCACCGCATAAAAATTAAACTGCTCGTGGTATATATAATTTCGGCCTTCACCAACGTGGGGGAAAGCCCGCTTGTGAGCGGCAGCGACGACATTGTGTTGTTTTAACGCATTCTCAAGGAAAATTAAAGTTGCATTGTTGCAAAATGTTGCATAAAGTTTTTTTTAATGTTGGCACTTAATTTAGGTTAACCTGACCCAACGTTTGGCGACAACGGAGCGATAGCAAAGCGTGGCCAAGAGTAATTAACTCAATCTTACCTAACCTAAGCGTGCTGAACTTACGTTAACGGAAACTACGGGTTAGTGTCGTTAATCGAAATGTGACGGAAGATCAAGTCCGGGAGTTAGAAAATGGACTGTTACCTTGAGAGCTCGTTTATTTAATAGGCTTTTCACCTAATCGAGATCAGTGGGTACTTATTAATATTCATTTTTAAGGCTTTGTTGTCATATGGAAAAATATTAACCCATAACAGCCCAAAGTATTTGGAGTGAAATTTAGCTTAAAAGAAATTGGAAGGATTTTCTTCACACTGAAATACGCAATTGTAAGCTTTGGAAAATGCCTAAATTATTTCATTTCAGGTGTCCAGAGGGAGGATATTCTCTAATCTGTGACAATAATGAACAAAATATCCTCTGAAATAAATATTTCGGTTTCCGAACGGCATCGCTTGGCGGTAGTGGGTTGAGAAATCGCCATGTCTTTGTACGGATTTTCAACAAGTGAAATCTTTAACACCTATTTTTATCAGTTTTAAAAACAAAGTAAAGAGTTTATCTTTTGTGAATCACAGATTTTAAAACGCGTGTTCTTGGCAATATAAGGTTGAACCGTCAATTAAGTACACAAAAAAATGAGTGTTTTCTACTTTTCCCACAAAAAAAGGATAAAAAAAAGGTGAGCAGATCCCACGCAGGAAAATTGCGTTCCTGCCCGTCGAATGTTTTCTCGGCAAACGAAAGATTCACGCTTCGATTCCGCAGGTTAAACCCCCGAAAATAAGAAGCAGTTTTAGCTGAAAAACCGCTTGATACGATTTGCGTCAGCCCTCGCACAACTGGAAACCTTCTCTTATGTTTATTCAGGGGAAGTAGAGGGGGGGGTGCGACAAGTTGATGACATTGGAAGTGTCTTCCCCTGAATTTGGATAAAGGAACACCCCCCCTCCTGGTTTGCGTGCATGGAATAGCGCAACTGTATCGATCTAGTTAAATCGCAACATCGAGTAACATCTTTCGATACGACCTGCGTAGAATCGATTTTTCTCGATCGTGATCAAATTACGCAAGCGAGCTTTGTCTCTTAGCCGAATGGGCTTAAACCCTTTCCGATCGTTCTTGTTAAGTCCCAAAAGTTTAGCATGCCTTTCCGACTTTGAGACTTATCCCGGCAGACCCAGCTGTGGTACAATCTCGCTTTGGTACTTGTTAAAGGAGGCTGGAAAAAAACTGCGTGCTCATTCTTCATTTCTTATTTATTCTTCTTCTTGCTTATTTTTCTATTCTTGACGGCAGAGCTAAATAAAATTACGTGGATAAAGAAGCGTTTCGTAGGCTTGTATCATACTCACCGAATAGACTGCGTTTCGATCACAGGAATGTTCTCTAAACTTTGGATTTATTGAATTAACTTTCTTTTCTGTCGTGAACATCTTAAAATAATTGTGTTGGAAACACAGAAAAATCTACTTTTGTTTTGAAATAACCCCACATCTTCCCCAAAAAATGGTATAAGAAAAGTTTAGTTTAAAATCCTCTTTACAACCTGACAAACCCTTCATAATCAATCACGACTTTAAAACTTTATTTTTCTAAATTGCTTTTTTTAACTAGGTATTGTGCATTAGAATACGCTTTTGGGGGCTCTAAACAAGCCCACATTAAGAAAAGTGAGTGAAAAAAGTTTACTATAAAAATTAGTATAAAAAGGCGACAGCCAACTCGGCCAGTAAACGTTACCAGATTTGCCTGTTAACGTTACTATTAACAGTACTGTATAACGGTAACGTTTACTATCAAAACTGTTACACTAGCTAAGTTTTGCTGTCGCTTTTTTTCAAATTATTTTTTAGTAAACTTTTAAACATTCTTTTCTCTGTGAAATCCGTAGCAGAAAGTCAATGATGAAACTCAATTTAAATACGAAAATGACACAGGTTATAAATTCTCTCCAGCCAATCAGAACGAAACGTAAGGAAATACCTAACAAGGTCCTCCATGGGCGTAAGACCGCTCGTCGTTCCTTATCCCTAAGTACTTGTGAGACAGAGAACACTCCCGCTGTTGCGCTCAATCCGAAAGGAGTGACAGAGACGGCGCGGCGGTATAGCTGATCGTATAAGGTGCTCGTTGGCTTGACGGCCAAATATGGGTTAGTGTTTGGGTGCTTTGGGACACAATAGGCCACGGTGGGTAGCTTTGCGGGTAACACGCAAGACGGGCGCCTTTTGTCTGCCCGGGAGGAGGGGGGGTGCTCCCTTTTTCATGGCGCTACACAAATGATCGGCAGCCCTCAGGCCTTTGAACAATGAGGGCCGCTTTTGACTCCATGGGAATTTTTGATTGATTCTAAGCTGTGATGGGCTGCAAACACCTTTTCATCCGCGCTAAAATTAAACATTTTTCTTCGCTTATTATTTATCCTTGAAGTGTCACGCTTCGAAACTCGTAAACGGACGACCCTGCTGAGCAATACTGGTTTTTGGGTGCGCATCTCGTGACGCTGACATAAAACTAATCATAAGTAGCTGTCATAAGCGCCAAAAACCACAAGCACCAACGCCGCAAGCGCCAATCCGTAACCGCCAAACGAGAAAAGTCGCAAACGCCGAAGTTCCTAACCGCAATACTAACCTTACCTAACCTAACTTAACCTAACTTAGCCTAACCTAACATATACGAACTTTGGCGTTTGCGACTGCCCGTTTGGCGGTTACGGACTGGCGCTTGCGGCGTTGGCGCTTGTGGTTTTTGGCGATATCGAATGCCCCCCACTAATCATCAGTTTCGGTACTGTTAAATGCACAATGCGACGGATTCTCTCCTTGTCGTTAATAAGACAGAAAAATCAATGTTTCTTTGAGAATCCGTCCGCTGCAGCAAAAATCACAGTAAAAACTAACCCCTGTTTTAGGCAGTCCTACATGTGTTTTGGGTATGAAGGCAAAACAGGGGGATAGCGTATTATTTTGTTATTTTTGTAAATAAAATTATCAGCAACCATATCAATGAAAGGTCTCGTCGAGTGCTCTCCACTGATATGGCTATTCATAGGAGGTATCTTTAAAAATACCCAAATTATTCTTTTTCTCTGATTTACCCTCCTACCCAAAACAGGGGCCATTTTTTTCTGTGATCGGCCCCTAATTTATAACGGCTAACAGCGCCTCAGATCCGCTATTTATTTGTCCCATAATAAAAACTTACCAGTTTCTGATCAGAATCTGATCAAGTCGAGATCATTTCTCAGTCAAATTCTAATTATTTTGTCAAATTTTCGTAAACAAAAATCGACCGTTTCCCGATCAAGAATTGATGTATTCGTTTTGGTAAGGTCCCAATATGCTTGAATCTCATGGGTTCTATTTTGCGACTCAAGTTTTGAGCCTTATTGAGGACAGGGTGTCGATCGTGTGTACTTTGGAATTGATATAGAGCTAGACATCAATATGGCCGCGCAGCAAAATTCAAATATGGCGCCCAGAGCAAGCACGTCTCATCTTGCATAATGAATAGCCAGCTCAATGAAATGAGAAATGTTTGCAACGGCTCTGATTCGATTATGTTAACAAAGTAACGATAACGATTAAAAGGCAATGAAATGGCGGCGTGCGCCCTGTTCTGCGTAATTTCATTTGTTTCGTTGCCCCTCGGCAGAACAGGTGGAGGAAGAAGACTTGCAAAACATTTGCTGTGCGTAACTATTTAATAAATCCAAGCCATTTCTCCGAAACACGCCTGTGCTGTACACCGTAAATTTCCGAGGTCATATTTTATGATTCTTGTGATGTTCTGTTCGTCGCTAGTCTGAGTGGCAACGGAGCGAGCCACATGGCACTTAATCTACGCGATTATAGATCGTTTATCGTAATTTTTTGAAAGATATCGCGTCGTTAAAGCACAAGAGTGCAACTTGCGAATGCTTCGAATGTTTGTTTGAGAGCTGCCTTCAAAAAGTCGTGTTTATAAATTTGGGAAACCTTTTTTTCCCCACAAGCTAGCAAATTTTTTTTTTGCAGACGAAAAAGATGAAAAAAGTAATTAACTATATTTTTTGTGGACCCTCTAATACTCTCATTAGATGAGCAAATAGAGAAGTAAAATATTAATCCTGCTAACACATTTTTTTCTGTTAAATTAAATCTTTCCAAAACCATAAAAGTGAAGTTTAAAAAAAATCGTAAGAGAAACGATGATTTGCGCTCAAAATTTGTTTTGGGGCACTCACTAAAAACTATCGCAAGCCTTTACTTCGCTACCAAAAAAAGGCTACAATATTTTTTTTAAAATATGAAATTTTTAAGATATTATCAATCCATTTCGATCCAGGTACTCTACGATCTTCTGGAAGTCAGTGCAGAAAATCGTAAAAACTGCAAGTCAACTTGCGACGTGGGTCCTTTTCGGCCTTAGTTTCGTGTTTTGATTTTTGAAAAAAGGCATGTTAGTTTTTTTATGAATCGTTTTTTCATTTTGTTTCCAGAGGATGTTGGGGTGGCGAATGGCGAAAAGGATATTTTGAGGAGAAACCTTTCGGGACAAGGTACCGGCTCACCAAAAGTAGTCGTTGTCCTTAACACCCTTTTCTACACAGATTTATCTACTTTCTACACAGATTTATCCTTATTTAGCGTTTTCCTCTTTTATGTGTAAACAATGTAAACAATGTAGGAAACAAAAACGGCCCTCGCCCTGCACGATTTGCCGTTACCACCAAAGAAAGCCGAATCTAGACGGGAAATCCAGCAATTTGAGCCTAGGTTGATACACGGATCCGGGGCTCGCATCTCGGTCACCCCTGTTTTTTTTTTCAGAAAAAATAGGTAAAGTCAAGTTGATAATAGGAGTTTCCCTACACGAAGCTCTCCAATAACCTTAGCCAAAGCTCGCCTTAATTAATCAATCTGATTAACCTTAATCTACCGCTTGTTCTAACCCCATCTTACGAGACCTAACCTTACTGGAAGTCACACAACCTAACATCACACACTCTAACGTGTAAGTAAATTTTACTTCACCCGAATGAACCAACCCTAGCTTGACGTAAATCATCAAACTAAAACTTACCTTGCTAGGCGTTTCCTAACCTAACCCAACGTAACCTAACCTGGAATTATTTAGTCAAGCCCATCCTAACCACAAATAATCTATTTAAATCCAGCTTGAATATGAATTGGGATGTGCCCTCTTGAGACAGTTGAAAGTTTACTAACGAAGCAAGTCAGGCTACTAATGTTGAAGTTTCCCAAACGGTGTTTTTTGGTGGTTAACGGTACAAAACATGCTTTTCTCGTTAAAACCGCATTTCTCCGCTCCAAGGCGCTTCAACGAAACGTGGAAACCAGAGTATGTGGACTTATCCAAACTCGTCACTTTCTAAATGTTCTTTACAAAAAAGTAACTAAAAACACACCTTGAAATATTTAAATAATACACGGGGAATCGTAAATCATTCGAGTGTCTCTATTCAGATGAATCTTTATCAAAATATCTTTTTACAGAGTAATTTTTGTAGAACACTTATCGTGATTTCTTCCAGGTCTACTTGAGGTTAGTATGTGTCTAGATTTTAGCTGTGCGGCAGAATCGATGTTCAGCTCCAATGTGCCCTGCCTTTTCGCTTTTTGTTTCGCTGCAGATACAAAAAAAAGCGTTAATTGCTCTGAAATGAGCGTAAATTTCTCTAAAACTGCGGACTTTACGCGCAATTTTCGAGCTTATGCTACGTTTTTGAATATACAGCGTTGTCTTCCACAGCTTCGATGGTGTTATTTTTGTTTAGTCTGTGGGATCTAGAATTGCTGCTTAGTGAATCAATGTGTTGGTTAACGCAATTCATGTAGATAACCAAGATAACGTCTTCAATATTGTTTGCAAGAAACTCCCTACAAAAACGGTGTTGTTTATAACATGCTGTCATTTTTCCTAGAGGCAAAAAACTTGTGCTCTCTTTATTTAGCTTGATCATTTGCCAAACGGAAGGAAGAGTCTTAGGTTGCCTACACAGCAAGAAAAGTTTACATGGTACAGTTTCTTTCTTATAAACATACGTTTATTATGTACTTTTACATGACCTTGCTCAAGTCGCCTTAGACATTATCACGCCCGTAAAAAATCTTAGTCTTGTTTTTTTTTCACAAGTTCAATTTATTATTTGGCTTTGACCTTACCTAGCCAAATCGCCAACCTAATATAATAATAATGAAAGCAATGCTTTACAGAGATGAATTTTTACCTGATTTTAACTAAAAACTGTATAACTTCGTATCTCTTCGTTAGTTTTCACGATGATCCATGAGTGATTTTGCGAAATAGCAAAATTTAACCGTGATTGTCTCTTTAACCAATCGCGACAACCTCAAAGGTAATACCATTTTGGGATCTGAATACGAGTTTTTAAACATTGTATTCTTCGTAAGGTCGACGCTATTGGTTTATTAGCGCAGTTAAATTTTGTGATTTCGTAAAATCTCACAACATTTTAGACGTCTCGATTGCTACTTACAAGGGCTCGGCGAGATCTTTTTATTTATCTGGTTTTCTTAGAGACCTTTGCCTTTCATAGGTCTAACTTGAAATAAAAGTAAAGGTGTCCTACCCGCAGTGTATTCATACGTCAAACATGTATGATCAGAGAAAGCGTTCATTATTTCATCAGTGAAAGCTAACCGAGGTTATTGCAAAATTGGGAATGTTCAGAGCGAAAAAAAAGGTTGTGGACTCTTAATTTGCTGTAAGGGTAATGTTTACTCGGCTTTTTTTGTGCGGAATGGAAAATATTAGAGCTTGGCACACATTGTGGCCTCGGTGTATATTTTTTTCTTCGTCTAATTAAGGCTTATATGGTGTTGTTTTGTCAGTGATTAAGTATGAAAAAGGAGAGTTTCCTTGATAATAATTGAAATAACTGGCGTGACTTGCCACGCCCTATGTGAGACTCGCTGTCTCTCTCCGCGTGTTGTCCGCGCGGTTTTCCCTCTCTCTCGCCTTCGTGTTGTACTCGTTATATGGACAAATGTACTGTACTTACTACTCTGCACAAAGAAATAAAACCAAGATACTTTCGCTGTCCGCAACACATATATTTTTAGCTAAAGCGCCCCTCTACGTTTTTTTTAAATAAAACGGGGATAAGAATGAGAATTTAAAACAAAACTTCTACTTGATTAATATTTTTTTAATTTTGAAAGAATTTGAAAAAATGCATAATTCTAGGTTGCAGTTCACAGATGGGTGAACGGGTTGTAGAAACCAAGTTCTTTGTTGGTATATATACTCAACCAATTTTTTTTTGTTGTAGCAACCAAAATCTTTGGGCTGCGAGAACCGACATTTTTCGTTGGGGCAACCAAAATTTACTAAAGGTTTGCCAAAAATTTGTTGCTAAAAAAATGTAAAAGGTTGAGTATATATAAACAAAATATCTGTTTTTTCAACTGTTTCCTCTCCCGTGAAAGTAACGCAAACCTTCATTAGGTCATGTTTATGAGTTTTGATTTTTATCGGGGTTATGCCGTATTGGTTGACTTCGTGCATCTCGGAAAATATTCCCATCTATGCGTAGCTTGTCGCAGAAACGGGGCAATAATGGGTAAATTCCCCGAGTCTTCGTTGGGAGAAGCTGCCAGTAGTGGCCTATCTCAGGAAATGTACGTATTTTTAGGAAAGAAATGAAAGTTATTGCGTCTGTGCAACACCTCGTGTGACCTAGAAACGGCTGCGGCGCTAAGCTTTTCCTCGCCGCCACGTCACTTTTTGCATTACAGCTCGCAAGCAGCTCGATTTAGATATACGGTAGGCCGGAACAAAATGGCGGCTGGCTTGACTTGACCTATATTATCAACCTCGACCGTTCCGTAATTACCTCGGAAAATTTTTGGGGCCGATGAAAAATCCTGCCAGTTGCGAGGAATGGCGTTGTGCTCGTTGTTTGGAAGAGAGAACCATCGGGACGTGGCCAGGGTATGAAAAATATTGCCGGCCTCAAGTACACAATGATTGATATCACTTCACGGCCGGTCACACATGCAGTGCAAATATTTATTGATTCACAAAACTCTCTGCATGATACATAATGGTTTATATTCTTCATAAAAAGCTGATTCATTTTGAAATACATAAATCTAATTATTCATTCTTCAATCGACTTTCTTCCATCGAGGGGTTTAAATTGATCCCGCGGCTTGTATTGAAGAACGCAGCTGCGTGTCGCAATGTGAACTGCGGGACACATGAACATCGACATTTCGAACGCACATTGCGCCAAGTTGGGTAGTTTTATTAGTATTAGGATGTTTTATTTATAAAGTTGTTACATTTTTTTAAAGCATGAGGACTGTTTTCAATGATTTCTTGTCAGTGAACAAAGCGAAAAGAAATGAACTTTTGTAGCTGCCGATATCAGTAACAGTTTGATATAACAAATATAATATTATATATAGCATAGATGAGTTTTCAGAAAACCGGTAACATAACCTAAAAGGAACTGTGTTTTAGTTTTACAGAAGTACAGTTTTGTAGTAGTTTTACAGTTTTAGTACAGTGTTTTAGCTTTACATTTCAAACGCGTTATGGAGGTTTTATTACATTTGCATGTCAGTTTTCACGAAGGCATTTGCATTCAACACTATTTAGTGCAAAATGCGGTTACAATTGAAAATTACAACTTGAAGAATTGTCTAGTTAATACAAAGCGTAATTATCACGCTTTTTGGCGCACGTGCAAAATCGACTTTTTTCCACCATCCCACTTCTTTTAATATTAGAAGATCCGATGGTTACTTACACGAGACGTTACGCAAACATCAAACTAATGTTATATAATCGTCGAGGTGATGTTCAGTGTCGCATATCTGATAGTATGAAAAATTTAGCTTCTTTTCGTGAGCATTTAGGAAAGCGACATTTTAAATGGCTTTGGTCAGCCCGTTCGTTTGAATGGTAAGCAATCCAAAGAAGGATTTTGAGATATCCGCCATTTTGGTCGTGGAAACAATGGCGGAAGGATTTTCGGATTTGGATTTGCTCCTTGGAGTGAATAGCGCCCCTTCGAACCTCCTCCCCTCCCGCTACCTTCCTTTCCCTCCCGCCGACCTCCAAATCCAATATTCAGTCTCGATAAACATTTGTCTTTACAATAACTTGATTTGTATTCGGAGGCGGTTCGATTTTTTTCGGGACTATTGTTTCATGGATATGATATCTTTGGTTGCCAATGTCGTACTAATTGATTTCTCTTTTTGGGAAGCCGTGCCGAAAGCGAGTCCTGATATCACGTGAAGGTAAAAAACATTTTTTTACAAAAACGTTTTTTTCACAATACTTATTCAGATAACTTTATAGTCAGTGGTACCCCGCACTCGATAAACTTGTTTTGTAGACGCAGGAAATTTTTGCATCTAAACCGTGTCAAAGGTGCTTTTTTATTACGAAGTGATTATTCACACGCTGCCTCATTTAAATTTCATCAGGTTGGTTTCCGTGCGTTCAAGTCACATCCCATTTAAAATGCATCAGGCTGCTTTCCGTGCGTTCCCTTTTATTAATTCATAACAGCCCAAAGTATTTGGAGTGAAGAGAAATTCGAAGGATTTTCCCCGTTAAATTACGCAATTTTAAGCTTTGGGAAAAGCCTAAATTATTAAATTTCAGGTCTCCAAAAGGGTGATATTTTTTTAATTTTGACAATACTGAACTAAAAACATCCTCTAAAATATTTTTTTTCTATTTCCGAACGACATCGCTGTGCGGTAGTGGGTTAACATGAGCGTGCGAATAGAACTGACGAAAATATAAATATTCAATAAAACTTCAAGGAATAATTCGTAAAATAAGTTAAAACAACTAAACAAAATAAATAGTAACATGTAAGCGTAACTTTTTATCGTACACTTTCCGTGCTTCCTCTTTTGTTGTTTATAGCTGTACTTTTTTACTCGTTCTACCTTCCTTCTCCTTTCTTCATAAAAAGGAGGTAGGACGAGTATTGTTGAGGGGTCAGTTTTGGCGAAAAAAGGAAACTCGTCGTTTCTCGAAGCCTATTGGTCGGAG
>Ga0058701_10004587_pt1 | contig 11244 bp, 4 predicted proteins | sample AgamicOrMae_FD_97039 | JGI IMG/M metagenome (GOLD analysis project Ga0058701, IMG submission 97039) | Agave microbial communities from Guanajuato, Mexico - Or.Ma.e | ecosystem: Host-associated > Plants > Phyllosphere > Phylloplane/Leaf | place: Guanajuato, Mexico | collected 2012-06-04 | reverse complement strand
CGTGAACAATATTGTACGTCTCGTCGAGATGTACAATATTGTTCACGGCACGATTACTATATCACGTAGTGTTTGAGAGCTACAAGCCATTTAATGGTCAGGGGGGGGGGTCACGACTTTTGCTCCTCACTGTCCTCTTTATGGTACAGTACGTTTCAAGGGTGTGTCAGGGCCGAGCGGATAATTCCCCAGGGGTGGAAAGGGGGCCAAGTACCGTGAGTAAGGTCGTAAAAAAGGGCCGTGAGTCATTCAATGAACCGTCGGACCTTGCTTAAATCGGGTTTCAATAAAGGCAATTAGTAATTACGGCTGGGAGTACGTTTTTCCGAAGTTTGTGGTTCATACACTGTAAATCTGTAAATCAAATTTTCAACCACTTGCGATTCACACACCTTTCTTCGCCAAGCCGAGCGATAGCGGAGCGAGGCACCGAAATCGGGTGGAACTAGGTCGGAAATGCCATCTTAATTTTTTGGTGAAATGGCTAAAAAAATCGTGTCACAGGTACAAAATGATGGGGAAAAAATATGAAAATTTTGCTAGAAGTTGACACTGAATTTTACTCAGGGACGCTTTCCCGGAAAAAAAATTAACATCTGGAACTAAACTATAATGAAAAGCTACGAATCTCATTTTGATCGAGAAATGAATTAAGTGCACGCAGCAGCTTTTAAAGTAAAACTCATTAACTAGTCAAGGTTTAGGCGGAAATAGTCATTTTGGGTGAGCTTTTGAGTTCAAACTTAAATCGAGGAGGCCATTTTGTTCATCGGTTGAAGTTCAAAACAAACTTTAAATTGATAGTTTAGACACGCGCTTAAATTTTTTATGCTATTTTTTAATGAAAAATATTTTGTCTGTCTTTGCGGTAAGGATTAGCTACCCACAGGCTAAGTTAGGTAGATCGGAAAAAAACACGGTATCCAAAAGAATCGTATTTTGACCGTAAATTCGAGCGGTAGCCTAAATTTTGCGTAATCAGCTGCAATTACGGTTACTGTGTCGGACACCGCGCGAAATTCAAACATCAAAATGAGTCAGCAATGACTAACTGTTTACGGATAGACTGGTTGTCAATAATACGTTGGCATAGAGTTGATAAATCGCACTGATCTTATTCTACGATGATGCTTCTTTGAATTAGAGAAGAAAAACGACTCTCCTTGCACAGCACAACCTAATAACGGTTCCTTCTGAAAAAGTAGCCCCGAAAAATTATTTTTGAACCTGTGTATTTTTAAAAAAAGGTTCAAGTTAGTTATCAAAGAGTTCTTAAGAAATAAATCATTGAAAATTTATGACCTCCGTGTTTACGCTTTTCTCGGAGCTTTTCTCCAATACGTTTTCCGAAACAGAGGTGAGAGGGGGTGTCTACGTGATCACGTGCGATATTGTAGTAAGTAACAGACTCTAACCAGGCCCTCTGTATTTTCTTACCAAATAGGGAAAAATTATGTTTTAAATCTAGCTTAATTGACAGACGTTTACGATAGACAACTGTAAATCAGTGGTTTTAGACGAAAACGTAAGACAATGTCTCGTATAGTCGAGTATTGTATACAAGACAACGCATTCTAAAATAAGGATTATCAAATAGTTGAGGTAAGGTTAAGCTAGGTGACAGCCAAGGTTGGATAAAGTGGGGTTAGGTGAGGATATAATAGGTCAGGTGAAGTTCTGTTAATTGATGAATTTCGATTCGGTGATGGTAGGTGAGGCTAGTGAGACGAAATGATTTGAATTCAGGTTACTTTTTGTTTGATAAGAATTTCACTTTATCTGTTCAAGTTTTACAACGGTTTTCCTACTTATTGGCTCGCTTACTGGTCTTATTTAAGTATCAAAAAGCGTGTCCATTTTACGTGCGAAGCCGAAGCAAGGACGAAGGACATCATTTCCGAAATTGCTAGGAAGGACCTTCGTCTCCAATTTCGGAACGCTAGACAAGCAACGCAAAGTGACGCAAAACTACGACTGAGCGCGATATAGGAGTGGTCTCGTCTTGTAGCGCTAACGTTAACTATTACGCTAGCTCTAGGCAACGTTTACTATAGCACTAGTAAATTCTAGCGATAGTTAAATATGGCACGGTAGATATCGCTTGTTCACTGTAGCTCTAATAATCTGTAGCGATAGTAAATCATAGTGTAAGTTAATCATAGCGCAAGTAAAACATTGCAAAAGTAAAACATAGCGAAAGTAAAACATAGCGAAAGTAAAACATAGCGCAAATAAAACATAGCGCACGTAAAACATAGCGCAAGTAAAACATAGCGCAAGTTAATCATAAATCATAGCGCTAGTGAACTACATTACTAGTTAACAATAGCGCTAGTAAACTATAGCACTGATAAAGTATCGAGTCTACAAACTAGACAGACAAAGTGCGTGTCACTAGTTTCCGGTCTGTTTCTGGATGACCTCTGGTCAAGAGCAAGATCATATGGGATGCCTATGGGCCTCGTGGGACACATGAATAACTCCTCTCAACGCCAAAGCTATCCATGCACGAGTTTCACGTATTGAAATTATAATGTGTAACATGGGAAACCTAACTAAACCATGACCCTTGCTGAAACCCATGGCACCTGAAATAAACTCTCTCTAAATTCATTTGAATGAGACTCGCTTGTTGGGGGATCGAAAATAACCTCCAAAATGTCAATTCCGTGCTCACAAAAGCTGCTTCTGTCACGAAAATTTGCGCAATAATCCATTTGGATAACACGTGAATGGTGATGAATTAGTTTAGGCTTCGAAAGAAAGAATTTCACTCGGATTGAACACATAGAAGGCTTGAAACTCAGTATGGTATGACGATAACATGCGCATCTTTAGAAATCGCATCTAAGAGACCTCTGCACTGCATCCCATGACGCAATACATCTGCATTGTCACACCTTCTCCCTAGTGAGTGAAACCAAGGTTTTAACTTTAACAATTTTGAATTGGTTAAAAAATGGTTGCGCAAAAACTTTTTAGCATTTCAAAGACGAAATATTCTGCGTTTGGTGTTTTTGCTCTCTGGTTATTGTTTCATTATATTCACGGAGAAAATGACTTTATTGCCTCAACAAAACGGTTTTGTTAATATGGCCTCAGCAAACCAGTATTGTTGAGGTGACAATTTTACTTGTTAAGGTTACAACTGTAATTGTTGCGGTGACAATTCATATTGTTGTAACGATTGAAATTGTCATCACAACAATTCAGGTTTGCTGAGGCTATATTAACTAAACGTTCTAAGGCAACAAAGTCTTTTTCTCCGTGTTCAGGATTAACGACACCCATGTAGGTTACGTAAGCCTAGGTTAGGTTCAACGCAAAGGTCACGTGACGAAAGGTGGAATACCAAAGGTGGAAACCTAACCTTTGGGATTGACAGTGCACCCCGCCGGATATGAGCAACTTGAGGTACATAGCTCCGTTTCGAGTAACCTGAATACTCAGACAGGTACAAATCACGCGAGCGTCTAGTATTACTCTATTGTTTGAGGGTTGGCGATGGTTTACGAGGCACTTTCATACGTCAAAATTAGCCTTGGTGACCTTCAAATAGTTTGATTCGTCGACTGCCAAAAAAATCAATTGTTTACTACGGCCACGTGGACAGCGAAGGGTCCTGTGAGTAAAAGTGTCGCAACCGAATTTCGTTCTAAAATAATCCCACCCAACCTAATCTGTACTTTCCACAGGTGGAATTCCCGACCTCTTGTATTCTACCCGAGTGGTTTATTTTTTCGGTGGACATTCGATAGCGCCAAAAACCACAAGCGCCAACGCCGCAAGCGCCAGTCCGTAACCGCCAAATGAGAAAAGTCGCAAACGCCAAAGTTCGTATGGGTTAGGTTAGGTTAGGTTAAGTTAGGTTGGGTTAAGTTAGGTTAGGTAAGGTTAGTATTGCGGTTAAGACCTTTGGCGTTTGCGACTTTTCTCGTTTAACGGTTACGGACTGGCGCTTGCGGCGTTGGCGCTTGTGATTTTTGGCGCCCATGACATCTACCCATTTTCTCATCAATGGATGATTAACGACAAACAACCGCGTTAGGCTCCCTAATCAGGAGCCAAGTTTGGTTTTGAATTAACCTAAAATATACCCTGTGTCTTCTGCGTCGCTCCGCAGCCGCTCCGCTCGGCTATCGCAAAGTTTGAAGCTGTGTACAACTTAGTATCTGTTTCCGGGAAGCGGCGTTAGATTTGTTGAGCGTTGGGTTAGGATAACCAAGGTTAAATTAGATTAGGTTACAAGCAGTGTGCCTCGCTCCATTCGACTTGGTGTTAAAAGACGAAACACGAGAAAATTCAACCTTCCAAAGCCATAGAGTAGTAAACGCCCAATGAGCTCATAGGACAGAAAAGGCTGATGAGTTATACTGGCAGTATCATGCCCTAAGTATACCGTATTTACAGTGAGTCCTTGAGTGAGCAGTCACCTTGAAACGTACCCTAAACAGACATTTGGATGTATGTGTTTCAAGCATGCATGAAAACAGTCATAAAAATAGCATTTCATCAAGGTTTGTATATAAAAGGAGAAATGCTACTATGAGACGTAAGTTGATCATTCCTCTAAAACTTAGCGTCCTCTAGTTTTCCTTTTATAGAAGAAGAAAGTGCAAATCTGGATTGAACTCAAAAGCATGTCTTTTCTTAACCCACTACCGCCAAGCGATGCCGTTCGGAAACAGAAAGAAAATTTTTTAGAGGATCTTTTTAGTTTAGTGTTGTCACACTTTTAAAAAAAGCACCCCTCTGGAAACCTGAAATTTAATTACTTGGGCATTTTCCAAAGCTTAAAACTCTGTATTTCAATTTTTTTTAAAAATCATTTCAATTTCTCTTCAGCTTAATTTCACTCCTAATATCTTGGGTTGTTATGAGTTGAAACAAAACAAAAAGAAAAAAAATCCTTTTTTTTTGCGTCCTGTAATGACTTCTTTTGGGGTCTCTTAAAAAAATACAAAAATATATTAATTTTTCAAATTACAAATAATCGAGGTGTTGCTCCTAAACAATCAATAAAATGAGAAGTACTTTGTACTTTCAATTATTTTAGAAGTAAAAATTTTAATCAGTTTTTTTATGCAATTTTCATGACTCGTTTATTAGTAACATACAAGAAAAATAAATCCATTTCAGCGCGATTTTTTTCCAATTTCTCTGAACACGAGTCATTTCGAGTTAACCGCCACAAGTTCTAACAGGCGCAGATCCTGTTCCCATTTTCCACGCGTACACTTTTTTATTCTAGAATTTAAGGAAAATTTTGGGAAATCCTCTGCTCGAAAATAAAGGCCGAATACGTCGATAGGCGAATATTTTAACAGTCCCGATGTCCAAGTCGCGACGAGACTCGTCGGGCGGGACGCGCTGACCGGCACTCGTCAAATGGCGCTCTGTCGGCGAGGCGCCGCGCCGCCGGCGCTAGTCGAAATGTGCCAAGGGCGGCGCAAGGATTTCATTACAGTGCGGCCGCGGCCTCGACCGTGACAATCACTGGGACATACAAACAATTAACAGCAGCCTCCCACGCGCCAACACTTACCATTCACACAGCCCAATTTTTATTAAAGGCAGTTCAATCCAAAAGCAGATTGCTGAAGTTTAGCTGTCCTCACAGAATTATTGGATATGGTGGTAATAAATGCTTAATTAGCTGGAATTTTGGGAAAACTACACGAAAACAAAAAGAAAAAAAGTGCTTCAAATAAGTTCACTAAAGATTAGTAAAAAAAATCCTTAAAAAACCGACAGCTAATTTGGCTAGTAAACGTTACCAGATTTGCCAGAAAACGTTACTGTAAACAGAACTGTCTAACGGTAACGTTTACTAGCAAACCTGTTGGCGTTTACAACCCAAGTTTGGCTGTCGCACTTTTTACAATTTTTACTCATTTTTACAAACTTTACTGACCTAGCTTTATTAAATTATCATATCATTATTATATATTAAAATATCATTAAATATTTTTCTTTTAAGGATATTTTCTTTCCGTCTGCTACGGATTCCTCTTCTTCGTCTATTTCATCGTCCTCCCCTTCTCCGCTCCCTTCGTTAACATCTCTCTGCTGATCTCTGCACTATCCCTTATTCCGGTGTACCAGTTATCCCCTTTTCCTCCCCTTCTCTAACTCCCTTCTTCACCCCGTCCTATCTAAGTTTCTCTTTTTCGCCCTCCTTCTCCGCCCCTTTTTTCATACCCCTTTTGCTACCCTAATATTCCTCTCTCATCTTTTTCCGCTAGACTCTCTTTTCTATCTCGTCCTTTCCCACCTTTCTCTTTTTCCTTCATCGTCTTTTTCCGGTATTCTCTTTTTTCTTCCTCGTTCTTTCCCGCTATTTTCCTTTCCCTTTCTCGTCCTTTTCCGCTATCCTCTTTTCCCTTCCTTCATGTCCTTTTCCACTATCACCATTTTTCCTTTCTATCCTCCTTTTCCGGTTTTCTTATGACCTTCCTGGTTCTTTTCATATTCCACTCATCTTCCACTCTTTTTTGTTGTTCCCTTCACGTTTATTAAAAGCAGCGCGTCAAATATCAAGAAAATGAATAGAAACCACCAAAACAGGTACCTACATAAAATAAATACTCAAAGCTCGTATTGGCCTTCTGATTTTCTTCTAGTAACACCTTCAATTCAGTTTTAAAAAGGGAAACGTTTAATTTACTATTAAATATCAGTACAACTTCAAGGACTTGGAGACTATCATCGACTTCCAACATACTCTTAATGACGTGAAAAAAAGGTGACTTTATATAATGCCAGAAAAAAACTAAACCAGCCCTTCATGGTTAGCCTTTCTTTCAACTCCGCACAATAATATGCACTTAGGAGCGATAATATCACAACAAATCGGCTATTAAGACGAGAGGAGATACAGTCTGCTGGTCAATGTAATGCATAGACCGCACAAGTCTGCCCGCTCACGGCATCAGCACCATGAGCATTGGTCAAACCAATTAGCCAAGAAATTGAGTAGCCCTAATGTTGGGCTCAATGCCCAATCCAGGGGCCCGCAAACTGGAGGCCCGGATGGCAATGGCCAACGCCCGACCAAGGACACCTGGGGGAGGGGGACACCTGGCCGGCCACGCCATGGCCAAGCCATGGCCACGCGCGTGTGAGCTTGGACGAAGTCGAGGCCTATGAGCTTCGGGATGAGGTCAATGGCTTCATAGCTACGCTAGTCTGCTGACGAGGGTATCCCTCATCTATTTCTGAACAGGAGTTGGAATGCCACTCGTTTACATGGGGAGACTTGAATGCACGTGGTGAAAAACATCGCAGGAAAAATGCCGGGTGAATAAACAAGCATATGTGTGTGTAGAGGAGACTTGCGCATGAGCAAGCCAACTACAACAACTGGAGGGCGAGTAGTCACGCATTTGATTAGGGAGACTTCGACGCAACACTGAAGGAAAACTGTCGGGTGAATAAAGAAGCATGTCTCTGTAGAGGAGACTTGCGCATGTGCAAGCCAACTACAACAACTGGAGGGCGAGTAGTCACGCTATTTACTAGGGAGACTTCGATGCAACAAGGGAAACTGTCGGGTGAGTGGATAAGTATAAGAGAAGACTTCCGCGCGTGCAGGCCATCGCAACGAACATTGAAGGGTGATTAGTCACGCATTTACGTAGGGAGACTTCAATGCACGTGTAAAACAGAAAACTGTCGGGTGAATGAAAAAGTACATATTTGTTAGAGAAGACGCAGTTCATCACGACGCACGCTGACGGATGAATAGTCACGGATTTAGGTGGGGAGGTTTTAGTTCACGCGTAACACCAATGGAAAACCACGGAAAACTTTCGGGTGAATAGAAAAAAAGCATGGGTTAAAACACGGAGTCTCAGTAACCACAGAACGGCTCAGAGGCATCGATTACAGAACTGTCGGGTGAATAGACAGCCTAATTACGAGAGGAGATTTTGTTGTGGGGTGCCAGGTGAATAGATCACGCATCAAGACTTCAACGCTCGTATCTACAAGTGTCGGGTGAATAGCCCGCCAACCTTGTTGACCTTTGAGAGCGCAGGTGACAGATTCAAATTGCACTTTTCGCGAGACGGCAATGCAGTAAGTTCCACAGGTTTTTCCGCGCTCTCAAGGTCTCGGTGTCCTGCCAAATTCTTTTTTGTAGCGATCGTGCAATGATTTTAGTGGCGCCAGAGAGAGTGATGAAACAAGGATGCAAACAGACACCTCCATACAAATCGCCAAAATAGCTGGGAAACATTTCGCGAAAGGTGGGTCGCTTCTGAAGGGCACGTACTGTCGTCGTCAACATCAGCTGATCCACAACCAGGTGGCCTATTATTCAACCCGAAGAGAGTTGCTCGCAGGGGATGTCGGCATAGGCCTATTACATCATGAGCACATTCCAACCCCGCGGGGACGTGGATTCTCTGCACGCGTCATACGGTCAATACGGATATTTTTAATTCTGGAGATGACCTTCTATTCACCAAGTCCGGTTAAGTCATAAAAAAAGATTTTTTCTATATTTTTTGGCGTAAAAAAGTCTTTGATTTTTTTATTTGCCTGTAAAAAGAAAGCTTTACCGAGAAAACTCTTCAATAAGGAAAAAAAATAATGGAGGCTAAAAATTTTATAGCATGCACTCTGAACTCCGAAAATTCTTTCAATGCAAGTATTTGTGCCTGTTGTGATCAAATTTCAAGGATATACAGCATTTTCTTTTTCTTTTAAATAAACCTAATATCACCTGCAGAGCCCTTCCAAAAACTACGATAACTGAAAAAAAAAATTGCGCGAGAAAGAAGTTATATGAACCGGACACGCAAGCAGTCATGGTAAAGGGTTCGGAGGAAATCGGAATCGTTCGGCTCGTCCGGACCGCAAGCTGGAAGACGCGGTAGAGGGGGAAGCTGTCGCTGCTACCATGAACGAGATCGGAGCTGTTCGGCTCGTCCCGATGGCGAGCTGGGACGAAGTAGCGGTGGAGGGGGAAGCTGTCGCTGCTATCATAAACGAGATCGGAGCTGTTCGGCTCGTCCCGATTGCGAGCTGGGACGAAATAGCGGTGGAGAGGGAAGCTGCCGCCTGCTAAATCATAAAGGAGATCGGAGTTTTTTCGGCAGCGCTTCCAACGGCTGCTAATCCTCCAGAGGCAGCCAAATCGCTTCGTTCGAGAATCAATTTCGACGTCTATTATCACGAGAAGAATTAAAATTTTCTTTGTAAATACCAGAATACTATAAGACGTGAGCCTCCTACGCTGCTTTTGGGACCTTCAAAAAAGAACCGCTTCCACTGGAATTAATCAAAGGAAGTTTGTGCTGTTTATTGGTCTCACTGGCCTCAGCGTCGAAGTATTTTTAATGGGTTTTCTGAGAACCCTTCGAAACTGAAAAAAATAAACGTCATCCTACAGTGGTTCCTGCGAAATGTTAGCGACGCATGGGTATTCAAAATCATTTCGCACAAACCCTTCCATAATTACGCTATAATCTTAACTTTTTTTTATAATAACAGCCTACTTATTTACAGAGGGAATCTCTCCTCCAACTCTTCTTGAAAAAAAAAGATGTCAAAATTACACGATAAAATCTGTCGTTTTCACATTACTTTTTGTGGTTGATTTCTATTGTTTAACGAACTAACATACGCCAGTTTCGCGGAAGACTTAAAAATATAAGCATAAACCTCTTTCACTTTGATATTATTCATCAGATCAGAAGCTTTTTAAACTACATCGTATCGGCTGAACCGATCCGGTTGTTTACAAACAAAAGAGACGAGCTGTAGCTCAGAAAGAACATTTTAATTTGTAAAGCAATTAAGTAAAATGACAGTCTGTACTGCAACGAAGGGTTTCTGATCATTATGCATACGTCTAACCCCGTTTTCTGATAGTCACCTCATGAGGTATTTTTACCTATGCTGCATTAACGTTTAATTATAAATTGATGCAAAGAGTAAGTCCGTAAGAGTAAGTAACGTTTGGCATTTTCTGGTGGATCTTTTCTCAAGGAAAGTAAAACTAGAGTAATCAGAACAAGCTACGATAAAAGAGTTCAAAGTCACAAAATAAGGGAAAATTTTATTTCTCACCCTCGCTTAACGACAGATTTCCCTACAAAAAAGAAAAGAGAAAAAATTCTCTAAACTGCCCTGCATGGGAGTCATGAGTAATGTATTTACAAGGAACCCAAAAATAGGGCAAGATGCGAAGTTCACAAATATGCCGAAAAAGTGGGTCACATGAGCGCATTTTGAGTGTAGTAGTGCCTCGCAACCCCTTTCTCCGGGCTATGTGCCGTCTCCGGGTCATAATGACGCCATAACTAGGTCAAGGTCGCACGCTTGTCCCGAACACTCACCGGGCGAACTGATTGGAAAATGGAACACCCTCATCTGCAAGTCTGCAGCCAATATCTCAAATTCAGAATCGCAATTTACATATAGGTCTTAATTTATTCCAAATCTTTTCCTCGTTGCAACAGGGATATTGAAAGCCGACAGAACATATAATGTAAGAGATGAGGTAAACTTTATTGCAAAATTGTTAAAATTCCCTACCAAAAAGTTAATTGGGAAACGCCAAAATCCAACGATAATCTGAGTACATACCTCACTATTTTATTTAAAAGGCGATAAACGAAAATGCATAATAAAATAACCGCCACAAAATTATGACATGTCTCTCAGTCTCCCACGTTTCCCAATAGAATGACAGACAAACATACGTGGTTAAATACTCTAACGAAAGTTGAGTATAGAAGCTCGTACATATAGGCATTTTTGGGGATGTTGATTTTAATAAAAATGTGTTGGTATATTGGTATTCAGATTCCCAGGAAAGATGCTAAAACGGTGCTTATTTCCGCGAAATATTGTTTTAATTTGGCGCTAACTAATTCTACTTCTACACCCCCTTTTTTCCCTCTATAACAGACGTACCCGATATGGTTATACTTTGAAGTAGAAATGATTTTATGCAAAAACGACTATCAGTATTCGATTCACACCGCCATTCGATTTTTAGCAAAACTGCCAGGAATTTAACCCTCTACCGCCCAGCGATGCCGTTCGGCAACAGAAAAAAAATATTTTAGAGGATCTATTCAGTTCAGTATTGTCACAATTTAAAAAACATTCCCCCCTCTGGAAACCTCAAATTTAATTATTTAGGCATTTTCCAAAGCTTGAAATTGCGTATTTTAATGTGAAAATCCTTTCCATTTCTCTTAAACTGAATTTCGCTCCAAATACTTTGGG
>Ga0058701_10004586_pt1 | contig 11245 bp, 4 predicted proteins | sample AgamicOrMae_FD_97039 | JGI IMG/M metagenome (GOLD analysis project Ga0058701, IMG submission 97039) | Agave microbial communities from Guanajuato, Mexico - Or.Ma.e | ecosystem: Host-associated > Plants > Phyllosphere > Phylloplane/Leaf | place: Guanajuato, Mexico | collected 2012-06-04 | reverse complement strand
GACCTTGCTTTCCCTGTCCTTTTTCCCTGATTGGAAATGATGACAGCCGAAAAGCTTGACGAAGCTGATGCCCTACAAGGGCAATACGGCAAATCTGAATCAATCAATCAATCAATCAATCTCGCCGAGACCCTTTGAATGATATGGCTGAACATAGGCCTATCTTGAAGAATATCCAAAACACGGAACACGCCATGTTGGTTTTTTACCCAAAACAGGTATAGCATTCCCCAAAACGGGTGTTTAGTTTTTACAATCGTTTATCGCATTTTCGGCAGCATAAAACTTAATATGAAGCATATCGTTGATTATATCATTAGAACGTTCAATCATATTACTCAAGAAACGAAAAGTGTCTCCTTTTAAGACGTGCGTTTTAGAAGAGCTCTCTGCCTTTCAGACTCGCGAAATGGCAGCTGCTCTGTTGAAACTCCCCGTCGTCCAAAAAGATTTTATTCAATTAGCGTGTTCGGGTATGACCTGTAACAAAATAGCGAGGTTATTTACCTTACGAACTTGACAACGCTAAACGCTTAAAACGCAATTAGGCCCAGGCGTTTCAATTAGTCGTATTAGCATTTTAAACACAAATATGTTAATGCGCATAAAATCTGCAGTCGCCTGAAAACGGATGGAAATAATTTATTGTCTTCAAAGCAGTTTCGTATTTTTTTCGGAATCCTTTGAATTGACTCATTGTTTACCTGCTTTTATATCTCTCTGAAACGAGAAAGCACACAAAGAAGTTACGAATCTCTGTTCGGTATTTTAGATCTTAAATTTCACACAGTACCTCTAAGCTTCGCTGTTTAACATCTCACACTGTAAGCAGAGAATCTTAACTTTAGATGCAACATTAGTCAACTACTGGACTGAACAAATTTCAGTGCAAATATTCACTGATTTTCAGTTATATCGTTTTTAAAGTTAGAGGCTTATGAAAAATGAACAAGATATGAAATTCAGTGCATAATTGGGCTTATTTTCTTTTATGATTAGTCATTTGACTAGATGGGATGAATAAGAAAATAAAGGAAAAAAGAAAGAAAATAAATGAGTTGATCTGAACATATAGTATTTAGAGCCCAGAACTCTGAATGATTGTTATGATACTGTATTTATGGCTAGCGGGATAGTATCTTGCAGAAATGGTTATAGTTCTTTCTCAAACTTTGGTGATTTAGACTGGGTTCATCTCGAGACATATTTTTATTGATATTTAAACAGCATCACGGTAAAGAATCTTTCAAGTTCAGGTTGTTACTCCGAATGGGTCTGTCAACTCTTCCAAGTGACTTATGGACTAGCAGGAACATGGTTATTTTTTTTTTCGAAACTACTGTTGGCTTCCAAACATATTTTTACCCGAATCATAACCTTGACATTAATTGATGTTTTTGATGTCCAATGTATTTTTCTCTAATTTTTTCGTGGAAACGTATCGCAAGATCTCGATCTTGGTTGAGGAAAAATCGAAAATGGTGCGTTGCGAGAAATAAAGATTATCTGAATTTCTTTGTTTGTTTCTGGGCCGTTTTATTTTTTTTTTACCGTTGTTAAATATTTGAACCTACCAATTCATTTTCCTGCAATGCCTTATACGCCTGCATTAGACCGCATTTCTGAAAAGGTTAGTCTTTTGTTTTATTCTGGGATTCAGTCTCATCTTGCAATATTCTTAAAATTACTAAATCAACTTTTCGCTAGAAATAACCAACTCAATTTTTTAGGTCACATAAAAAATTGAGCTTGTTCGATCTACATTTAGTGCGTTAGTCTGTTGGCTGTGCACATATACGACGAAAAAAATGAATAAGTCGTACCTTAAAAGGGTTGTCAGTTTGAAAGATTATTATTTTTATCTCTATTTGTTGAATGTACCATAGAAAATTAAAGGAATAGTAATTTAAATAATGAAAATGATTTCATTGAATATTATGCGCTTTCACCGATGTTTCTTTCGTGTGTTGGTAGCGCAGAATTGGAATATTGAATCAAGTTTGAACTTGACCCAGATATTTAAAAGGAAACGTTTCCACAGACCATTTTGATTTCCCTCCAACTTTCTTTGTTGTTATTATATCCGATTACGTTGATCCCAGCTCGCAACAACTTGAAGATCCATTATTGAATATTCTCGGCAGCCTTGTCAGAACTTAAGTTTCAAGTCCTCAACTATCGCACTTCCCTTCCCTCGAAAGTTTGTTTTATCCTTAGTATTTTTTTTTTTGTCGTAAGAGATACTTGTTGCGAGCCGTAAAGATTTTTAGTTTAACAGACTTTGAAGAATATTACTGTAACATTACTTACCTTTTCACTCATTCTGATTATTCATACTATTTAGCCTTCTTTGTCCCAGAATATGCAATATATCTTTGTGAGAGCTCTTTTTGCCTTTTTTTTGAAACGACATTTTTGCGCGTTTTTGTCTTTTTTTTAAGGCATACGTTTTACCATCTTTTATACCTAGACAAAAAGAGAAAGGCTTTATAAGAGATTTTATATGTTGGTCGTATTATGAATCCATGGCAAGATAACTAAATCTGTCAAAAGTAAAGCTAAACTTTTAAGTAATATCAAAAGGTATCGATAAAATTTTAAGGTACATCTAAAGGTATCGGAAAAATTCTATGGAATATTAATAAATATCGGATAAATTTTTAAGGAAGATTAAAAGATATCGGAAAATTTTTAAGGAACCTTTAAACATATCGGATAAAATTTCCAGGAACACCAAAAGATATGGGATAAAATTTTGAAAAACATTTCAACATATCGTATCGGATAAGTCTTTAAGGAACATGAAAAAATATCGGATAAAATTTCATCAAAGATATCGGATACAATTTTAAGGAATATAAAAAAATGTTGAATAAATAGGCCTAGTGGAAATTTCACGGGAGATGCAATATTTTTGCATTTCTCCAGACAGTTTATGTCATGGAAAACAAGTGTTTGAACTTTAGTTCAACAAATCTTCACGGGGAACTCGTGTGGCGTCGGACATTTTAAAAGCCAAAGTTTTAAATTAATTTTTCGAGATTCATTCTTAGCATGGAACTAGTTTCAGCCATTACGACGAAAACCTCCAAACTATCGCGTTAAAGTAGCGCTATGCATTACGTTAGCTACACTGGGCTCACAGTCCTGAAAGGACAGTTGTAAATCAGGCTGAATGAAGGATACGAAGTGGATAGGGCATGGAAAGGGTCAGTGTTGCCAGATTTCGCGATTTTGTAAAATTTTAACCTCGGTTAACTCGAGAACCACTGAAGATAACCTAGTATATTGGATATGTTTTGGATCGCTCTCGAGCTGAGCAATCCAATGGAAGAGTTAATCACCAGGTTATCTCTCCCGCTTAAGAATTTAACCACGTCTAAATTCGGCGAAGTCGCGAAATCTGGCAACGCTGGAAAGGGTGACCGTATAATTACAGGACACCAGTTTGGAGTTCAAAGAAGTGTTTTGTGAAGGATGGGGGGAGTGGTAATTTCAATTCAGCTGACTGGACAGCTGGACAATTTGAATTAGAAGCTTTGCTTTGGAAGAATCTATTCCTTTGATTTGTCGAAATCTATCCTATTTTTTAAAATCTTTTTTAAGATATTTCTATTTTTGGATCAACTCTAGTAAAAGTTTCTTTTCAAACCTGATTTTATAGGAAATTCACTCTTAATTTGAATCAGTAAATTTTCAGTAAATCTCATAGACTCTCACTGATTTAAATTTCGAGTGTTCTTTTAACTCAGACTTCACGCATTTTTTTCTAAGTTGATAACCTAAAAAATTAGCGCTGGACGCATAAGAAATAAAATGTTACTTTCTACTATTCTCCGCTCGGCTAGGGCGAAAGGTGGATAGCTTGCTTGACCTTTCAAATTTAGATTGAGTTCCTCTGTGGTGTTCGTCGATTTCTTGTTTTAGGGAATCCAGCAGGTTTTAGTTCGTCAGTTTTTGTAGCTTTGCCGTTAAAAGAGAAAATGAGCAAAATCTTGAGCGAAAAAAGAGAACAGGTTTGTTAATTGTGAATGGCTCGTTCCGAACTACAGTAAAGAGCGAAGGGTGAAATGACAAAGGGCTCTTAGGGCAAAGTGACACACCGCGTTGAAAGTCATGACCTTTTAACACCCCTGTCACAACCCTTTTTACATCCTTATTGTTTTTAGGTCACACGTCCCACCGAAAATTCCCACTTAGCGACGTCAAGTTTCATTTTTACTCCCGCTTTTTAAGCTTCTTTGCATACATGCGTACAAGGACACCTCAATTTCTGGATTTCTAAGAAAAAGCGCTTGGAATGGTTTTGAGCATTCTTGATGAGTGTTGAAGTCTGCTTTTAGATTTTTTTAAATATTTTTTATTTATTAAACGTTGTCAGTTCTGCTCATCAAAGTGAAAATTAGTGTCAGTGCTTCTATGGATGTGGACGGCAATGCGTGGTCTGAACTGGCAAGCAACGATATATTATAAACTCTTTTTTGTTAATGATATTTCAACTCGCTTTTTCTTCTTTTTTAATATGAGTGAGCACTGCGGGAAATTTACAGCCATTGTTACGGGTTCTCGCAAAATAAAAATAGACTACCGAGTAGGGAACTAGTACCTTGGGGTTCTCGGATATCGTCTTTTTGTTTCTCCAATATTTCAGGACTTTACAAGGCACGCAGAAACTTATTTGGAAGTCAAAGTAGCCCAAAGAAATAAATCTCGCTGAAGTATTAATATATTGGTCAAACATAAAGTATAACCGGCAAGCAGCGAGTATGAATTATACCAAGCACAATAAACTTACAATCGTGGATCGCCAGCCAAAAAGTCTCTAGGCGGTTTTGTTCACCGGCGCAAACTGATCCACTGATTCAAGTTTTTCTCTCACCTACAGGATTGCCGCGGAACTTAGAAAGTTTCACTTAAAAACGGTCAAGTACATTAAATTTCCTAAAACTTTAAAGAGCAGGAAAACACCATAGACATGTGATACGCCATGATGAGTACTTTATCAGGTATCTATAGGGTTTTTAGGGAATATATATAAGATAGCACTGGCCGTATATAAAAATTCTGATTCAGACTTACCGCCTTTTCGCCAGTGGTGAGGTGGTTGCTTTTATTTTATAGTTAACCTTGACAACATTCTTTTTTTTTAATGAATAAAAATTATTAATGCGGTTTTTAAAACTTTATCCTGTGGAGGAGTGATTCAGTCTGAATTCGGGTCGCTGAATCGGTCCCGTAGGACAAGAAAAATTACCTTCCGTGACCTCGATGGAATTCGTCTGACACGGTAAACTGCGATTTCTAATAATTACGCGATGAATTTTAATATCTATTGGATTTTCCCAGCGGGCTCTTCAAATTTGATGCTTAATGCCTCGATTCTATGCCCTTTGAATTCTCGCCTAGACTCCGAAATCAGGTGTTTAAGTCCTGTCAGTGTTGCAAACCTCTGAATGTAAGTCGATTAATTTGTTAAATAATGGCAGGTTTGCTCTTTTATTACAGTGAGAATTTACACCGAAGTTAAATCATCCGTTAATTCTGGTTTGATCCTAGAAGGTCGAGAGTTTTCAGATAGTCCTCGGAAATTCGGGGTTTTATTTTATCGGGGGATATGTTTAAAAAATATCACATCAGGTAAGTTTTTAAAAGCGGAAAGGAGAAAAAAAATAATCGAGATTTTCCCATAGGTTGGTGACTTACGTCGTTATTTCAGAGAACGGGAGCTATTCCCTTAAGAGAGGGAATTCGCAAAACATTTTTGCGCTGATTGTAGCCTTGAAAACTAATGTGAAAGGGTTTGGCCCAAGGAAAAATACGTGAATCAGAATTGTTCCATATTCACAGAGTTTCTTGTTTCGGTACCCCTGGTCCCCCTTAAGCTGGAAGTGTTGGGCCTGTTCCGATGTTGCAACGCGCCGCTTTGGCTGCCGAGCCAATAGCAGCTCCCATCCACCGGCATCAGCCCATGCAAATTTCTCGCTATAGTCCCTACCGGATAACTTTCCCTAGCCCAGTTTTCCCCCTTGTTGTATTTTTGGTAGGCTTCATTAACGTCATCCCGGCTTACGACACCGTTATCGCTGCTGTGACTATCTTCCAAAAATTGTGAAAACAAAACACATGGATTTCCCATTCATTTTTAATCGGGAAATGGCGTAACGCCGGTTGACTGAAAATAATACAACTCTAGCATTCCTAACAGCAAAAAGCTTCAGAGTTCAAATTATAAGCAAACACAAAATATGTGTCCACTTGTATTCCTTGTGATCCTTGGAATGTTCACTAAAAAAACAGTAGTAGTGAAATTTGCGTTTGGAGTGAAATTTCATTGATAAAGCGAATTTTCATCACTATTTTTTTAATCGTATAGAGACTGCAAACACATAATCATGCAAAAACTCTCAGAAAGAAAAATAGTTGTGATACCCTTATGATTTTCCTGTTAGGGTTTCCTGTAGAGAAACTTTCAACCCCGCTGAAAAAGAAAAACAAATAAAGTTCTAGAAATTCGAAATGAACAGCATTTCATGAAATGAAATTCGAAATGAAAAGTTACATTTGTTCGGCATACTTAGGTTGCCATTTGGCGAGAGACTTTTGAAGGCAACGTACCGCATGCCGCACCTGCAGCCATGTTACAAGACAAAACTTTCGCAGATCCCTTTATTTAAGTAAGTGTTAAGAATATACGTTTCAATATTAGTAAAGGAAAATTGCCTGATTAAGGTCGGTAAAATATGAATATGGTGGCAAAGACGGCACCTGTGTGAAGCTGTTGATTTTATGATAAATCGTGGTTGTTAACATAAGTCTATCCGTTGGTAGCCTGTTATGTTGACTTTGTTGCACAACAATGGAGGCTAGTGATTCTGCGTGGTGTTAAATGTTTTAGTCGGAACGAGAACACGTACATCTTACCACAATGGTGTTTTTTTAAATCACTTTTTCAAAAAAAAATCAGGAAAATAGCTGTTTAGAGTTTCAACAAAAGCAGTCTTATCATTAAAGTAAAACATGAGGAAAAATGCATTCACTTTGTTCATCATGGATGTAACTTTGTAATGTGGTTGAGACTCGGTTTTCGGAAGCTTTTAAGAGATCTCATGGGTACTGACTTTCAGCGACAACGCTCTCTAGGGAACCTCCCCACTTCTTGAGGTTATATGTCTTGTCTTTGAGGCATGCCATCATATCAGTCTGTCCCACGATTTCGTCTAAATTTGTCCAAATTATATCAGTTATGCATGGAATTTCTTGTGGTCATAAAATTTTAGACATGCCAAAAATACACCTTATTCATGATCGGTTCCAGCACGAGAAACCTAATTTTTGATACACGAATTATCAATGAGTAAAATGCACGCGTGTTTGTGGAATGGCCAAAACAAGTACTCAGAAATCGGCTCCTATTCGCTGAAATTGAAAGCATTAACAAACTAAACTCAATGAACAAAAGCATCAACAAACTTGAAAAAAATACCCAAACTACCCGTGGTTAAGCCCCCCTTAACCTCACAGATCTTCCGCGAAAAGAACAAAACCTGATTCTTTCAAGGGTGGTGACGAGTCTCTTCACCGCATATTTGCTGCGGCTCTGACAATAAACCCGACTGCGCCAGAGTTGCATAGAGGAGAACCCAAAGTCTTGAGAGTGCACTCCATACGCAGCCTAAACAGCACGCCGTCGTATAGCTATTGCCAAGGCAACGACTTTTCAGGCCCAAAAACCAGGCTTCCATGACTTATGGGGACTTTTAAGGGCCCCAGCAAGAGTCGATATGAGATCAAACTATCCAGAGAAACCTTCGCTTACTTTGGTAAAGAACGAGTACTTTTTGCGAGGGTGTAGCCCTTGCTTATTTGCTTTTTGTTGGTCCTCGTTGTGTTTATTTGTATTCTATTCAATTTATTGCGCCATAAATTTTTGGGGTGAGTAACCTACTTATGTTTCATCATTTCTCGGGTCTTTTTAGGATCGTCCGCCCATGGCCAATGAAGTTTGAATGGAAATCGTATTTTTTTGAAAAGAAAATGAATTACTGCACGTTAATTATGGTAGTCATTAGATATGATTGATCGAGTCGTCGGTATTTCTCAGGCGCCTCAAACTTTTTTGCGTCTCGCAGCGTTGCAGAGGGATGTTTACCAGGTTATCATGTCTGATTAGCTATTAGGGCAAAAAACACGTAGCCATCTTGCGGTATCAGATGGGTCCCACAGTTCTTATTGACGCAAGAACTCTTGTTCTCTCCCTCTTGTCTATTTTAGGAAATTATGCTTTTTCAAGAAGCAGCTTGAAAAAAAGGCTCGAGGGATTAATGGCCCATTATTGTGACGTCAGGCGAGACCCACAAGTATTATAGTAAGGTACTTGAGTACCTAAATCCGTCGAGGTAAAGTACCCCTTTGTTCAACAGCCGTACTTTTCGTGGAAGTTGCAGCCTTCTCGACCTGTTTTCGTGATCTCATTTCGCGTCACTTCACTTCCTCGTATCACTCATGTGACCCTCTCACCCAATTTATTTTGAATTGTATTGATATCTTCTCGTTGGTGAAATCGAACTTATGAGGTACTCAAAATAAACCATTTTAATGGTCTTAAAAGTAGCTCCCTCGTCCGCAATGCAACTCGCTTAAGTACTGCAACTGCTCAAATAAATTTTCATCACCTCATATGAAAAACCATCTGGTATTTTAGTACCTAAAGGGTATGGGTCTAAAAGAAATCAGATATCGAGCTCGCAAAATAGGTAAAATGGGGTTATATTTTTTTATTGCATTAACTAATTGGAAGGAAACGCCAGAATTATCTGCAATTTTTTATTTCCAGTAACTACTTTAGATTCAAGACTATGAAAGTTTTTTTGAGATGATATCAATATACGTATCAATTCACACAGTAAATATTAATCTTTTTTTCGGTATAAAAGTAAAACAGAGGAAGAGCCTAATTTGGTTATTTTAAAAGATACGATGAAAAACCATATCAATGGAGAGCTCTCAACAAGAAATTATCATTGATATGGTTGTTGATTGGTTTATCTTCACGAATAACCGAATAAATCCCGTGTTTCACCTTCATAACTAAAACAGGTGTGGGACCGACTAAAGCAGGGGTTAGTTTTTACTGTGCATGCTTTTCAACGTGACGAAGCAATTATTGTTAGGTTATTTCTCGATATTGTGGCCATAAATTTGAGGAAATCCATTATTGTATGTCTCCCAGACCGTTACCACCTCTGACGCTTTTTTTTAAAAAAAGAGATACAAATAATCCGGGGTTTTGTTTCCGATAATGCATGGTGCACTTTTCCGATGCTACCAGAAAACGGTCGCCTTGCAGGGGGCGGGGGTTGGGTCTGGGGTGGGGGTGGGGGTTGGCGTCGGCCGCGACGAGAAATGGGTTCGCACCTGGTACACTGGGACATTCAACACATGACATGTTTTTTTACCTCTTTTTCCTGAAAAATCGGCACGCCCGATTCAATTCCCGCCATTGGAATAATTTAGATTCAGTGTAGTACGGGACTGGAATAAAACTTTAGACTCGCCTCAAATTTAGCACATTTTGATTAAACGCTGGACAATGGAATTCGCTGACCAGAATTGTGTCGCATTTTCCATCGTAATCTAACAATGTTTTTAAAAGGTTTCAGCCAGGAAATTTACACAAAGAAACAGAATGTGTCAAATTACAACGCAGTGATATTAACCCCCACTTTGTTTTAATTTTACAAGCAGGGTGGCGGATGAATAGAACATGTCCTAAAAGTTAACCCCACACAAAAATTTTACTACCTTCAAACTGGATTTATTTTACAAAAAAGTGTAATATTACCCCTAAAGAGGTTTGAATTTTTCATTTGTGAGGTTGTTACATCTCATGAGGGTTAAGTTGGGTTACCGCTTTGCTGTAAGTAACCCATTCTGTTTACAGTGTAGATAAATTGTATACTTCCTTATCTTTTCTGACATGGCTGGATTTGAAGATTTAGTATCCGGTGCAAACCATCTTGGCTTTTTTTTTCTCTCGTTAATATTGCAGGCACTTTCTCCGTGGGAAAGGTGAATATATGAAATTTCATGTATAGTTTGAATACTGACACCGAAAAAAAGGTCTTGATTTGTGAATTGGACATATTCATCATGGCGGCCTCGTTTAGGATGCACGGCTAGCATAAAACTTTTCAAGTTTCTTCTTTTTCTTCTTCGATTCGGCATTGACGCGGGCGGGAATCAAACCTGAAATTCGAATTACTTGCACGTACTCCTACCACAGGTAGCCCTCCCTCCTCCCCTCTTTTCTCAAACTCACTACCTCCGTGAAATGAAGTCCCGTAAAATTATTTGGGTCACCGAAGAAGTCTCGCCGAAAAAGATCCATTTGTTCCGGATCCCCTGGAAGTGCTGTGCCGAGGTCAAATGCAACTTCGGCCCTGTGACATCTCCTCCCGAATGCATTTAGCGAAAACTCAGACCTGTTGAATAACTTATGGGTAGCTCTTTGTTTCCAAACTTTTACAAGATGCTTGAAACTACATTAATGGATGCCTGGCTTTCTTCCATGGCTGTTCAGCTGGCGGACGATATTTTTAAGCCTCAAAACTAGCTGTACAGAATCTCGACGTGGTTTGGGATTCGGGCCAACGATATTAAATTTGCTAAAAGATATAACAAAAATATTACGTAGCAATATTTGTTTTAATTCTCGATGTAGTCTCATCAAGGAAAAGGAAAGGCATGGAAAGACAACTGCGAATCGTGTAAAACCAACAGCTGTGTAGTGGTCACCACCCTCTCGTAGGACTGTTCTTTTAACCGTTTCAGGGGAAGCCTGCTATTTCCTCGCATAACTTTGCTTTGGACATTTGTTTTAACTGTTCGCAGCGAAAGTTGTAAAATATCCCGCATTTGAAGACAATTTTTTAGCCTCGCTGTTAATAATGATTTTTCTGGTTAAAGTTTGATACAACTATTTAATTTTTGTTGTTGTTCTTTTTTTCGTCCTTTAAATTATTGATTTGGTATAATTTTGTTTTGTTTTAGAAATAAGTGGTACAATTTTGAGGTAAAACCTTGGAATCACCAAAAAATGACTTTGTCAAAATTACAATTTTCAGACGACTTTTTACTCGTTCTACCTTCCTTCTCCTTTCTTCATAAAAAGGAGGTAGGACGAGTATTGTTGAGGGGTCAGTTTTGGCGAAAAAAGAAAACTCGTCGTTTCTCGAAGCCTATTGGT
>Ga0058701_10004584_pt1 | contig 11248 bp, 10 predicted proteins | sample AgamicOrMae_FD_97039 | JGI IMG/M metagenome (GOLD analysis project Ga0058701, IMG submission 97039) | Agave microbial communities from Guanajuato, Mexico - Or.Ma.e | ecosystem: Host-associated > Plants > Phyllosphere > Phylloplane/Leaf | place: Guanajuato, Mexico | collected 2012-06-04 | reverse complement strand
TATTGGATGTCTGTTACGAGCCTGTGGCATGTTCTTATTGATTAAAGCTTCAAACAATTATAAAACTTCATCCAAATTTCGACCCGCACGTTTATGTCTTACCAACGCACAGGTTTGATGAGTTATGATTTTTTTTCTTCTCCCACGAGCTGCTTTAAGCGTAATTTATATTTTACGAGATGATTGCCGGTAGATTTCATTAGGGCAGGGGCATTGCCTTCCTCCCCCGCCTGATTTTTTTTATCTTTTACATCTAACAACGTAACAAACAAGGATGCTATTACTGTGTATATTTGCTCCAAAAGACCGCTGTCAAAGTTTATTCTTTAAGGTCTCTCTTGAACTAGGATTTTGGCCGAAATTGTTGAGGCTCCTGTCGTCAACCCTTCTGAGGACATTTAACTTCAGGAACAAAATGTTATCCACTAAACGTTAAGCCCATTCCTGCCAACAAGACTGTCTTAGGATATTCGTTACTTTGGAGGACAGCATTCTCCAGCATATAGTTTTACACTCATTGCTCTTATTGGCATTGAGCTTAACACTTACTCTTCTCTTCAGAAAGTTGGTTGATTTAGAGTGTGAAACAGTTACTCACTTTTTAAATGAGGTCTCCATGAGATTATTTTATTTAGTCCCGGTACGATGTAGTTGTAAAATTTTATATTTGAAACGTAATCGCTAGCGAAGAAGCGGCGTCATAAAATAAGTTCAGAAAGAGCGGAAAACGCAAATTATAGGGGAAAAAAAAAGATTCGGCATAGCCTTGAATCAACACGAAAAACTTCGTTGAACAAGAAACAAATCTCTCTCTTTACTCCCCAAAGATTGTAGGAATCCTACTCATATACCTCTGGCTAATCGGCGAGCATATTACGAGCGCAAACTTTTTTAAAAATATTTATTTCTTTTAGTATTAACTTCCCACTTCATTAATAAAAACTAATTCAGTTCAACGTCTTAATCCTATATTCTGGACGATCTCTTACTTTTCTTAGTGATGTAGATAAAGACTGATTTTTGGTATTGTTTGGAGAGTTAAAATTAAGTAAATCTTCGGAAAAATCTTGAAATACAAAATTAAAAGTTACTGACTGCCCTGATAAAAATACATATAATTTTTGATCCCAGTCATTTCCTGATTTTCACAAAATTTGATTCACTGCACATCCTGGGTTTGCAAAGACTTCAAGTAAAACTACAAACGATCTTTCGCCTCTACAACCTGCAAGATAGGCGTTATTTTCTTCATCTTATTAGTTAGTAATGCTGTCCAAACATTAAGATAATTTTGGGCACCCTCTTAAGAGGTGAAAAAAACAAACATCTGTGAGAACTGGACAGGAGTGCGCTGACTAAAATCTCCACCCAATATTTTTTTTTTGGAAGGGGCATTTTTCAAATACAAGAATGAGAATTAAACAGATTTTGTTAGATGGTAAAGATGCGGCGACTTTAACTCAGTGATAGGCACTTGTTCATATTAATACACATTTATTCACAAATCCCCTGATGTACAGTATTAAAAAAATTGCGTCACCGCCCAAATATGTTGTGTGAGAACACACAGGATGAGGAAATTCTTGTGGCAAAGTGGGAACAAATGAGTACAGTTGGCAGTTAGTCATCAAGTCCATTGGCTGCACCTTTCTTGCCACCCTTCTTTTCAGCTGGCTCATCATCATCGTCGTCCTCATCATCATCACCACCACCGTCCCTGTCCTCTCCTCCACTATTGTAGGTAATACCTTCTTCATCTGCTTCATCGTCATCACCGGCCACCTCGGCATTCTCGGCTTCAGCCTTCTCCATTTGCCTGGCCAGTTCAGCTTCATCTGTTGCTGTAACAACTTTGGGCTGGAGCCCAGAGAGAAATTTCAGTTTGTGTACATTACATGACAACATATGAACACTTCAGAATAAAAACACTACAAGCTTGTGCCATCCGAGGATGGATTTTAAAATGAAGTAAAAGATTTGAAAATATAGCCAGTATTTATAATGAAGGCCACAAAATTTATCTTCAAGTCTCAAGGGTTCACAAAGCAAAGTTTCAGGACAGAAAAATGAACTAAGACTTTTCTGAAAATATTTTGATGCTGCACCTAAGCACTGACAGAAAAAAGAGGCAATAACTTACAGCCATTTGAATGTTGAAAACTCCACCAGAACTAGTAATAGATTCCTTGATTTTTTCTATTGCTTCGTTTAGAGCTTGCAACCCATCAGCTTTCTCAGGTGTTGATGTAGTCATAACTGAAACATTAATTCAATAGTCGAAAGAAGAGGATATACTAAATTCATCAGAAATAAGTCTTGGGACTTACCATACAGAGGTGGGGCAATGAGATTAATTTTAATTGGGAGCTTCTCAGTTGAATGAGATAATCCAGCACGAAGGGCAGCTTTCACAGCATCAATGCCTTCATAACCATAGCACGCAACTTCTAAATCTGCTCGGATCTTCACTGCTTGGGATGTCAGTTTACATTTAATATTATTCAGGAGAATAGTCTTGGTTTCTTCCGTTAAATCACACTCATCCAAGATTGATGGATCCATGACAGCCTGCTTGAAGATGTCATAGGCAGATGTCTTCTTGTTCTTCTCAAAATGCCATGCTGTCTTCTGATATAACTCTTCAAGTTGTTCATCCGATGTATAGTGCAATAATTCTGCTACATGGCGAAGAATAGAGTTGACAGCTTTCGCTTTTGAAAAACGTTCTGTGCACTTCTCGACATCATCAGGAGACACTCGTCGCTTGCTCAAATCAATGTAACCTGAAGGAAAAACAGTGAAGTAAATCAGAACAAAACTAATGGATTCAAGCAGAAGTTATGTTGCAACGTTACTCCAGCTGACAACATACCTTTGTCTTTATCTACTCGAATGACAACAACTGGCTCTGTTTTACCAACCCTGATGAGTTTGTTGATGGATCGGATACGTCGTCTCGACAACTCGGATAGCAAGATCATGCCTTCAATGTTGTTATACTCCAGCAGATGGACATAAGCACCCATTTCTGCTATGCTCCGTACATTGACCATGACAACATCCTCAACTTCTGGGTACTTCTGCTCGTAAAACCGACACCTAAAAGCCATGGTGGCGCTGTAAACAAAAACAACTGACATGTTGACATTGCCACCATTACCTACAAAACCGAACTAGAAAAAAACTTAACATTTTCCTTTAAATGGGGAAACTGAGGAAACAAGAAATGCCCGAAGATAAGATGTTTATTTACAGAAAGTCTGTCAACCTTGCTCGAACTGAACTTCCACCGGCACGAAGTACATGTATCACCGATTTACAAAGTACAGGTATGAAAAGAACGACAACTATCTCTATGTTTAAAAACTAACCTTTATATGACTAATACTTTATGGAGAAATATGGAAAATAAAATTAAAAGATCCTAAGCATGTGGTTATGTGGCGTGCAGACTGATGTTACTTGGTGGGGTAGAGACCGGCGAGTACTTGCTGGAATCAGATGAAAGCACCCTCGAAACATTGGTCGAAAAAAAGATGATGCAATTGATAAACAAAATCCATCGTAAATTTTGTCGGATTTCATTCAAATTCAAAATATTCTTATTGATAATAAATATTTTTATAAGCCTGGATATAATTTATTCATGACAATTCTTTTTAAAAAAGAAAAATACCATCTTGAAAAAAGAGTAAAAACGACCAACTCTAAAAAAAATAAATAAACGGCCGCGCTGCACAAGAGCTACAGTTTTGCCTACCTTCCACTATAAAAAAATGTGTCCAAGAAACAACCAAAAAAATAAAAATATGAATTAGAGGGTAAACTTAGAAATACATCCTTAATAAACTCCTTTAACAATTCAAAATAACGAAAGCGGTATATGGAAAGTTTATTGTGAAGAAAGTTTTAAATAAATGTTTAGGAAACATGTGACCGTAATGCTGGACAGACTGGTAACTTCTGCTAGGGGAGAGTCGACTGGAGTCGACCTTAGCAAAAATAACTATGATTTAAGACTTGAAATATTTCAATTGGTCAATTTTCGTCGCAAATGACTTAATTAAGACTTACTCAGACATGGATGGTGTTTCTTCAAGTATTTCTAACAAGTTGGAAGCCCTACAGGTATGTGGATGCCGGTTAAGAGGTTAAAAAGACCATCTGATTATTGACATAACCTTCAACTTGGACTAGAGTTCGAATGTCGTCGTAGTGATTTTGCGTAAAATAGTTAAATTTCGCTGCGAAAAATTATTTCGTTTCGATATTTCCGACATAGGATGAATCAATTTCTTTAATGTCACCTAAAGACTACGGACCCTCGGAGCAGTACAACGACCGCATTCCCAAGAAGGTTGCGTAGAGGTATATTATGTCTTTGGTTTATATCCTCTCCGTTTTATTAAAAAATAATTGAAAAAAATAAAAAGAAAAAAGATAGGAAAACAACATGTATTTGGCGTTTTCTGAATGAACAGCAGATCTGCTGTGACCGTTCATTCGCTCTTAAACGCTATGATAAAACGCTCAACCGGGAGGTTTGAATTCCTCTTTTCGAAGTAAATTTTTTAACTTTTGCACTCATGTTGACGCTCTAAATTTATCTTGAGGAGGAGAATCTGTAGTACATTCTGTAGGCTTGTTTCAGTGTCATCTCAAACGGCGATTAAATCCACTTAATATTCATAGTATAAACAGATCCTTTTGGAATAATCAATGAATCATTTTTTCAAAGCTTTATGATGGAATCATTATGCTGAGAACTTGTATCTGGCATGGGCTGTTAATGTTTTGTGAGATCATCTTACTGATGATGTTTCAAGAGTTTAGTTTGGACATGAGACTAGTCTCATGGTTTTGAAGCCTCCCTCAAAGTTTAGAGAATCAAGTGTAGCAAGAAAAATGTTATTTTGTTCTTAAGTTGATCATTAATTGTATTTTTCAGGTGCACATATCTTCAGCAACACACAATGGACAGCAGTTTTTCCATTCATTGGTACAAGATGTGCAAGCAGCTTCAACGGCGGCGTTCGAAAGCGAACGCGTCGTTGCTGTTCAAGAAGCTGTTAAAAGAGCCTGGAGGAGACTTATAGAAATAATCGAAGAAGTAAAGGAAGCCTTACCAGATGTGTCTACTCCAGTCCAAATATATGACCATATTCTTATGCTTTTAGCCAATGAAAGTGAGTAAATCTTTACTTTTCTCCTAATTGCATTCTGACTGAACTTCATACTTTTTGTTGAATAACTAACCAACGGTACTCAATGAATCACAAATTATATCTTCATGACAGCAAATCCCTCAGAATTTACAATTGTCAAAAGTGGCACAGGGTAAACCTATGAAGGAGATAATGTTGCAAGTGTGTTGAGACTACTATTGTTTTGTTTTTTTTATTTTTCCTTTTCAGTGAATCGTAGAAGTCTAGTTGCAGGGTGTATCGGTTTTGCTTTTGGTGGTGCAGTAGGCTTGGCTCTTGGCTGGTCATTGCATGGAGCTCCTGCGCCCTGCTCGAGAATCCGGGGTGTAGTATGTTTCGACTATCGTGGACTTGACGTGAGTAGTTTTCCTTGAATGTGCTCCCTATCCTAAATAACCCAACCTATTTAATGTGTGTCCCTTGACATTGTAAAGAAATCCCTCCACAAGAATGAATAAGAGCAGTGCTGTAAATAGAACATAATCAATTTTTAGACTAGACCCCATACCATTTTTGTTAAAGGATGCATGCAAAATTTGGTTTAAGATTTTGTTTAGTCAATAATTAAAACAGTATTGTTTCACAAAAAAAAAGAACAAGAAATTAAAGACTTTACTGCTCATGTCAGCTATAATGTTCCGAAAGAGCCAAATTTACCTCAGACGGAATTTTCTTTTAAGAACAATTTTTTTACCTCGAAAAAAGGGGGTTAACCCCGAGGTTAACACCATTCGTGGAACTTTTTTTTTCCCCACATTTTATTTGCGTGGCATCACATTAGCACGATATTTCATCTGCGAGGAATCTTTTAATTTTGTGCGTTTTCCAGGCTATTGGAACGAGCGATGACGTGCCCATGCCTATTATTACGTCTCCAGACCAAGTTTTAGTCGAAGTTCGAGCTGCGTCTGTTGATTGTATTGATATTAAAATCGCATCTGGTTACGGCCGAGCAATACGACGTCAGCTTCACAGGTATTCTCCGGTAAGTTCGAAGTTTCTCGTCTTTTTCCACATTTAGAAAACCATTCAAATAATTGGAGCTTTCCCTCAAGAAACAATTTCATGAGTATCAGAAAATACCGGTATAATGAGTTGAGCCCCGGTAACAAGGAAAACCAATAGTAATAATTAGAAGGTCCTATTAGCGGTATCCCTCAGGAAAAGTAACGTTTTGCCTTTAAAAAAATGAAGAAAACCGGCAAAAATTTGCGGCACATTTCATTTCAATTATGAGAACCATATATACAGATTTTTAAAATCCTTTTCATTTCAAGAAATGAACTCATCTAATGTATTAATAAAAGTTAACAACAGATACGTGTCTTAAATCTGGCGCCTTTCAAGGTTATTTCAGCGCTTCCGACTTGTCAAGTTCATCAAAAAATTCAAGACGGTTGTTAAATCTGAAAATTGAGAAAAATTATCGCTTTTGAGAAGCATTTACTCGAGCTGTTCTTCGTATTTTATTTTTCACAATAATAGATTATTTCTTACTCTAATAAATCATTATGTTGCTGATTTGACTCACTTTTCTACATAGTGCAGTTATTTTTAAAGTTTTTAAAATTAACGGAACGGTGGATTGTCGTCAAACTTGTGTAAAGTGTTTCTAAAACTCCAATATTTTCTGGAAATAGTTTTTTCGCTCCTCATCTAGTCTCATTCCGATGCTATGAATTATAATTCACCCTATTGAGCGCCATTTTTCTGAGTTGCCTTAAGAGCCCATGCATTTTTCTTCCAACTTTAGCATCTAGTCTGACTAGATAGTCATTTTTATTAGTAGAGCGCCCTAGCGGGAGTAGAGCGCCCAACTCTCATGATGGCAGTTAGCTAACAAAGCATATCTTAATACGTCCTCGGTAATAACGAATTGCCATGCCACTATATTCATCAAATATTTTGATGCATGTTTCAGCACGCGCCTCGGGAGCTACCTCTTGTTCTAGGAAGAGATTGTTCAGGAGTCATCGTTGAACTAGGTCACACTGTGAAACATTTCGAAGTAAGGAAACACAAGGCAACGGAAAAGTAAGGGATCCCAAAACCGACTTTGGCGCCATCCAGTGGTAGTAGCCGAACTGCCGACCCTCACCATGCCATGGAGCCCTCAGTTCGGGATGCTGCCGCTAGATGGCGCCGAGATCAAGATTTGGGATTTCACACTTTTCCCATACCCCATTCTCTGTTCGTTAACATCCCAAACTTACGTATAAAAATGTTTTGTCGCAGGTTGGCGACGAGGTATGGCTGTGTGTCCCGTACTGGGCGTCGGGAACCTTAGCGCAATACATGGTAGCTAGTGAGCGGTATATAGCAAAAAAGCCGAGGGGCATCGGATTCGAAGGGGCGGCCTCGCTGCCCTACTCGGGTTCCATCGCCTGGGACGCGGTGGTCAACAAGGCGGGTCTGTCGCGACACAATGCCCGTGGCAAGAGGATTCTGGTCCACTGCGGAAGCTGCCCGGTGGGCTGCATAATTATCCAATTAGTGAGGTTATGGGGTGCGCATGTTACTGTGACGTGCCCCGAGCGGGCCCGTTTCGTGTGCGAGACGCTAGGATCTGATGACGTCATTGTCTTTGAAGAGGGCCCGGTGGATACGCAACTATCGACCAGAGAAAAGTAAGTAACACTAGTTTTTTCACTTACGTTAATGAAAAGAGAGTGCTGACTTTCATGATTAGTGTAAAAAACGACACCATCTTGCACGTTAGCATCTTTTAAAACCTAAGCACACTCCGTCTCGTCTTTTAAGTGATACCGTAGGCGTAGGCACAAGTTACAAGCTCTTTACCAATATGAACAAGATCCGCTCGCGAAACTAGGTAACGAGCATTCAACCAGAAAGAATCGTGTAAAGATGGGAAGACTTCTAACTGAATATAAATGGAAGCTGTTTTCAAATGGCCATTGCACGTCTATCTTAAAAAAAAGCTCATATTGTTATACAGAGAGCAGTTTTGTCCTGAGGACAGAAAAGCAGCAGTAAAACTGCTTGATTTCGACGTGTGTATTCCAGGTTTGATTACGTTTTCAATACTCTTGGCGCCGCTGTTCACCAATCGTGTCTTAAATTCTGCCACCACGAGGGGAGTGTAGTTACTACTGTAGCCACAGCTATCGCATCGGATTCTTACGGTTTTCTTCTCGGCGGGTTGTACTCGCTTTGGGTGCGGTTGAAGGGTTTTCTAATGCAGGTAAGCCTTGTACATCTAAACGTTTTTCGACTTATCAAGAAAAGATTTTGAAGTGCAGCTAGTAACTTGATATTTGACACAGGATACTGTGGCGTGGGGAGCTGTCCATTTGAACAGCGAAACTTTGGGACACCTTGCGCGTCTCGTAGAGAATGGACATCTTCAGCCGGTCGTTGACAGAATCTGCGCTCCGAGGGATTCTGAGATGGCGTTCCAGCATGCTGATTCCGCTCAAGCAGTCGGCAAAACAGTTATCCGATTCAGGTAATATGTATGAGTTGTCTTAGCCCCCTGATCCTTATCCTGATCCCGCCCGAATAATTCACAATTCAGTGCCTTTCAACAATTATTTTTTCCGCTAAGGTGTTATTTGAGAAGGTGAAATCATTGTGGAAGACACAGCATGAGACTAGTCTCATCCAGACAGACAGCGATGACCGACAGGCGGAATAAAGAATTCCCATTTAAGCTGATTAGCAAGATTTCGTATCAAATACACATTAAAACCCTTTCTGAAATGTGAAATCAATCCTTCAGGTTTCTAGCATTCGGAAATGCTGAATTCTCACCACATATCCTCTGAATATTACATAACTGAGCAGTTTTCCAACGCGAGGATGTGAACACTCGGAAGCAGCCGGCAAAGCATTATGGCGGCCCTGTTTTTCATAAAAAGCTTGTTTAAATTATTAAGAAATTTTCGGCATCATCATAGCATGTTGTAATGCACACTGAAATGATCTCACAGGTTTACTTCGGCTATTTTTCCCCCTAGCTCTCGCTATAATTTCACCTAAAAAAAAGGCGTGTTTGCCCGATTTCTTTTTGCGGGTATTTCTTAAGGTGTATGCGGACATTTTGCAGAATGGGTCCACATGCGTGTGAAACAGCCTAAAACTACAGCCACTTTTGTGCTTTGCAATTGAACATACATACATACCGGTACATACATTCGCATGGACTCGATTGAAACTATGAAGCCCTTCTTCGAAAGGAGGCGGCCTTAAAAACTAATTTGGCCATCATAGGTCGTAACCTGGGCAGTGTTGTTCGAGAGCGTGACTCCGTCAAGTGTGAATATTGTAAACCTTTTTTGCCAATGAGGATAATTCAACAATCGATCTGATTTTTCGATTGCTCATCTGGAACCTATAACACACAACACTTGCCTGTTCATCTCTAGGAGCTCTCGAGTTGTTGATTAAAGACGAAATCGCGGAATGCGCCAATAGCGCACTCGAGTGTCAAATTCCTGAACCTTCGCTAAGGCGATGCGCGTATGTTAACGATAGGTGCATCGACTGTACGCCTCGGCGTGCAGTCGTAACCGTTCCTAGGTCGTCATAAACGTTGTTGTCAACCTGACATTGTTGAAATCCGCGCGTGGCCTTGTGAGGGGTCAAGGACAGTGTTGCCAAATTTCGCGATTTTGTCAAATTTGATCGCGATTTAATTTGTTAACCAGGGGAGATAAACCAGTGATCAATCCCACTTTTGGATTGCTCAGCGATCCAAAACATACCCAACATGCTAAGTTATCTCTAATGGTTCTCGAGTTAATCACGGTTAAAATTTACGATATCGTGGAATCTGGCAACGCTGGTCAAGGACTTTTTCAGCCAACTTCACCTATTGGGCGGCACTTGACTGGTGAAGCAAAACGCCCCCTCTCCCCTACATTAGATTTACACACTGTTGATTGCGTCGGAGAAACATATGAATGGAAAACTTTCGATGCCTTTGTCCTTGAGTCGTTAAAACTATAACTTCATTTTACAAGTCTGCTTTGACGCCTTTGAGTAATCCGTAAAGAACAGCTTCTCAACAATTCGTATTGTAGACGTGACCTACTTCCTTATCGCCATCATCGCGCAGAAATCAGTTCATGATTTCTTCGTATCGATATTTCACCTCCTTTGCTGACGTTCCTCGTTTATCGATGTTTCATCACATTCAATCTCCCAAACTTTCTTACAGATCATGCATTCGGACATGATTTTTAGGGACTGTTTTCCCCACAGCTGGCGAGAGCAAACGAAATCTTTATGCTTAAGTCGAGATTTGAACCTTAGGCTTTGTAGGTACTTTTTTGTCTAGCGCTGTAGCTGTGAACAGTAGTTTTCTACACTTTACAGCTCTAGCGTTCACTGAGGACGGCAAGCGAGAAGGAATGTTAGACTAACATTCATTTAGGTTGTCGGGTGAATAGCTACAACTTGGGCAAAACGTGTTGAAACGACTGTAGTTTGCTTTGCATCTGCTTTTGTACTTCTAATGCTCTATGTTCATTAATACCATTTTGATTCGTCCAAACAGCTTACGCCATTGAAGTGAGTTTGCACTTCGTAAGCACGAAGGGTGGCATCTCCCATATCTTGTGTTCCACCCTTGATTGCCCAGCCAAGCGAAGCGAGGCAAAAGACAGATAACCTAAACGTAAGTTAACCTCGGTTAACTTGACCTAACCTTCGCCAAGCCTGATGCTGCTTACTTCTCAGCAGCAGTAACTGCCGTTGAGAATCGAGCAGCGTCAAACATGGCGGCATCTGAGCGGAGCGGTAATGATGCAAAGCATAAGACACTTGACCTATGTAAACCTAAACTTTGCGGCTGTGTGTCCCCTCATAATTTAATGGAAAATCCAACAAGGGTGGAACACAGAAGTGGAAAATAATATCTTCGAAATATCAAGTAGAAATTTACATCTTGGTAGAATAAATAGTGCCAAATTTGGAAACAACTCGGTTGGATATAGGCTTTTTAATAATTATAACAAGATTCCATTGCACATTAGATACGATGGTGGTGAGTTGGTGGGTCTAAATAGCTTTAAGAAAAGACT
>Ga0058701_10004583_pt1 | contig 11249 bp, 2 predicted proteins | sample AgamicOrMae_FD_97039 | JGI IMG/M metagenome (GOLD analysis project Ga0058701, IMG submission 97039) | Agave microbial communities from Guanajuato, Mexico - Or.Ma.e | ecosystem: Host-associated > Plants > Phyllosphere > Phylloplane/Leaf | place: Guanajuato, Mexico | collected 2012-06-04 | reverse complement strand
ATTTTTGGTTGCAACAACAAAAGTTCTATATGTTGTCCCTAATTCTGTTGCCGTAACAAAACCATTTTTTTCCGTGTTGAGATTTAAAATTAATTTCAGGTGTTACGGTTTCGCTGGCGAGTAAGGCGGAAAGCGTATGCCGTATGCCAAATATGCGACGGAAGCCCAAGGCACGTTGGGAGGGGGGGCAGAAGTAGTCCTTTTTAATCTACACACAAAAAGGAATGCAGGCACAGATTAGGTTAGGTCCGTTGCTGTGCAGGAAATGTAGGAGAAGAAATAGTGATACTGCAAGTACTTTTAACTCATGAGTCAAATGTTTATGTTCAAGATCGCTGAAAATGGTGCGCAAGCTTTTTTCTTCCTCTTCTTCTTTCCGGTCTAGTTGTCTCTTTTCGGTCGTAAACACGGAAAAAGTGTGATCATAGCAAATTTTCGTGTTGTGATAACATCTAATGGAGGCGTCTCTACGAAACTACTGTGTGTATTTGCGGTTCAAGGGCGTCCATAACTTAAAAATAGTATTGTACCTGGAAATAGGCCACAGGATTTCGATAGCGTCTGTTTTTATTTATGGAGAGTGAGATGACCTTTACAACGAAGATATTCTATACTGTCCGCCCATAACCTCCCTTTTTGAGAAAATATCCGATTATGCTCTGCTGGTTGACTATTACCCCATTTTATCTGTTGTTTTTTTTTGGGTTCTTTTTTCCCCTATGTCTTGAATCTAACTTTACCCAACTCTTTTTGGAACCAGCGAACCCCTCATCATGCCTAACATCTTTTCGAATATGAATTAATATTTAGTTGAATACCTGGATTGCAAAACGTTTTCGGAATAAACTCACAAGTAACCTTGACCTTAACTCGTGAATAAGTAGACCCTCGTGGATAATTTCTAAGTCGTGTCGCATTTAAATCTAAGGACTCTCTGTTTTGAAAATGTTGTGTTTGGCAATCATTGAACTGACTTTACCGAGCGCAAAGGTTTTGCGTATTTGAATGCGTCAGTATTACCAACACAAATAAAAAAAGTAGATTCGAATACGACGCACGATTTATGACTTCAAATGTACAATGTCCAGATTCAGTGTGTGTCCTCTTTACCGAAAGAAACTTTTTCGACTTCAGTAAATATTAGGAGGTCAGAGTCGTAGTAAACTTTTTCGGATGGAGTGAGATTCGACGGAAGTTATCAGTGAGTCGTTATCGCTGAACGACGGTCCATATTTCGGAACAGTTCGATAAAAGCATTCGCCTCTGGCTCAACTCAGAGCCAGAGCTCAACCCCGCTCCGATAACATATTTCAACGGTACACTCACAAACAAAAGACTATGTGTCGTCCCCAAAATGATGACGGCCAAAGCCGATGACCTGAGAGTATTTGCGAAAAATAGACGTCAGGAAGTTCCGATTCGCGCTCTTCGATATCAAAATTTTCTTCAGACGAATGAGGGAAAAATCTTTTGCCCTTGGGGTGGTGTGAAGAGAAGGTGATTGTAACAGCTGCGTAAATATCGGCCAATTTCAACTTCCGATACTCTTACCGCTTAGACGTACACTTAACGGTTAGGTATCAGTGTATACAGTCGAGCCTTGATATCAACGAGTCTCGATGCTGTACTGCTTACGCTGTAACTGTATTACGTACTGTACCGATTCTCAAATTCCTGTCAGCGATATGGTGCGACAGTCTTCGTCGCCAATTTTGTGGCGGCAAGATATTCGCTCCCGAAGAGTTAATTTTACCGGTGACGTGCGGATTCGGTTTGAAAGCGGACGTCATCCCCGCTTAGCGCCTCGCCCTTTGCGCCCTACGACTAGTGACCCGCGGTGTCCTGAGAATCCAATGAGCTATCTGCTACTGGGAGTGTCCATGTTATGGGAAGGAAAGGGACCTGACTTGGCGGGGAATAATGCCAGCCCGATTGATGGCATGTTTGTCGCTTGACCTTGACCTATATTGTCCGTTTCGGTCTCCATTCCGGCCACGCCCATTACGGGGACCTATTGAGTCGTTAACGGCCTTGGCAACTCTGCCAACTTTCCAAGCTTTCCTTTGCGAGCGAACGGGCGGCCTTGAGTTTGGCAAATGGTTTATCCCTTAGTGACGTTCTGCTTTGTTTGTTTGCAGACAAGACTGAAGCGCGCCCAGGACGTTCTCGCAGCGAGAGACGGAAAAAGGTCGCCGACGACGCGGAGACCAGCCCCAAGGAAGACGTCGAGAACAAAGGCAAGAAGCGTGGCATAGCGGCGCCGTCCGGCCGCGCCTCGAGGAAGAAGGTCCTCGAAGACAGCAACGCCAGCAGTAAAGGCCGGAGGCAAGACGAGGTCGTCCCCCGGCGCGGGAAGGAAGAGCCCCCGCCACCACCGGCGCCCCCGGAGCCCCCGGCGCCGCCCAAGCCCCCGGAACCCAAGGCGGAGTCCCCCGCCCCCTCCCCCTCCCCCGCCCCCCAGGAGGACGACAAGGCCGGCAAGCCCGCCGCGGCCGAAAGTAGATCGCCATCTCCCTCAGCGGCTCCCCAGGAGGGTCCCCCGGCAGAGGATGGTGGCGAGGCCGAGGCGCCTCCAGTGAGAGTCCCCACCCCCGTCCCCACGGCCCCCTCCCCCTCGACGGCGACGGCCCCCTCGACATCCGTGGAAGTTGCCGCCGGCGCCGCCGTCGATGACGATGACAGCCGCGGGAAGATGGACCTGGCCAGCGACCCCGCTACTCCGGCGCGCTTCCCCGATGACCGGTCCGACTCGGGCCTGAGCTCGCTGCGGGGCGGTTGGAGCGGGGACGAGCGGTCCGGGTCGCGCTCGAGTGCGCTGAGCGGGCCCGACGAGCCGGCGACGACGACGACGACCGCGACGACGGCCTCCGTGCCCGGCGCCCCCGACGCCGCCAAGGTGCAGCCCTCGGCGGCTTCGGCGGCGCCCGCCCTGCCTGCGCCCGCGCCCGCACCTGCACCGGCGCCGCCCGCCGACTCGGTGCGCGTCTGGAGAGACCCCGCCATCTACACCCAGGGGAATGTGCACCACGTGGACAGCGTCCAGCACCAGTCGCTGCTGATGGCGCACCCGGGGCAGCCGGCCTTCGCGCCGCACCCCGTCCTCCACCCGGACCTGCTGCTCAAGCAGCGCTCCTACGCGCCGCAACACTACTCCCCCATGCCTCCTGAACTACAGGCTTACAGGTAAGACCGCACTCTGCTCCTACCCTACGCTTTTACCCTGGGTATCAATTCAAACACAGTCACGAAACCGCCTGACCACCTCCCTCCCTTCTGAAAAAGCCAACTACGAGGTTTGGCGCCTTGAAGCGCGAAAGTCGCCAAAATTTTGTTGCACAATCTAGTTGGGCAATGCGTTGAGGAACCCGGCAAGAGGTTGTTGAGCAGGCTTGAAGAAATCTTTCTTTGCATCCCGGCTATTCCCTTCTCCTGGATGGCTTCTTCATGACAGTGGCTCAGTTGCTTGCATTTGCTTGCAAGTCGCCCACACAGGCGTGGCCTAAACCATACAGAGTCAGCGCTCTGGTTCGACTCCCCCGCGTTCCTCTCTCCCCTTGTTCTTACACTCTTTCAATGCTGGACCCAAACTTTAATAACAAGCCGACGAGTCCTGTACGATCTGAGAAGTGAGCTGACTTTCGTGACGCGGCGCTTGGGGAGTTCGGCAGTCCGGTGTTGTCGTGACTCGACCTTTTTGAACAAATAGGTGCCCGACACTTCTGGATGCCAAGATTTTGCAGGCTATTAAGAAGGGAAGTTATATTCCGGTGCGTTAGCTGCGGTAGATTTCTAGCGGTCCAGTTTTTAATAGTGTTCACGTAGCGGTGTTCCCCAATCTTAATTAATTTCGCATCTTTATAGAATCACCCAGTAAAAACACATTGACCGTTTTAGGGAATGCTATACCTGTTTCAGGTGTGGAACTAAAACGTAGCTAGTCCGCATTTTGCTTATTTTTCAAGATGGACTTAAGTTCAGCCTCATTAATGGAAAGCTCTCACCGAGACCATTTTAATGATATGACTTAACATAGGTCAATCTTGAAAAATAACCAAATTACGTACCACCGTCGTTTTTACAGCAGTTTCATCCCCAAGACAAGCTTTCCGTTTTTACTGCGCAAGCCGAAGAATTTCAGTGAAAAATAAACCTGTAAGACTCTCTCCAAAACTTGACTTTCTCGTATCAGTGTTCGTGCGTCTTACCTCTGTTAGTGTCTTTTTAAAATGACTTGTCGCTGGAAACGTTGAGAAAATAGCTGGCCGCCTTACCGGTAAAAACAATCTTGGATTTTCGTGTGCGGTGAAGTTGGGATGTTAGTCATAGGCAATGTTGGCTCACGACGGCTGTGTTTGCAGGCGCGATGTGGACAAGCAACGCAGCAAAGAGCATGAAGATCGTCAGCAGAAGTTGGCGGCTGAGGAGGCTGTGCATCAGCACTTCGCTGAGTCGTTGCGGCTGATGAAACAGCAGCATCAGCAGCAACAACAGCAGCAGCAGCACATGCAACAGCAAGAACATCAGCGGCTTAGAGAGCAGCAGCAGAGGGAGAGAGATCGATACTATACCGTCACTCCCACAGTAAGTTATTCTCTCCTAACAACATTTTTTTCCCGCTTCTTAAGAGTAAAAACTACTTCTCCTGGCCTAAAGATCCATTATGAGGCATAATTTTACATTTATTCATCAACCGATTACTGCCAGGGAAATCCTCTTTCAGAGAAAATCTTTGTTTTTCTTTTTCTTTCGTATTTAGAAATGGATTCAATCTTGATTTTGAGTTTGTTGCTCTCCTGCTCTCGATTTTTTTTTGAATTGAGTTAATATTTGTGGAGGATCGATGAAAGCAAATTATAATGCATTCGGTCAGTGTTTTGGGGTTCTTTAGTGAGCTTCAGAGTCAGGGATTTTTCGAATTAGGATCATATGGAGGAAGTTTGGATTCTGGCCTTGAACGATTATGCTTGTGAGAAGGGTAGGACGGAGTTGCATTTATTTAAGGATTTGAAATTTCCGATAATAAGGTAGTTCACATGTTGATTAAAAACTTAGTATTAATGAATCTTTAAAACTGTGTTTCGAAAATCTCATCCGAATAGTTCTCTTTCCTTATTTACGTATTTAATTTTATCTTCTGCCACTTTTGCAGATGAATAACCGTCACTTTAATTATAACTTTCCTGCAGTTTCTCCGACTTAGACTCAGTTAACCCTAGTAGCAGGCTATTCTCGGCCTGCATTTCAAATTACTTCGAATAAGTTATGAAAAAAATTTCATGACCCATTTTCGAGTTTATTGTTTGTCGCTTACGCGATTTGTGTGTCGAGACTTTGCGCTAAATTCGTTGTTCGGTGGCATTGCAGGCGAACCGGTCGCGGCCGCCGAGTGCGTCGAGCCAGCACAGCCAGCACAGCAGAACACCGCCGGCGCCCATCAAGAAGGAACCGCAGCCGTCGGCCGGCCTCCCCAAAATGGAGCCCAACTTCTTCCCGGGGGGCTTCAACGCCTCCAACCTCGCCTACTCCGACATGGCCTACATGAAGATGAAACAAGAGCCCGTCAAGCCCATGTTAGTGAGCAGCAAGAGTCCCTCGGAGATGGTGGCGAACGCGTCCGTGCTCATGGGCGACGTCAAGAACTCCGTGATCGTTAAGAACGACACGAAAAGCCCCGTGGCCCATAAGTCGCAGCCCCAGCCCATGGCCCACCATCCCCACCATCCCCACAGCCCCAAGCTGGCCCACGCTCATTACCAGGCCGGCGTCGGTGTCGGCGTCCCAGCGAAATACGAGTACACCCGCAGCCCCTCGCAGTCCCCCCACCACTTATTATCTCACGTACCTGTGCACATGGAAGCCCAGAACCTGGCGGGCCTCAACAAAGCCGGCGGACTGACCGTCCCGCAGCCACAGGCGCATCACCGCGGAGTCGGAGTCGCGCCCCCGGAACACAGAGCCTACGCGTCCAAGCCAGCACCCTACTCCTACCAGCAATACCCGTTGACGAGCGTGGCAAGCGTTGCCCCCGCCAAGCCCAAGGTGAGCAGTCCAGCGCCGCCGCACATGTACGGCAAGCCGTCGGCCGGCATCATGACGGGGACGCCCGTGGTCCGGAGTCAGGACAGCGCCGCGGCGCCGCTGCCGCTCACGTCCAAGGCCCCGACGTCGTACCAGCCCGTGCACGCCACGCGCCGCCCGTCGCCGCCTCCTGCCCACATCTCGAGGCCGGTGACGACACCCAACAGCTCGAGTGTTCCGCCTGGTGGCCCGGGGATGTACGACCCGAGGATATACCCAGGCCTGCCCGGAAAACCGCCTCATCACAGCGAGCAGCCGCTCGGCAGAGTGTCCCCCAGCCCGCTCATGGATCCGCTCAGGAAACAGGCGATGGGCTCTCTGGGGCCAGACCCGCGGAATCCCGAGCACTACCTGATGCCCCATCACGTGAACAGCATACCGGGCGGCTACATGAGCCACGTGAGAAGTATGGCCAGCCTGCCTCTGGCGAATGCGGCGTCCTTCCAGACGCAGCCCCTCGACCTGGGCGTGTCATCGGCCGAGCGCGCGTCGGCGGCCGAGCGCGCCACCTCGCCCAAGAGGAAGGGCAGCCCGTACTCGGGCCCTCTGCCTCTGGACAAGAAGGCGCGCAGCGAAGGACCCGCGCTGTCGCCCTCGCCCTCTGCTTTGCCGGTGGCGCACGTAGCGCCCCCTCCGCCGCTCCTGTCGCGAGTGTGTGAACCCAGCCCCCTGATCGCCAACGCGGCCACCACCATCACGACCGTTGTCAACAGTGCCGCGTACGGTCCGGCCAGCTCTAGTCCTGCGTCGCTGGCGGCGCCCGCGCCTGGCCGCACGGCCTCCGGAGACGGCTCGCTCCGGCCCAGCAGTGCCGGGAGCACCGGCGCGAGCGCCAGCGCCGGCGGCGGCCCCAGCGGCGGCCCCGGCGGCGGGAGTCCCGCGCCGGGCCCCGCCCTAGCACCCCCTCCCGTTCCCAGCCCCAGCCAGCTCCCAGCGCGGACGCCGCCCCCGGGATCGTGTCCCAGCCCGGCGGCCTCGCCGGCGCCCCCGGTGCCCACGGCGGCGACGGCCACGGTCATGACCACGCCAGTGAAATCCGTGCCGACGGCCGATAGTGATAAGTCCAACAGTCCTGGTTTGCTCAAAACAACGACGGTGCCCAGCTACCCTGTCCACAAGCTGAAGAAGGCCTGGCTGCAGAGGCATTCCGGCGAGGACGTGTCCGAGGACACGAGCGACGTGCGGGGCAGCGGCTCCAGCGTCACGCTGCCCGTGCGGATCGACTCGCCCGTGGCGCCCCTGCCCCCCACCCCGGCGAGGTCCACGCCCACGCCGCCGGTCACCTCGTCGTCCGCCGCGACGCCCTCGGCGAAGGAGCCCGCCCCCGCCAGGACGGCCGTTTCGTCCCTCAGTAGTGTAGGTACCATGGCTGTTAATAGTATAAGAACGAGCAAGGCGAGTCCGGGCCCCAAGACGCCGCGGAAAGGCGTGGACGCGCTGCTGAACGGGCACGCGGGCGCCGGCGCCGGGGCCGGGAAGCTCCAGTCGGACGACACGTCGTCGTCGGACGTCGAAGTCAAGTCCACGCCCTCCAAGAGGAAACCACCGAAAGTGAAGCGGAAAAAGGGGGGAAACGTGACGCGTCGGACCGCCAACGATGAGCAAAGCGCGAGCATGAGACGCAAAAAGGCGCAGGCGCAAAGTGAAAGTGGGACGGAAAGTGATCGGGAGAGCGCGAGTGACAAAGATAGTGACAGTGGCGCGAGCAGCAAGAAGGCGTCGTCCAACGGCAACGCGGCCTCGGCAAGCAAAGAGGCCCGCAAGCGGGGGAGGCGGCCCAAGCCGTCAAAAAATGAGGCTGAGGGGGAGCCGCGCCCCAAGAAGGCCAAGGAGGAGCCCTTGACACCCCCGCGCGATCCCTTCCCCTCGCCCTTCCACAAGCCCCCCATGGCCGAGCTCAAGAAGACGGGTGAGAACTTCCTGCAGGACGGGGCCTGCTTCGAGGTCGCCCCCAAACTAGCAAAGTGCCGCGAGTGCCGATGGACTCCCAACCAACGCAGCAAAAATATGCCCAATATATTTTGCCGCTTCTATGCTTTTCGGAGATTACGCTACACCAAAAACGGACAGTTGGCTATAGCGGGATTTTCAAACCCCATCCGGGATGCCTCAGAGGTCAGTTCAAAAACACCTTACTTTTATTTTTGCTTTCCATAGTTTTTCAGTATCTTTCGAACACATGAGGTGTCAAAGGTGTCTCACTAAAAACTGCAACATACGCGGATCCGTCCTCGATTATCTGAGTTATTCCTCAGAAATACTTAACATAATTTTTGCTTGAATATGAACGTTTTTAGCTCTGAATTTTGGTTGAATTATTGTTTGGAGCTGTAAGAGTCAATTCATTAGGCCATTATACTTTCCTTTGTATGATTATCTGTACTAAACAGGTTGCTCTTCATCGTTGAGTTTATATTTCGAGAGGGCCAACCATAACCCCTCGTTATAAAATGGATTGAATCGCTCATTACTTCGTAGGAATTCCGGAGATTCTCCGAGATGGGAGATTAATATTCCCTGAATTAAAGAATTTTGACCGTTTAAGAAGACGATTTCAAAAGTTGCGTGCGAGCGAAAATTCCTTCGCAGTGTTTTGCAAACTATAATACTTGAGCTTCATAAAGTCGCTTTTAGAAGATTTCGACAAATAATTTTAAAAAATGTTTTGGACAAATTTCACGGCAGAAAAGTCCAAGTACCCTTCTTGGCCCCAAATTTTACCTGCTACTCTAAAAACCTTCGAGTGAAAGTCGCTCGTTTAAACTGACCATGCCGAAGCTTCGAATGAATGAGTTTTTGGTTTAAGCGAGTGAATTTCGCTCGATGTCTTAAAGAAAGAATACATTTAACATGACGTATAGTGTCTCATGGGAATAAAGGTGGTATTCCGTGTTAGGGGCGCTCTGTTGAAGGTTTGATTTCGTTCCAGGATGATTTGAAGTTGTGGTTACCTCTACCGGATTCGCCGCCCAGCGACCTCGACGTAGAAACATCCACCTTTTTGCTCACCCAAGTTGGAGACCAATTCTGTGATTTGCTGGCTCAAGAGAAGGAAGCTCTTGACCAGCACATGGGCACTGGTAAGTTGGCTACCACCTCGACTCTTTCCTCAATTTTTCATCCTTGACCACATTAGCAATTTTTCATCTTTTTTGCAGACAAAGTGATAGCATGGAAGCGAGTAGTGCAAGGTGTACGAGAGATGTGTGACGTTTGTGAGACAACATTGTTCAACTTCCACTGGGCTTGCGGCAAATGTGGGTTCGTCGTTTGTTTGGATTGTTATAAGGTGAGGAGAAAACTTCTATTATTATCGTCGCGATCGCTTTTAAGTCACAGGGCTGTTTTTTTTACCAGCAACACGGGGGAAAATCAGGTTGTTAGGGTTTTACTTTAGGAAAAGTCATGTGATATTTTTCTGTATTACAGTGAGAAGGTACTTTCAGCTAGTCTTGTGATAAACCGGGGTTAACGTAAGCTGGCTGTATTGCGAAACTTACCTGATTTAAGATCCGTATTTTGCAAACTTAACTTGCAGACGAAGGTACGTTAAAGCCCGGTACTCTGCAAGCGTCAAATATCATAAGCTTAAGTTATATTAGTCCAGGCATCCGTTGGTAAAGACAATAAATCGTGATTTTATCATTTAGAAATATCCAATCAATGTCTTTGGAATTTTTTTAGTAATTTTCCTTTTGATTTCACGATTCTAAAACAATTTTTTATCGATGAAAATTGTGAAAGTATTCGAACTGCTTTGAGGAAGTGAGAAAGATTCAGAGCATGTGTTCAATTGCGTTCGGTGGTTAAGGAGCGGCTCCAAACGCATGTTTTCGAAGTCGAAGGAGATCGAGGAAAATTCGAAGCTTTACTCAAGTTGTGGTTGGTGTATTTGAGATTGCTCTGAAAGTGTGTTTCCAGATACATTTCAACCTGGGTTCTACGAATCGCTAGAGATATTATTCGAATATTCGAGAAATTCGTAGGACTCAGACGTCTGTAGACAGGGGTTTACGCCGGGACAAAATAAAAAAGGGAATTTGTGAGATCGTTATTAGCCTGGAGTGACTGCAGTTGAGACAGATCGTGGGAAAGTGGGCTTAAAATTTTGTGGGGTGTTTCAGAGTCGTCGTGAGGGCGCTGTGAAGCCGAGCCGAAGCGACGTCGGGAAAGATCGGGACGACCGATCGTGGCTGCTATGTACGAACCGACAAGCCCACGAGCAGGAGAAGCTCATGCTCACCCAGATAGTTGCGGGAGACTCGTTAGTCAAAGTCGGTCTCCGCGCGCACAGGCTTCGGACAGCCTGCAACATCCCGCAGGCCTGCGGCTGCCCTCTCAGTCAGTCCAAGACCATCAATGGCCTAGCAAAGGTAAGGCCTTGCTCACACCGTCCGCTAGGCTAGCCTCTAGGCTACATCCTCTCAAAGGCTGCATTTTCGTCCGTTTTTTTTTGTACGCTGAGTACCTTTCGTCGCTTATCTTAGCGGTGCGACCGCAAAGGCAGGGCGCTTTCTTCTCGGAGTTACTTCCCCCGAGAAGTAAGCCTCGTCAGGCTTTGTGACCTTACCGCGCGGCGTGGCACAGGACACCGTACGTAGCCCAATTCAAGCGCTTGTACGTTGTTCATTTTTATTATTATACATTGAAAGAGTGGACCAAGCTAGAGCACAAGAGGGAGAAAATGCAACCTTTATTTTGTAGATTTCGTGTTGGGGAGAAAACCGATTGTGTTTGGGTTATTCGCACGTTCACACAAGCCAAGTTTCCACGGCATGTTTTTTAATCCTAGTCCTAGAACTCATGCGAACCGAGAGAATGCGCTCATTTTCTTGGCATTATTTTTTTAAAGAAAATCTGAAATGTTTGAGTTAAAAATTACGAAGTTGACATGGAGGATGTGGATTAACTGTGCCATCAGAAGTCGCGACAAGCCAATTCTCAATTGTTGCTAGCCAATTTTTTATTTTTCGACCAATTTTCGTTCTATTGAGTTCGAAGTGTTTGCCTTTTGATGTAGTTTCCGGTGGTCATTTCGGATTTATTGAATGTAGTTACTTTAAATTTGTACCTCGTTCTCAAGAGCTCACGATAAGATAGGGACGAGGTCTGTGTCACGCTCCTTACTCCGAATTAACGTGCTTTTATTATGGGTTAACGTTGTAATATCT
>Ga0058701_10004582_pt1 | contig 11250 bp, 11 predicted proteins | sample AgamicOrMae_FD_97039 | JGI IMG/M metagenome (GOLD analysis project Ga0058701, IMG submission 97039) | Agave microbial communities from Guanajuato, Mexico - Or.Ma.e | ecosystem: Host-associated > Plants > Phyllosphere > Phylloplane/Leaf | place: Guanajuato, Mexico | collected 2012-06-04 | reverse complement strand
ATCTTCACTACTCCTACCTCTTCACTACTCCTACCTTCTAGTTTTCATACCGTCTACTCGTTTCACAATTTACTGCTGTCACCTTAAAATCCTCAAACCTTTTACTCCAAACTCCATTTCCACCTGTCACATTTTACTCCATAAACACATTTTGCTCATTTTATCTCTAACCACTCATACCTTTTACTCTATCCACCTTTTACCTCTCACACTATTTACACTGTCTTGTATTGCACACACCGTTTACTTCTTACATCCTCAACCTCTCTAGTTTTTACTACTCGCATATTTTACCTCTCACTCCTTTTACTACTCATACCATTTCTCTTTACACCTTTTGTTCCTAACGCCTTTGACTCCTTTGCACCGTTTACTTGTTTCATCTTTACCTCCTTAAACCATTTACTCTTTTACACCTTTTATTTCTCACTCTTTGTACTCTTCTTGTGTTCGTCCTAATTCCTTCCACTCTCACACCTTTATTCGTCTCATTGTTTACACCTTACTTCTTTTACTTATCTTTTACTCCTCACCCCTTTTCTTTTCATACCTTTAAAACATCATATCTTTTTATCCTCACACTTTTTACTTTTCAGATATTTTATTCCTTATACCGTTACCTTATTCTCGCGTCATATCAAACTCAACCGTTTTCTCCTTATATAATTTAGTCCCCTCATACCTTGTTCCTCACACCTTTTACGCGTTATTCCTTTTGCATTTTTACTTCTACCTCTTCCTCCTCTAGCCTTTTACTCTCTTTTTACTCCTTACACCTTTTACTATTTGAGCGTTTTACTTTTCACTCCTTTTCTCCTGACCTTTTGGCCTCATATCTTTTACTCCTATAACACCTTTTACCCTTCTCACCTCATACTTCTGTAATCGTTTTCTTATCACACCGTTTGTTTCTCACTTCGAATACTTCCTTGTCTTATTTTCACACCTTCAACTTTTCACACTTTTTTCTCTTTACCCTTTTTATTCCTCATACCTTTTACAACACTTGCTTTTTTCCTCACACTTTTTACCTCTTACGTTTAACTCCTTTAAACTTTTATTCCTCTCACGTTTAACTCCTTACTGCTTTTACTCCTCACACCGCATCTCGTCACACTGTCACATCTCACAAATTTTATTGTCTTGATCTTTTACTCATCATACCTTTTAATCTTACATCTTTTACTCCTCACACTTTATACTCCTGCTTTTTTTCTTCTCACCTTATACTCGTCTCATCTTACTCCTCATAATGTTTCGTCCTCTCACGCCTTACTCCTCGCATCTTTTTTTCTCTCACCTTTTTTTTACACCTTTGTTCTTCCATATACTTTTCATACCTTTTACTCATTATTCCTTTTACTCAAGCGTTTCACGCCTCAGGTCTTTACCTTCTCGCAAACTCTTGACATCATAATTTCCTCAAAGCTTTCACGCCTCTCCGTGTACCTTTGACCCCTCTTTCCTTTTACTCTTTTGACCTTCGACTCCTCATACCCTATACTCTCACACTTTTTGCATTAACACCTTTTATTCTTCATACCTATCTTCTGACACCTTTTACTTTTACCTTTTACCCCTCATACCTTCCTTGTTTTAGTTTATATTATTTTCGTCCGCCTTTGTTTGGCCTTTCATTATATAGTCAATATTTCAGATATTTTCTATTCTGACTCTGTTTGTCGGCATACTTATACTTATTATCTGCTTAATATCGCAACTTTGTTAATTTGTCACCCTTACAGACTCAAGACCGTCATAGTATTCTTTTTTTGAAACTCATATCACCTACTATGCAAATAACCTACACACTATCAATCTCACACTGTTAAACTCACACTATCAACCTCACCTTATCGACATTACACTATAAACCTCACTCGATCAACCTCACTCTATCAACATCGCACTCTTAACTTCACTGTTTTGACCTCACTTTTTCAACTTTACACTATCAATCTCAATCAACCTCTTTTTTTCGACCTCACACAATCAACATCACTCAATCACCTCACACTACTATTAATCTCGCTGTATCGACTTCACACCATCAACCTCACTCAATCAACCTCACTCTATTGACCTCACACTTTTAACCTCACACTATCAACCTCACACTGTCAACCTCACACTAGCAACCTCACACTATCAACCTCAAACTATCAACCTCATTCAATCAATCTCACTCTCTTAACCTCTATCAATCTCACATAATCAACCTCACACACTCTGCCTTATACTCTATCCACCTTCACGCTATTCACCTCACTATTCATCCTACATTCTCTCCATCCCAGTACCAACCTCACTATACATCCACTACACTACCAACGTCACCTTATCCACCTTACACCTGTGTCATCGCATACTCGTGTCACTGCACGCTGACCACCTCACGCTTGTTTCGCCTCATAATTTTAGCTCTTTTAACCATCATCAATTTAGTTTTAGGACTTTTCTTGACACTCGCTAATCTGTGCACCCATCTCTCTTTCTACCTCTGACTTTCTCGAGCTCATACTCTTTCCCTTATAATTGTTGCACCTTCATGTATAGGTCACCTTTACACTCCTGTCGCCTTCTCACTCTTTTCACTTCCATGAACTTCTCATTCACAATCATTTAACCCTCGTTTTCTTGACACCTCTTACTCCTAATCTAAACACACTATATACACAACACCCTATCAACCTTACATTCTGTTTGAGTCAAAGTGGTCACATTCTAGTCTCCTAGTCTCCTATACTTCAGACACCAATACCCTACTTGACCGACTTCCACTGTTGTCATTTAACACTTCACGCACCTCTTGTTCTAGTCAGCTCACTAACGTGTTCCCTTCAGCTCGTCTCACCTCATATTCTTGCCGCATTACACTCATTTCATGTCATTCTTGGTTTTATTTCATATTCGCTTTACCTCATTTTTCTGTCGCTAAACGTTTGTTTTACTCTATGCTAGTTTCACCTAATCCTCCTCTCAATCCATACGTCAATCGATTTTGTACATAAGAAGTCGCCTCACTCTCTATTCACACCAAAGTCTTTTCAATCAACACTCCTCTCATCTCATTCCACACACCCTTCACACTTGAAATCTCTACCGAACACCTTTTATATCCATACTTCTACTCCAGACTCCTTTCTCTACTAACTTCTTTCAGTCCACACACCTTTTACTTTACTTTCTTCTGGTGATATTTTGTACTCGCCTTTTACTGAGTTTTCACTTCGAGTAAATTTTAAATTCAGACACTACGCTAGCCACTTTTATTCTTGACATCTTTCACCTCCGACATTTTCTACCAAAAATTCCATCCATAGTCATACTACCTCAAACTATTCACCTCACGCTTTATAAACCTCAAACCATACACCTAGCGCTTTATCAACCTCACATTATCCACCTCACACTTTCCACCTCATACTATCCTCCTCACGCTCTATCAACCTCACACTATCCACCTGGCGCTCTATCATCCTCACACAGCCTGACACTATCCATCTAGCGCTCCTACCTCACTATTATCCATACACATACTCCAGAATCCTTCCTCCACTACCTTCCTTCAGTCCACACACCTTTTACTTTACGCTCTTTAGGGATATTTTGTACTCCGCTCACCTTTTACTGAGTTTTCACTTTGAGTCACTTTTAAATCCAGACACTACGCTAGCCACCTTTATTCTTGACTTGTTTCACCTCGACTTCTTCTACCAAAAATTCCATCTATCGTCATACTACCTCAAACTATCCACCTCACGATTTCTCAACCTCACACCATACACCTAGCGCTTTATCAACCACACATTATCCACCTCACACTTTCCACCTCATACTATCCTCCTCACGCTTTATCAACCTCACACTATCTATCTAGCGCTCCTACCTCACTAATTATCCATACATGTACTCCAGACTCTTTTCTCCACTAACTTCTTTCAGTCCTCACACCTTTTCCTTTTGTTTCTTTGGGGATATTTTTTACTCCGCTCACCTTTTGCTGAGTTTTCACTTTGAGTCACTTTTTAATCCAGACACTTTTTACGCCAGCCACCTTTTTTCTTGACATCATTCACCTCCGACATTTTTTTTATCGAAAATTCTATCCATTGTCATACTACCTAACACTATTCAACTTACGATTCCTCAACCTCACTCTATACACCTTGCGTTCTACCAACCTCATTTTATCCACCTCATACTTTCCACCTTATACTATCCTCCTCACGCTCTATCGACCTCACACTATCCAGCTAGCACTCTATCATCCTCACACTATCCATCTAGCGCTTTATCATTCTCATACTACCTCACACTGTACACCTATCGCTCTACCAATCTCACACTAGCCAACTCACTTTTTCCACCTCATACTATCCTCCTCACGCTCTATCGACCTCACACTCCACCTCATGCTTTATCAACCACACGCTATCCACCTTGCAATTTACTCCTCACGCTCTATCAACGTCACACTATCCATCTACAGCTCTATCATCCTCAGATTACCTCACACTATACACCTAGCGCTCTACCAACCTCACACTAGCCAACTCACTTTTTCCACCTCATACTATCCTCCTCGCGCTCTATCAACTTCACACTATCCAGCTAGCGCTTTATCATCCTCAGACTACTTCACACTATACACCTAGCGCTCCACCATCCTCACACTTTCCACCTCAGAAACCATCCTCTTAACACTCAATCCATTCTTCATTTCATATATTACTTTCGGGGACTCATAGGAAGTTTTTACTTTTGAAACTTTCTTATCTGGACACCACCTTTCTTATTACCTCTAACTTGCTCCACCTCACACTCTTGTTACCTCATACTTTTTTTAACCTTCATTTACCGGTCACCTTTACTCATTTGTCACCTCACTCTTTTCACCTCCGTACTCTTGTCACTCATAATGTTATCACCTCGTGTTGCAGTCACTATCCATCTCACTTTACACCTCTTAATATCCACCTAGCGCTCTATCCACCTTACACTATCCACCTAGCGCTCTAACATCCTCGCACTACGTTACTCGATTTCGTCGTTTTTAGCCTTACACCCACTTTCCACATCTATTTAACTAGTCACGTGCTTCATTTGTCACCTCAAACTATCATAACCTCATACCTGTCTCACTGTCAAACTTGCATCACTTATACCCTCGTGTCACACTGATTCATCCACCTAAACCTCAATCCAACCTACACTATCAACGGAGCATTCTACCTTTTACTCTATCCACCTTACACTTTATCCACCTCACACTATTAACCTCTCCTATTAGTACCTCACACCTCCTCACAGTATTAACTTCACTTTAGAAACCTTGCACTATAAACCCTCCACTCTATCCACTTGCATTTTATCCATCTCAATACTAACCTCATACTCAATCCACTTCACACACTATCCAGATCACTATCAACCTCACACCCTATCCACGTCACATTCTTTTCACCTAACACCCTATCCATTCCACTCTTTAGTTCCCGCACACTCAAGTCACTTCGTACTCATACATGACATTTCTGTCACCTAAGTCTTAGCTCCTTGAATTTTAGTCATCTCAGATGTTACTTTTTGGGACTCATAGGGATTTATTACTTTAGAAACTTGCTAATCTGGACTACCTTTCTTATCACCTTTAACTTGCTCTATATCACACTCTTGTCACCTCATACTTTTTTAACCTTCATTTGCCGGCCACCTTTACTAATTTGTCACCTCCTCACTCTTGTCACTTCCGTACTCTTGTCACTCATAATGTTATCACCTTGTCTTCTAGTCACGTCTTACTGTCCCACACGCTCACTTTTTATGCACATAACACTATCAACCTCACACTCTATCCACCTTACACTGTACCAGCCTCTCACTGTTAAACTCACACTGTCAACCTCACACTATCCACCTCACTCTCTATCTACCTTACAGTCTATCAACTTACACTTAATCTAACTCATTGCCAACCTCACACCATCTACCTTGCTCTCTATCCACCTCACTGTCAACCTCACTTTGTCAACCTTCCACTATTCACCTCATATGATTAACCCCACACTATCCATTTAACACTCTCCACCTGCAGCTCTACCGACCTCACGCTGTGTTAACCTCACACTACTGTATCAACCTCACAACATCCACCTCACGCTCCATCTTCTTTACTCAATGGACCTCTTCACCAACTTCACACTATCCACCTTACTTTCAATCCACCTTGCTAATAACACTATACTATAAACTTCACGTTGTCAACCTTCCACTACTGTATTCACCTCACATGATTAACCTCGCACTATCCATTACACACTGTCCACTTGCCGCTCTATCGACCTCACGCTGTATCATGCTCACACTCTATCCACTTTTCTCTAAATCGACCTCTTTGCTAACTTCACACTATCCATCTCACACTCCATCCACCTCACCATCAACACAATACTATGAACCTCACACTGTCAACCTTCCACTCTTCCTCCCAGATTAATAACCTCACACTCTATCCATTTCACATCGTCCACCTGCCACTCTTATCGATCTCACGTTGTGTCAACCTCACACTTTCCACCTCACATTCTCTCTACTTTACACTCGACCTCACAACCAACTTCACACTATCTACCTTACACTATCCCTCTCAGTATCAACATCATACTATAAACCTCATGCTACCAATCTCACACTATCAACCTCACACTATTCACCTCACATTATAAACCTCTCACTGTCCACCTGCCGCTCTAGTAACTCACTCTATCCACCCTACACTCTATCCACCTCACACGATCAATCTTACACTATCAACTTAACTCTATTCACCACGCATTATTTTTCTAATTATCCATTTCACACTTTCCACTTGACGCTCTATTGTCAACGCTCTATTAACCTCACGCTGTGTCAACCTTACACTATCCACCGCTCATTCTATCCACTTAAGACTCAACCGACCTCACTACCAACCTCACACTATCCACCCCACACTATGTTTTTGGCATACTCGTGCCACTTCATTCTCTGACTACCTCTCGCTCATGTCACCTTGTAATCTTGGCTCTTTGAACTTGCGTCATCTTCCATTTTACTCTAGGGCCCTTTTTCTTTTGGCTCTAGCGAATATCGACACCCATAATTGTTTAACCTATGCCTTAATTGTTCTCCTACTTTTGTTACCTCATATTTGCTTCACCTTTATATTCTGGCCAATGTACACCGTTACACACGTGTCACCCTCTTGTCACTCCAACTCTTGTAGCTTTTTTCATCTTTTTCTATTTTTACTTGTATCTAAACTTTTTTTTCTTTTGCCTTTCACATCTTTCATCTTTTGCTCTTCAAACCTTCCATATTAACGATCATCATCATGAATTCTCACAACGACTTTAGTGCCTTTGGATATTCACAAACTGCTATTGCCTCTACGTTTTCATGAACATCGAGTATTTTTAAGCCTTTAAACCTTCTCTCAACATTTGATACGCCACGACTACTTTAACCAGTTCCTACCCACTGATTGTATCAGCAACCATCGGAATATCATATTTTGGACCTTCTTAGTTTGAACTTTTATTATTCAATACTTTAGCTTTTACTCCAGAATTTCCCATTGTACTTTATCAGTTTTTATCAACTTGTATCGGGGTGCATTATTGGCAAAGCTTCAGGTGCAGGGATTATTCCTATTGATGGGTTCACTGAGATTTACAATGGAAATGCGATTTGGGGGAAACATGGATCATATAGGTGGATTCTCAGTTCTAATAACTTCCATTGCGAGAAAGTTCAGGGATAAAAAGTCGTTTTGGGAAGTTGGAATGGCTGTTATACAGGTTTACTGTATCTCCTGGGGCTGGTCGTCTTTCAGTAAGTTTCAGGGGAGCATTCAAATGGGGTAGGGGAATTTTGCAGGGGAATACTTCTCGTTATATTGTGTGATCTGAGTTGGCTTCTTATGGGATTACACCAATGGGACGTGAGTTATCATGAATTGCGGGGACTGGTAATTTTCCTACCTATCGGGAGTAAAGTCGGGATCATACTTAAAAGTATGGTGTCGGTGGCGTATTGGGAGGAGGTCCTACCATCTGGGGCTTGGGGTAATTGTAATATCTCTGTGTAGTGGGGTTTAATACTCCTATGAAGTTCACGGCTTCTGATACATTACGTCAACAATTCCGTCTAAAAATATCCAAACTCTTCTGTAGTACCTCCAACACTGAACAGCTCTCTTATTTTCTCTCCAATCCTTTAGTATTAGTTATGACTTCCTCTGTTCTTCCCAGCCATCTTTTGAAACGTCTGACCTTTAGCTACTTTCTCTTCACCTTACGTACGAACAATCAGATCTTTCCATTTCTTTACTTGTCTTTGCCTTTCTTTACTTTTCTTTTCTTTACCTTTTTTGCTTTTATTTTCGTTACCTTTCTTTACTTTTTTTTTCTTTACCTTCCTTTATTTTTCTTTTCTTGTCAAACCTCTCTCAACCATCCTTCACCCATCAGTTCGATCACCGTTTTCTCCCCTTTTGTTATCAACAACCAGTTATAAACAATACATTTCTTACGTACCGCTTTTCTTGTTACTCAACAACCACGTTTAATATTATTCTTTTACACCTTTCGTTTTATCAATCACCATTTTAAACAATTTACCAAAAATGTTTGTTAAGGGTCCAGTTTTAGTAGATTGTATTCACAGGGGTTTGGTGGAATAGTTTTCCTGGATATAGATCCAAATAATGACATATGAGGTTGGGGTTCAAGCAATCTCACTGCCTAATCGGAAGGTTACACAGTTATTAGAGAAACTGGGCAGATCAGTAGTATTATCTTATGTCAGGAGTATTCGCATATGGGAAATTGTTGTTCGGGTAATTTTCCTATCTATCGGGAGATTTAAGACTTAAGAAGATTGGGTGCATCGGTAGTGATTCAGCATATCAAAGGACGGGCTTCGATGGTACGTATAGAAGTTTGGGTAATTTTCCTACCTATCGGGAGATTTAAGACTTAAGGAGATTTGGTGTATCGGTAGTAATTCAGCATATCAGAGGACGGGCTTCGATGGTACGTATAGGAGTTTGGGTAATTTTCCTACCTATAGGGAGGGAGGCATTGGGCGGTGCTCTTGTGTATGAGGACTAACAAAAGGCGTATGGGAAAGGGTTCGGGTAATTTTCGTGCCTATCGGGAGATTAAGACAGGTGTCGATAACTTTCCTGTACCGGGACACAAACTGTAGATCGTGGGATTACGGGATCGAAAGATTTCATAAAGTCTACTTCCTATCGGGAAGTTTCCTATGATTTGGTCAGAAGGGCCATACCTCGGGATTTTCATGGAGTATTTATTTTTTCAATTGTGTAGCTTCTTTGAGTTTTTGTGGGACTTCTTTATAAAGACTTACTTCGTATCGTTATACTAATAGGCTTCCACCACGTATAACCTTTTTTTTTTGGGGGGGGGGGAAATTTTGGTACTCTGGAGTGTTAGTGTTCTTTTTAACTGTAGGCATACACGTAAAGATGTTTCTTTCCAGGCCTTATTTTTGAATTGGATTTGTCAAAGTGACCTTTTCTTAGGGGGGGGGAGTAATTTGAATATCTTGAGGTATGCGTTAACCAAATGTTTTAAGTTTTCTTATAACCACCATTATACTCTTGAGGTATGAGTCATAATCGCTTTTACTTTTCTTTCCTCTACTTTTCTTTACCTTTCTTTCCTTTTCTTTACCTTTCTTTTCTTTACCTTTCTGTATTTTTCTTTCCTTGACCTCTTTTTTACTTTCCTTTACCAACTTCAACTTTATTTTACTAGTTACTTTTTACATGATACGGCAGTCTTCAATTTCCACTTGAACCTCTTGCTTCAGCCAATAAGCTCTCAATCTTTTCATTTAAAGACATTTTTTTACCGATTTAAGTCATATTTCTTTGTTTTCGTCAAACACTCTTAAGTTTCTTGCAACTAATTAGCTTTCTGTGGAACGTAACAGTCAAACCAAAATCTTAACACCAACAAAAATCTCTATGTTCACCTTTTCTAAAAAAAAATGCATTTCTTAGTGCTTTTCATGGAATATCTTTGTCATCGTGTCACCACATTGACCAAACCAGGCACTCAACATATATAACAAGTACAGTTTACTTGTCATTAGATGCCATAGTCAAGAATTTTCTCTTCCTTCCAAAAAATGATGCTGGTTTCAGGAGACGATGATAGTTGAGGTCGGAAAAATGGGCGGGTGATTCATCATCTTGGTATTAAAAGCGAAATGTAACTTAAGAAGAAAGGTATCGGAGAGGGGTAATTTCTTCAGTTGCATGGCGGAATTCAAGTCGCAAACATATCGAAGTGGTAGGAATGGTCCTTTAAGTGTTGAAGAGCCGCGGATGTTTTTTTTTGGGGGGGGGAGAAATGGGCTTGGTGGTGGTTTTGGTATTGGCTCGTTGAAGTTGCTTTAGGTTGTAATGGCTTCTTGAAATTGAAAAAAAATAGAATTGGCTAGGAGAAGCGTTTCGAGATGGCCATGAAAATTTCTTTGTCAAGAATGGTTTTCGCAATGGGCTGGTGGTTTACGCAATGGGCTGGGATGGTTTTCGCAATGGGCTGGGATGATTTTGAGGAAACATCTTAAGGTTGTCATGAAAATTAGACTTTTGTAAGGACAATTTCCGGAATCGGCAAGGGTAGTTTTGCGAGGCGTCTTAAGATTGGCAGGTGAGTTTGACTCGAGTTTTGGAACCTTGGGGTTTTTTGGGAGTTATTTTCAGGGACATACTTGAAAGAGTTGCAATGGGTTTAGATGGTAAGGGTGATTTTGAGATTGTGATCGTATTAGGGTTTAGGTAGTAAGGGTGTTTTTGAGATTGAGCTCATATTATCACGGATTGACTTGACCGGGTGATTGGTTCACTGAAGGGTGGTGTTGAGGATAGGCTTAAAAGGTTAATTTTAGGAATGGGTAATCGAAGGGCCGGTCTTTAACTGAGGATAGTGTGAGGGATCGGGTCGAAAGGGTGTCCAGACACAAATTTTGTAGACCAGGACGGTGTTTTTAGCAAGATTTCCAGGATGATAATGAATCAGGGGTCGAATTTTCTATTCGGAGTATTTTCGAGGGGTGGGGCTACAAAAGGTTCAAGTTTTTCGAAGGTTAGCCAGGCTCAGGTGCTGTATATTGGGATATTTCAAGATTTTGAGGTTATAGCAGCTATGGAAGTACTGTGATCAGAGATTT
>Ga0058701_10004581_pt1 | contig 11251 bp, 11 predicted proteins | sample AgamicOrMae_FD_97039 | JGI IMG/M metagenome (GOLD analysis project Ga0058701, IMG submission 97039) | Agave microbial communities from Guanajuato, Mexico - Or.Ma.e | ecosystem: Host-associated > Plants > Phyllosphere > Phylloplane/Leaf | place: Guanajuato, Mexico | collected 2012-06-04 | reverse complement strand
GAATTCCTTATCAAGCATTGAAATATAAGTAAAGGAGGGTTCAAAGTAATCAAAAAACGTATAATCCAAAAATTCGAAAAAAATCGTTTTTTTTCGATTTTTTTGGGTACCAGTCCCCTTAAGGATACTCATACTTATCCCTGGATTTTACTTGTGTTTCTTTATGATCCTTCTCAACTACAATCAAATTTCGACTCACCGCGGAACGTATTGCCTCCTGAAATATTTGAGTGTGTGGACATCTGACGGGAGTATGTTCGTCCGCTTTGGCGTTCGTTTCGAGAGAGGTTGCTTTCGAGCGTCGTGTTTACTGGGAGCGTGTACAGTAGAGGGGGCGTCATCTCCTCGGTTCAGGTCTCGCCGGATCGAAGCCGCCCAGCCTCTTGATACCCAATTGAACTCTTGTCTCTTTATCAGAACGAGCCTCCAAATGCGGCACAACGCCGCATATTTAGCGTTGTGAGACTTTCAAGAACATTTTCCGACTTCGAACGTTAAAATCAATTAAAACTGTTTCGGATTCATGTCAAAGATATTATTTGTGGACGTTTTCCGCTGCAAATAGTCGAGAATCGGGCCAGTCTTATTTCTTGACTGTAACTGTTAACCTTTATGTTCCTAAACGCGACCATAAATAAGTCACAAAATAACAAGGGTGTTCCCTAAAGAAAAAAAATGAATCGAATGTAAAAAAACTGTGTTTTGATTTTGGGATACCGGTATAAGCCTCAATTTGGGGTGGACAAGTGTGTGAGCTTTCATTTTTAATCAAAAGACGTCTCTCAATAAATTTTTAGCAAAATTTGAGGGGCTCTCTGCAACTGCCAGGTGAAATGGCATGGGCGAATAACCCACTGGCGAATATGGAAACTGTTTAAATATTTTTGAGTATTCGTTTTTGAAATGGGCAACTTTCACAATATTCCAGGCTAAGTGCCTCCCCCCCCTTCAGCCGCTTCTGGATCTGCCACTTTCAAATATTTAAACCGGAGAGTTCGCTCAAGTAACTCTAATTTAGCCCTAAACCGGTGCTTTCACCCGCATTTTCGGACATAATTATGATAATAAAATAATTGGACGACGCATTCACTTTGAATCTTACAACAAAGACTCGGAAGGACCAAACCAAAATCCCGGTCCGGATTCCCGGAGAAAGTGTCTGTGAAGGGGAATCCGTACATTTAAGTAGGAACGCAACACATTCAAAAACCTGCTGTTTTCACAATTTCTCAAACTTTTCTTCAACCAATCATACCAGAAGGAAGAGGAAAATATTTTCTCCATCAAAAAGCACGAAAGTAAAAGTTTTTTTTTTGTTGCCAAAACCGTTGTTCTATTCGCCCTCCTGTATCTGGCAAGTGTGTCTTTCATGTTGTGATTGTTTTTATTATTATAAGTTTGCATTGATATGTTAAAGTTATTACTTTATGATTGTCGCACAGGTTTTTCTTCTAAGTTTTTAGGTATTTTGTTGTACCGTCAGAGTGTCTAGCGACTGGGAAAACCGGGTATTAGCCGGGAAATTTAGTGACCCTTGGAAAAAAACAACAAAAAAATGGGAAATTGCCGGGAATTTCGCAAAAAGAAGGAAAACCCGTGAATTTCCATTCAATTATATTATTTTTGAAAAAGAAAAATTGCGAAGTCCGTTTTTGCTTTTTTTTCAAGGAAAAACAAAACCCTTTTTTTAAAAAAAAAATAAAATAAAAATCAGCAACTTACAAAGTATATTTCCTAAACTGTATTTCTTGCGGGGGAGGGTCAAGTATGAAATAAGTTTAATTTTACTTTGAAAGTGCAGGTACAATATACGGAATTTTTGGACAAAGAGATCCAGAAAAACCGGGAATCAACTGAGACTTTGGAAATGGGAAATAGCTAGACACCCTGACCGTCTCTAATAGGCGGAAGTGTGTGGGACACTCCCATTTATTACAATAAGAAGAAACTTAAGTTTATCCTGGAAGCTTGTATTGCAAGATTTGGAGACTTGAGAGGTTTCACTTACAAAGTTGAGGTTTGTTATGAATGAAATTATTGGCGTCGCCCAATTTCGCAATGTACCAAAGTCGCGTTCCCTCGACGGACGATAACCAGATATGGCCCACAGTGACCTCCTATCATTACACTCTGTAGCCGTTAATCAGTTGCGAAATACGCGTAAGAAATTGGGAGATAATTGTCGGACCTGGTATAAAAGGGCGGCGAGCAGATGCCGAATTCGAGTTGTGTGACTGGAAGCTCCTCTGGTAACACATACAGCCATGGCGAAGTCGCTCATCGTGCTGACTGCCCTCGTGGTGGCTGCCGCGGCCCTCAACGTCCCCGATGTCAAGCCATCACCCGTCAACAGCATCTACGGCCAACGCGGATACCCCTTCGGAAGCATCCGTAGCAACCAGGCCCAGCAGGGCTACCAGCCCCAGCAAGCCTACTCTGCCTACTCGGATGTGACCTACACTGCTGGCCCCTCTGTTGACAACTCTGGCAAAATCGGTAAGTTTTAAAAAAACCTCTGTTTATTTTTTAAGCATTAACTTCAACTCATACTCCTCAGTTTCTACTTTGAGGAATAACCTCAACTCTATAAGCTCCTTGAAGGAAGCATTTCTTAAAATTAATTCAAACAGACCGAAATAAATTGCACGTTTGCTTCGGTACTGTTAATTTTCGAGAGAGTGCTCAGTTTTGTAGTTTTTCAAGACTTACTTTAATGAAGCGATATAATAATGTACAAGTATAAGACAAGCAGCTCTCCTCATTTTACTTATTTGCTCAAGTTTTCACCTCATGGTTTTCATTCATAAATCTGAAAGTTGTTGTTTGATAAAGTTCAAATCTTGTCCCCCCCCCCCCAAAGGATAATTTCCGCTATGTCGTTAGTTATACTTAACAGCTGATTAAATAACTTTATTGCTATTTTTGATCAGTCAAAAAATAAAAATCTTGCTTACTGCACCTGTTTTGGTAAAAGTCATTTTCTAATTAAAACGCGTCATTTTCGTCCGCTCTTTATCGATTTCTTCGGAGACTTTTGGATAAAAATGTGTCTAGAATAAACCGAAAATCTTTGTTGAAAACTACAACAACCTACTTTTAAAATTAATCTTCAATTTTTTTTTCAGTTTACAAGAGTTAGTTGATTCATTATATACCGGTGTGACTCCACATGGGAGTACATGTATGAGTTCACATTGTGCTGTGGACATTAGTAGGTTAAAATATGTTAAATCGACGAGTAATGTAACTGTATTGAATTTCAGCTGACTACTCGTTGGCTCAGAAACAGAGGGCTATTCTCCAGCTCTTGGTTCGCGTCCAGCAGCCCAGCTACTACCCTGAGGTCGCCGAAATCGCCCAGAAATGGGACTTCCAGAGCCAGGCCAGCCGCTACTCCAACAGCCGCGTCGTGAAGCGCTTCATCGACCTGTACAAGCAGGGCACTCTTCCTCGCGGAGAGATCTTCCACATCTACAATGACGTTCACCTCGATGAAGTGATTGCTCTCTTCGACCTATTCTACTTCGCAAATGACTTCGAGACCTTCTACTCGGTAATAACCCCTAAATACTGCTTCAGTTGTACTAAAACTACGATTCCTTGCAACCTTATATGAGGGTCTCCCAGTTAATGCACCTTCGTTCGAAAGTAGCCTTGCGGAATACTCGTTTTCAGCAGCCTATCATAGACTAAGCTGATTCCAGCTAGTTTTGAGTTTCATAAACTTCAGCTACGGTAGCCTAAAGTAATTCGAGCGAAGTAAAATCGTGGCGACGTGAACGCGGGTTGAAACCAGATAATAATAGTGTGAAACATTGAATGAGTGTGCCTTTGCTACTAGGTGTTAAAAGGTTATCTATTACTTTCAAGGCACTTGTACGGTTCAAGTCATTGGGAGACTTAAACGCGCGTCGAGGCACCCATATTTGTACAGTATTTTAAATGGGGGAATAACCCAACTGAATTCAGCCTAACAATAAATAACCCAACTTCGATTTGTATTCTTACTTAACCGTTTTTCAATACAGAGTTAGGTTACACCGCAAGGAGCACGTGCAAATTTGCATTTTGTAAAAGGTTTGTATTACGGCACCGGTATTATGATGCATGCTTTTGTGTTTTCTCATAGACCGCTGCTTGGGCCCGCCAATACTACAACGAAGGCCAGTTCGTCTACGCCCTCAGCGTTGCTGTGTTGTACCGCCAGGACTGCTACGGCTTACAGCTGCCTCCTCTGTACGAAGTTTACCCCTGGTTCTACTTCTCTTCCACCGACATCCAGACCTTCGTCAATGCCAAGCACCGAGGTATGATAGTACACGATGACTTGCATCTCCTAGAAAGCAGTAACAGAAACAAGCGGTTATATTGATCAAGAGCTTTATTTGGTTACAAACTTATGACTTGATGTGGTCGCAGGTTACGAACAGTACACCGCCTACGCTAACTTCAGCGGTCTCTATGACGTGACCAACCCCGAACAGATCGTATCGTACTTCACCGAGGATGTTGGCCTCAACGCCTACCACGCCTACTCTCAACTCTACAACCCCTTCTGGCTCAAGTCTGAGAAATACGGTGTCCCCAAGTACAACCGCGGTGAAAACTTCTACTACTACTACCAGCAGCTGCTCGCTCGCTACTACCTCAACAGGATCTCCACCTACCTTCCTGAGGTCGACCGCTTTGACTGGGAGGAAAACAACGTTAAGGTATATTTTCCTTCCGAGACTTGGTAAATTTCTATCGCTGGGATGAGGTATAAATATGTCGCTTTCGCACTTTTCAGCCCGGCTACTACCCCGCGTTGAGGTACCACAGCGGTCAAGTGTTCCCCGCTCGCCCCGACAACTACCCTCTGTCCAGCATCAAGTCTTACACCATCACTGACCTTAAGGCCATCGAATACAGGATCAAGGAAGCTATCGACTCTGGCTACGTTCTCACCGTAAGTAACTCTCTGCCTCACAGATAACAGATGTGTTTACCCACTTAACCCTCAACCGCCGAGCGATGCTGTTCGGCAACAGAAAAAAAATTATTTTAGAGGATCTTTTCAGTTCATTATTGTCACAATTTAAAAATATCACCCCTCTGGAAACCTGAAATTTAATTATTTAGGCATTTTCCACTGCTTAAAATTTCGTATTTTAATGGGAAAAATCCATTCAATTTCACTGAAATGCAGAAGGACGGCTCAAGGATCTCCATCGTGAGCCAGCTCAAGGGCATCAACATCCTCGGTAACATCATTGAAGGCAACGAGGACTCCGTCAACAGCCGCTACTATGGCTCTTACTACACTATGCTCCGCAGCCTGTTCGCCCTGATCCTGGACCCCAGCGACCGCCACGGCGTCGCCCCCGGCCCCATCGCCTTCTACGAGACTGCCCTCAGGGACCCTGCGTTCTACGTCTTCCAGCAGTACATCAACAACCTCTTCTTCCAGTACAAGGAGAACCTCCCCGCTTACCAGGGCGCTGAACTCTACTTCCCCGGCGTTGCCGTCAAGGACATCCAGGTCTCTGACCTCGTCACCTACTTCGACCTCTTCGACGTTGATGTGTCTTACGCTGTCGACGTTGCTAACGCTCAGGAAGCCAGCGGCATCAACTACGTCGCCAAGGTGCCCAGGTTGAACCACAAGCCCTTCACCTACAAGATCAAGGTTTTCAGCAACCAGAAGACCAACGGTGTCGTCCGTGTCTTCCTTGGACCCAAGGCCGAAGTCCTTCACTCCAACTTCTTCGGTGACTCCAACGTCGAATACTTCGGACAAGAAACTTACGATCTGGACAGGCTTAGGAAGTACTTCGTCGAGCTGGACCGTTTCCCCGTCAAGTGTAAGTATTTAAACTAAACTAAACGGACGGCAAATGCAATAACTTAGACGCATCTTAACTCGGCTTCTTGCGTATTTGCAGTGAACAACGGCGAGAACATCATTGAGCGCAACTCCCGCGACTTCACCTCCACCGTCGGCGACCACGTCTCCTTCAAGCAGCTGCTCCGTCAGGCCGAACAGGGCAACTACTTCGTCAAGGACTACGACAGCAACTGCGGCTTCCCCGACAGGCTGGCCCTCCCCATCGGCCACAAGGACGGCATCGAGTACTCGTTCTTCGTGATCGTCACCCCCACCACCAACGACGTCGCCGGCGTGCAGCACTACGAGGAGAGTGGCGAGTACCAGAAGACTGCCTTCTACGGCTACGGCAAGCAGCTCAGCTGCAACGGTCTCTTCACCACCGTCGACAACCTGCCTCTTGGCTTCCCCTTCGACAGGCAGATCAGGAGCTTCAACAAGTTCTACACTCCCAACATGTACTTCAAGGATGTGAGCATCTACCACCTCAACTCCACCGAGGGCTACCCCTCTTACTACAACTACCCCTACTACAAGATCCAGAACGTTGTCAGTGGCAAGCCTTACTACTACAACTACTACTACAAGTACTAGACTGACGTCATCGTGCCTGGTTTCAATGGAATTTCAAATCTCTTCTTAAACACCTCATTTTTTCCGGAATTCTACTTGCCTTCTTTTGACGTTCTGGTAGTCCTGAGGATGGTACAATGCTTTATCCAATAAATTCAACTGAACAATATTTTTTGCGTTCTAATTATAATGTTGAATAATTCACCTAACATCGTAGTAGTCGATAACCACTACCGGTACTTCAATAACTAAATGTAAGACCTCTCCAAACGCAGCGTCAGAGTAAACATCCTCTTCTTTCAAAGTAAAATATGTAAGAAATATGAAGTCTTTGCGTCTTTGGATTTTCAATAAGATGCTAATGTTCATATTGTTTTAAAGATATATTTTGAGATCCCGATTCAGTAATCTTATTCTTAATAATTTATTGAGTGTTCCACTTTTGGCTAAACGGTAACCAGGCGTAAAGGGAAGTAGTTCGTGCCCCGCAACACCTGTTAGCGCTTGCGGTTAGCTGGCTGCGATTGGGGCCATTTCTCCATACTTAATATGTTTTTAAAACGTCTCTGAAATCCAAATCTTTTTTGTGACTCTTGAGGTCTTTAAGACGGACGTAACTTATCGTTGAAAATATTGCCACCGCTGTCCGCGATCTTTAGTTAAAAGTTGGCGGGCTGCGGCTATTAACGTACCATAAGTGACAAAGCTCCCTCTCATTTTTCAAACCTTCATAACTTAAAAACGGAAAGCGATACAACAAAAGAGTACGAAATTAATTCGATAGATATTTGCTCTATCGACGTGACACATTGCTTTTTTTGTTGGACCTCTTCCCGTTTTCAAGTAACAGTGATATGAGACATATTAGAGGGAGCAATACTTTTGCCACTGATTGTAAAGTGCCCAAAAATTTAATTCAAAAATTTAAAATTCCTATCAAAAGGGATCTATTGATTGCCCCGACGAAAACATATAGACTTCGCAGTGGCCTGGTTTATTTGAAAGCGGATATCCCATATAATTTTTTGGAATGGACAACACCAGCAATAAACTGATTTAAGGGGGCAATTTCAAAGATCGAATTAGCTGTTTCCGAAACTGATTGGTCGTGGGGCTTTTGGGACAAGATACTGTATTTCATGACTTGCAGTGAGTGTAATTTCAGCAGTTTACAAATACCTCAAACTCTGAATGCGTTTTCGGGAGGTAATCTCGTCATGGGAATAGGCATTATCCCTCAATATGCACGAAAAGCTGCTCGGGACCTGAAATAATTCTGTTGCTACATAAGCCTTTGGCTGCTTTCAAAAAATTTTCGCTTCTCCCGCATATGAGCTTTGCCAAAATTGAATTGGAGATAGATATTAGCACGCGGAGCTTAAGTATCGGTACCTTAGAACCACAAACGATTTCAGACTTCAGAAGTAGGCAACTTGCGATACACCTCAAATCAACGAGATGGAGCAATCCGACTTGTGGAAGAGGTTGGTGTAATTGCCAATAAAATCTTAATTTTTACAAGCAGACTGTTCACGTGATACGCGGGTGTAAGAGTTGAATGAGATATTCACCCGCGCATATTTCTAAATTTTACGCTTTGCAATTTACATTTGAGAGCCCACCCTAGTGAGAAATCGCACTCAAACGAATATCTCTGTAAGCAATCACGCGGGTACCGGTACCGTAAATCTACTCGCGCTCGAGCTAACAACCCCCCCCCCCGGCTACTCACCTCTCATTCGGTACCTACCGGTACTGTAAATCGCTGCTGTGGAGCTAAAGTTATGGTTCCTCTACGCCAAGTCTCGACCTATCTACCCATTGTGAGGTGAACTAAACCTCCTCGACTCTTCACCCGAAGCTGTCGGGTAAATAAAATCATCCGGCTACCTTACAAAAAAATCCTTGTCCCAAGTGAGGAATAAGTTGACATCTCCCGCAGCCACAATGGAGATACCGTGTCGCGCGACCAGGAAAATGAACTGCCCCTGTTATTCACACACCCAACCAACACAAAGAAGAGGACCTGGAGGTCCTTACTGTAATGCGGTAACGATAGGTAAGTAACGAGATCATACGTATCGGTATGAAAGAGTTTTTTTGAGCATACATTTATTTGAAGATGTCTAAAGCAGATTAGGTTACATTCGTTTTTCTTTTCCTTTTTTCCCCCTAGGTGGTAAAGGCCCATAAGATAAGTCCACAAATTAATCTTTAATTGATGACGAGTTTATTTGAAAATAAAAACATCTTTTATGATTATTGTTAGATTCTTAGGGAAAATTTAAGACAGGCATTAAATCTACGTGACGTGTGCGAAGCTCGTAAAACATTATACGCACGGCTAAAGGTGTCGAACGTGGTAAGATGCCGGTAAGACCTTGGCTCCCTTAATTTAAATTGATTTAATCTAATCTGACCTACCTAACCTAGACACTAAACGTGCGCTAAAGCCACCTAAAGTAATATCGTACACGTTAAAACTCGTTGAACGTGGCTAAGAAAGGGATATACTGAGGAATAAAGGGAAATGCCGGAGGTGGGAAATCGCTCTCTTTAGAGAGGTACCATCTACGCTACAGTGCAGGCACAAATTAATATAAGTACTCCAAAAATTTAAATTCCAGATTTAATCAGTCGAAACCACAATGATAGTGAAAACATGTCCTCCTCACATGATCTGACCTATGCTCTTCACACCATAACTGGTGCGGGAAAAATTCGCGCACATGCGCATCTTTTAAAATTTAGCGCTAATCGGTCACCGCCTTTCATGAGGCAATCGACGCAAAGCAATGGAAAGATACCGAGAATTCGTTTAAGGCCGTGAAAAAGTGGAAGGGGAAACGAGTGGAGTTCATGGTTACGATAATATTTAGATTTATTGTTTTGATCTGGAAATACTCGCATTTCTGTACCATTTAATGGTGAAAGAATTTTAAATCATTACTTTGTCGCGTGCAGTGCATTTTTGGAGGCATACGGCAACTCATTGCTTAGCTGTATAACCCTAGAAGTTGATGTCGTCATGAAGTGATTCCAACGCATATTTTTGTTGGACATTGTTTTTCGTAATTCTCGTCTGAGCAAGTTTATTGCATGATTTCTCTCTGAAACATTGTTTGAGGTATGCGGATTGTAAGAGTTGCGATTTAGGTTTGCTGAGCTTTTTCCAAAGTACGAGTTTTTGCGAGATCGTGTACGTATTTCGGAGCCAAGATGTTCACTCGTGGAAAGAAAAGAAGCAGAGAGAGTATGAAAGACCGTTCTTCATCAAGTCGGGGGAAGAAACCCCGTTTAGTGTCACCAGATGAAGAAGCAAGGTAGATACTTTGCTGAAACTCCTTTGTGGTGTCATCTTTGTTGGTCTTTTATTGAGTGGAACATAACTGGGTTACAGGCTTGAAAGATTAATTTTTGGAGATACATCGAACATCACTGCAGGTGTGAGCACCGATGACTCTCTTGATGTTGACATTGATGAGCCAGTGAGCAGTTCACACCTGTCGCTTCAAACGGGAAATGATGATTCTGGTGTTGATGAGGGAGGTATTAGTCCATCAAGTACCGATGAATGTGGGGGCACACACAGAGAACCAGCATGGATGGATGAAGATGATGATGGAATTGCGTAAGTATCACATATTGATGTGTTTTCTTTAAAAATAACTTCAACCCTCCACAGGATTTGACACTTGTCTTCACATATTTCAGAATGCAAGATGCCTTTGCTCTGCAAGGCCGTTCCCTGCAAAGTGGCGGCCAAGCTGAATATTCTAGCGTATTAAAAAGAAAGTATGAAGCAATCATTGGTAAGCCTCGTTGGGCAGAACTAGGATCGCCCTCTCATTCACAGCAAGCAGAGTCTGATGATGATTCTGATGCAGAAGAAATGCTACAAGTAAGAGCTGCTTTCATTTGATTGAGGTGTGCGTTTAATCTGTTGGATATGAATCCATTTCATGATCTCTATTTCCCTTACAGCATTGTGGTGGTTATTTGTCACGGCATGGTGGTAGATCACTTCCCAAAACTACCTTAGAATACAAAGTCCTTAAAAATTTGAATGCGGATACAAGATCTGAAGGGCAAATAATTAAAGCAGTTGAATTTCATCCTACCTCCACTGTTGCTCTTGTGGCCGGGATGAACGGTACAGTTTCACTTGTACAGGTGAGCATAACAACACTACTCTCGATCGGCTAGTTTTATTTATCTTTAGTTTAAGTTTCCAAAAAGCTGATCCTTGTTTGAAGTTGCATCACCTTAGTCACCTGCCCTATGTGTACTCAAAATTTTGGCTTAGTTTATTAAGTTTAATGCCTTTCTCTATTTTTTTCTCTTTCTTTATTCTTTAGTTTGATTGTCAAAGCTAATGATAAACTTCCCTCTTTGTGCTCTAGAAAGTGCACCTTTTTTCCTTCTTTAATTTGACTTCTTTTCTACTCTAAAGAAAGAATGAGATTCTTTTCAGCAAGTAACTGGCTTGTTTGCTTTCCAAAACAATTATACAGTCTCAAAATAAAAAAAGTGCTCATTTTAGAAATTATCTGGAAAACGTTACTAAAATTTAGATGACATGAATCATTGGACAATAGAACCTTGTTATTTTTAACTTAGAAAAGACTTTTTTATCTCTTCTTTTTTTGTCAAAAGGGAAAGAAAATCCTTCATGCTCCCTTCTCAGAGTTTCTAGTCCCCACCTATTTAATCTTTGGACGCTTGTTTAAATATTCAGCGCCTTTTTTTTTTTTTTTTTTTTTTTTTTTTTTTTTTTTTTTTTTTAATTAATTTTTTTTTTTTTTTTTTTTT
>Ga0058701_10004580_pt1 | contig 11252 bp, 6 predicted proteins | sample AgamicOrMae_FD_97039 | JGI IMG/M metagenome (GOLD analysis project Ga0058701, IMG submission 97039) | Agave microbial communities from Guanajuato, Mexico - Or.Ma.e | ecosystem: Host-associated > Plants > Phyllosphere > Phylloplane/Leaf | place: Guanajuato, Mexico | collected 2012-06-04 | reverse complement strand
CAATTTTTACCTTTTGGTTCAACCTTCCGTCGTCAAATCCAGCGGAACAAAAGCGGAGCGAGGCAAGAGGCATTCAACCTAACTTAAGCTATCATAACCAAGCCCCTTGCCGTTTACCAAGATTAGTTAAAGTCAATTTGCGCCTCGCTTCGCATCGCTCCGCTCGGCTTTGGCCATGCTGAAGGGCTGTCTACAATGAGCGTAGGAGTGGGAGTAAGAAGGCGTAAAGAGTGTAGTAAGCAACTGTTTCCGGTCGGAGTGTGGTAGTAAGGCGAGTTGGGTTTTGCTCAACTTCTACGCCTCCACGCCTTGCGCCAATCAATCACAAAGCATAGTTTATTGGACGAAGAATGAAGAATGCATTTTGACGTTCCTTTCTGATCTATGGTGAAAAACTCTTCCTCAAGTAGGGCATGACAAGAGTCACCAATTGTGCGAATTGATCAGGAGAGATTCTTAAAGCCGGGTGAAATTCCTCATGATCTGTATTAATTAGGTCTTTATAGAGGTTAGCTTGAAAGCCATGCCTTTCCTTACTACGGTTAATCGGGCGAACCCACCACCTCCTCAGTCTTCTTTTCAAGTTCTAGGCATACAGCCATCGCAGATGAACATTATGTTGCCACATAGCCATCAAAAGGACCGATAATCCAATTAATCTCATTAATTCCATAATCAACCTCAAACAGTAAACAACACCGATTTTGACAACTCTTGACAGACCACGGCCTTATATCCAGTACCGATAAATCCGATCCCTCCGCTTTCTATTTCCTGTCCGACATGTTTAGTCAGCCCTACGCTGCGCTACGTCCACGTCGTTGTAGACGGGTCCGAAGTAAGGCCTACTCTCACTCCTACTCTTACTCCCACTCCCTAACTCCTACGCTCATTGTAGACAGCCCTTGATGCGGCTTACTTCTCGGCGGCCATAAATCGGCCGCCGAGAAGTAAGCGGCATCAGTCTTGGCGACCGTTTAATAAAGTAGCCCTAGGTTAAGTTAGGTTAGGTTACGTGGCTTGTACCTCGCTCCGCACAGCTAAACATCACTTAGGGGTTGAACCAAAAGGTTGAAAATGCAACCTTAAAAATTTAGAGTTCACTACAGATTGAAAATGCACTTTTTAAAACTAATATATGAGGAAAAGTTAGAGAGGAATAATAATATATGATTTTGTTGATGTACCCGAAGTCCGAGTCCCCTGATACCATAAGGAAATGGAGCATAAGTGTGGGTTTGAAGTGATTCGTTATGCCCGTTGCCTCTTTGTCAGGACATGTCTATCACAAGCCATATTTATGAAAAGATCACGCCGAGGAGGTTCCTTTAGAAAGTGCTATTGATAAATCCGTCTTGAAGCAAGCAAGGGCTGCTGCTGTGCATTCACACGATTCACACCCATAACTACGTACTTTGCTTTCACTGCACGGCAGTGTCAGCGGCGGGTAAACACTCAGCTTTAAAAATTGCTCTTAGAACGCTGTTTTCCACCCTGCGGTCGAATCTTTTTTCACGTTATGACGATTAACAACCGAGAAGGTTAGGTTTACAGTACCAGTACCTGGACTGCTCACCTACAGTTCCTTCCCAGACAACAAATAAACATCCTATGGACGATCCATAGATGGGCTAAGTGGCCGAAAATCTGATGTCTATTACACGTCTATTATACATCTATAGACATCTATTAGACGTCTACGACTAGTAAACGTGTAATACGTCTACGGACTAGACGTGTAATAGATGGCCAATAGATACGGATATAAGATCCTTGTGCTTCACTCTCCTTGGCCTGGCGACGAAAGATGGAACTGAAGAGGAGGTGAAAGATGCATACTCCAACATTGACAGCATGAGAACTCGATGTTCTGTTTGTGAAGCATACTTGAGTACCGAGGTATCGACTCACTACTCACGTGTTTCATTGTTAAGATTGGTCACGTCTTATGGGTTTCTTGGAACTGGTTCGGTGCTCGGAGTGTGGCGCGTCCGTCTCAACGCTATCGTGGGTTGGGGCTGACTTAGAGAGATGGAGAGCTTTTAGGGCTGGAATCCCAGTTGATGTGCGGTGCCGCTCGAATGGACGGACACCTCTCCAACCTCCTCTCCCCTCCCCCGTGGCCTTGAACAAGGAACGTCGTTGTACTGCAAGGTGCCAGGCCTCTTCGCCCTTCATCAGTTACGGCCTTTTCATAGTTTCCGGAACATTCTCAAGTCGTTCTCATTCAGTCTACAAACTGTAAAAAGATGGTCCTGTTGAGGTCCGCTCTCAGTTCGTAGTACTATGTCGGATTTTCCTGCTCTGTAATCCGCCTTTCATACCAACTTCATAACCTACGGTTGCACTGATGACTGGAATTCCTGTTTTGGGAAAACCTACATCCATTTTGGGGTGAAAATAAATCGGAATTTTCGTCAAATTTCAAGATAGGTCCACAAACAGCCATATCAATAGAAAGCTCTCGCCGAGCCCTTTCCATTGGTATGCCTGTTTGTAGGCCTCTGGAAAACTATTGATAACACGACTTGGGCCCGTTTTGCCTTTACCCCAAAATGGATACTGGTGTTCCAAAAACAGGAATCCTTTTCATCAATGCAACTGCGTAGGTTAGGTTAACCTAGGTTATGTTGTTCTTGGTACGTACTGTCGCTTCACTCGTGAGTGCTGCATGTCTCACCTCGCTAATGATACAATCTGCAATCACCAAGCCTGATTTCGCTTACTTCTCGACCAAATTAACTGCCGCCGAGGAGCGATAGCAGCATCCGGCTTGGCGACTGTTAGGAAGAGTTAAGTTTAGGTGGATTTAGTTACGTTCCTTGTGCCTTTCGCTCGGAATGACGGTGACAGGTGAACCTTAAAGAAAAGGAAATTTCAACCTCTCAGATGTAGTGTTTGACTTCGTTGAACTGTTTCTTTCCTACGGTCCCTCGGAGACCTTTTAAGAAAGTTTCGAAGAATACAATTTCTCCTCAACGAAGGGGATTGAAATCTTGCTTCCGACGTCCGAATCGCTAACCGAACTTTTGCGATTAATCGATCATGATAAAAGTGTAGAATTCCATCAACGACGCCAATCTTGCAACTTTTTCGATTTTTTAAAAAACTTTGATGTAAACTTGCCTTCAAGTAATTTAGGTAATGTATTTCTTGTATTGAGATTGTTCATATAAAGGTCATGTATAGAATGTTTTGCTGCACGGTTATTGAATATTGACCTCTTCAATAACTAATTAAAAATCCTACAGTTTTTGTTTTTATTTTTCAAGGGACCAATACTCACACGTTTCGATAAAACCTTTTGACTTAAAGAAAACCTATTTTTGGCCTTGTCTAATGTAAAATATTTTTTGAATTATTCGGTCGTTTTTGTTGATGAAAAATTATTAAACTTCACTAGTTATAAGATTTTCTAGGCTAATCAGGCCGCCAGTCTTCGTTTTTCAGGCTTTTTGTACGATACCTTGGTTCAACCTTTCATAAACTTCATTACAATGATCAATGACACAAAATCAACAAGGCTGGGAAAATTTATCTAAGTTTAGGTTAGGTTTAGACGCTTGTTTCTCGCTCTAGTCGGCTGTTAGTCGGCGCTCTAGTCGCTCAGTTTTCCCCAAGCCTGATGCCGCTTTCTTTTGGGTGAAAGGTCATCGCTACCGAGAGGCATAAGACTTGGTAATAGTCAAGTTTAGATAACCTTTACGAAGGTTATATACCTTGTACTTTGCTTTTGTTTTGCTTGACGACAAATGGCGGGAAACCAAAATCGAAAAATTTATTCTTGAAATTCAAATTAAACGAGCTAGTACGTCCCCCCCCCCTAAAAAAAAAGATTTTTTCAATGTGGAAAAAAAGTCTTGGTTCATGAAAAAAAATGAAATAGCACCGTCTTTTTCATTTCCCCGCCCCTTGAACTCGGGAAAAAAGTATTGAAACGAATGGACTTGGATTAAGACTTGGATTTTTTCTTGGTTTGAATGATATAGTTTCTTTGTTTAAGGAATTATTTTTTCGTGCTATATTTTGATTGTATGTACCCTTGAAAGCCTTCTTTGGTTCTTTTAGTTTGTTTAAAATTAGGGAATGCTTGAAATTACACTGCTAACGCAGCAATATGCTACAACACTGACACTGCTCACACTATAATTCATCACACCAGCTCTTGTTGGGAGCCCACCAATTTCTCGCAGGAGTCGATAGCCGTTAAAGTAAACTAACAGAAGTAACAGGTCCAAAGCAAAAGTTCCTAGGAACAAACATAAAAACAGAATTATCAATACTTGAAATGATAAGATTGATATAGAGGCTACTTTTGTAAAAAAAATGAGTTAACTGTCGATGTTAATTCGATGAGCGAGCTTCCGTCTCGCAACAACAGACTCGGGAAACATGGCGACGGGATTACGCAGCTGCATGCAACGTGGCAGGAAGAGCTTCGTGGCGCGTAAATTCAAGAAAATTTTCTTGGGTCGAGAAAATATTCTCTTGAGTCGTGAAAATATTTCTCGAGACAAGCCTTTTTAGATTTTAGAGAACTATTTTCTAGGCCCAAGAAAACAAGTTATATTCTTTAAGCATATACTGTATCACATTTGGTAAGGAAAAAATGTTCTTGTTCCAAGAAAAGGGCCAATTTAAAACATTTTCTTCAAACATGAGAGGAATATCTTTTTTTTGTGTTAGTGGAAAGTTTTGACTGTTTTAATTCTGAGTGGAAGTCCTTCTTACCGTAAGGTAACGGGCTGGAAGATTGTCAGTTGCGCGAAATGTGTGAATGCAGCATCACATACTGTAAGCCCTGCGTCTTGTGCGGAATGAACATCTTACTAATTGAGGGGATCACGAGACCGCAGGCGGCTCAACGCCCCCCCCCCACGCAGTGCCAGGCGCTCACTTGCGTTCAGCCCTTGAAGAACTTCTGGCGAGATTGCCCAAATCCTTGATGACTCCGAAGGCGGTCTTCCCTCCATGGCTATGACGAATAAATTGGTCTCAAGTTTCAATGTCGTTCTGTACTTGGTATCACAACTACTGTATTTCTAAGAAGGTTGAAGATACAAAAAGATATCGCAGTGGACCGTTCGGAGAGTAAGTGCTGTGGTCTGAATCCATCGGAACAGATGAGCAGAAGTCGCCAATGAATCTGAGAAGTAGACCGTGCGTAGTGCGTAATGGACCAATTTCCGCAAGAGGTGAAAATTAATTTTCAATAACCAGCGTCTGTGGGTTCAAGATGGGTCCTGAGTGATCTGCAGATCCGAGCAAAAGGATACCAGACTTACCTAAGGTCTCCATCCATCCAGGATAGTTAGTTTCCAACTTGAGAGGATCTCTTTCTTTTGTACTAGGACATTTTCTTTGTTCGCTGACACCGTATTTTCTCAGCTTGTTTTGAAAGGAACCTCCTCTTAAGGGCTTGTGTGGTTCATCCCACATCCCACAAAACAGTTTGTACAGTATATTCTGTATTTCAAAGTTCAGTGTTGCTATGGCAACTAAAGATGTTTTTATAAGCCTCGACATGCGTTGTTTGTTGTATTGTATGTGATAGCTTCATAGAAATCAGTCGAGTCATGCCCAATAAACGTTTGTTTACCCTGAGCAAACTTCGCTTATAATTTCCAAAGCGTACTACGTAGAACACAAACATATTATGGGGAGTATATCAAAACACATGTGAGGCGTACATAAGAACGTTCGTTAGCAGGTGATTGGCTCTGACATAGTGAGCATTGTAGAAACTAAAACTAGAACGAAAACGGCATCTTACTTACAGGGTCTTCATGTTTGTGATTTTACTATGTAGGACCTCAGATACATCGGATCTTTCTTGACAGAGGTCTATAACGGAGCTGCATCTTGACCGAGCGGTACCTACGCAAGAATTAACCGCCCAGTTTGAAAAGACGTTTTCTTTACCGTCCAGTTCGTGACGACTTTTTCGTAGCCATCAAGTTCGAGAAGACGATTCATAGCAGTCCACTTCAAGGGATATTTTAAGTTGCGTTTTCGGCGATTTTAAACACACGCACACACAAGATAAATAAATAACAAAAATTAAATCGAAATCTGCATTTACAGGAAAGGAAAGCAGCCTCAGAGTCCTTTGGTCGTCAAGTTTAAGATGTATTGAGAATTCGGAGCCATCGTTTTGAAAATACTCACGTTCATTTCTTTTTCCTGGTCTTAACTCGAGGGAGTTTTTCGTGTTGCCTAAAAAGATACATAATTTTCTAGTATCCGTAATTTTCTGTTATTTGGGCGAAAACGGCGCTCCCTGGTGATGTTTGACCGCGCAACTACAAGTAAGCCTGAACCACAGTTTCAGCAAAACAAATATGACTTGGAGAACTTTCGCTATCTGATTGTCCTATATTTTACGTGCTACATTACGCAAATTCGCAAGTGACATTTGTTAGTTTGAATAAACGGTTCCGCAAACTACTTTTCCAATCTTTTAATACTGTTATTGCGAAAAAAAAGGACTGAAATTGTAACAGCTGTTCCTGCTTCGCAGGGTCATGCAGGGCGTGGATCTTTTTCTCCTGGTCGCTTTGTTTCATTTCATAGCTTTTTCACATTGAATTGGCTTTTTTAACGATGAAGTGAGGTTAGGTCGGGTTAGGTGACATGAAGTTAAGCGAGGATAAATTTAGGTATTATTCACCAGCTATTTTGACTTGGGTTAACGTAAATGCGATATGAACCTAATCTTGTATTACCTAGAATATTTTAGCAATAATTATTCTTATATTGGTTCACCGAGGTTAACTAGAGCTATATTGACTTAGGCTATGTCAACTTAGGTTAAAGTGCCGTGGATAATCTTAAAATCGTCTGACAATACGATTTGATTTGGTGAGCAGGCTGAGCAAGAGTAGCTTAGGTTGAGCAAAAACTGTATACCTTACATCTTAACAAACGTCTCTCAAAATAAGTCGATAAAACCAAAAGAGCCAATTAACTAGGAAGTTCAAAACTATTTACTTCGGGGAAAAAATGGCATGTATCTGCAAAAGCGATCTTGTACTTTTTGATAACCGTTTACTTTTTCGTGCATGCCTATAAAGATTAATATTTGTTGAGGTCGGTATCCCGTCCTATTGATGAGTACTGACCTTTCAATCCCGTTGAATGTACCGGTATTGGTTTAGCTCTCCAAGTGCTAACATATCAACGCTGAAAGGGGAATATCAGAGGGGTTCGGGGCTACATAAACAAACCGTAAATCAAAGGGCTTTGAAGCATCTTGGAGGGATATAGCTAGACCACTGAAATGTTTCAATCTCGCCGCTCGCAAACACACATTGTGCTTAATAGGCATATTTCTACATACAGTCGCTGAGATACGCGGTCCACATCACATCAAAGCCAACGAGATGCCACCAAACTAGGCTGTGTTTTTGATAAACTCTATTTTGATTGCCAACATAATTTGAAACTTAAAGATTTTTGTTTTGGGGTTTTCTAAAATGTTGTATTGAAACAAACGAAATCTTGCTCTTACGTAAAGTGGAGGTCGAAATATTTTATTTATGTTATTTCATTTTTTATTTTATTATTATTATTATCATATTTTTTTGCTAACAGATTAAAAAAAATAAAAGAATATATTAGGTTTTATCGGTTTAGTAAGCGTCAAGAGCTCTTGAAACGCTGCTCTGCACAAGGCCGATGTCAAGTTTTGATAGTGTGCAGTTTCTGTATTTGCTGTTTCTTGGTGTATTACCGATTTAGATTAATATTTTTTTACAGGAATCTTAACTTACCCGTAGAAAAGTATGCTATCCGAGCGTTTAAAACGCCTCATATGCACTTGCCAATCCTTTACTTTGGAAGAACAGCCCGGTTTTCTTCTGGGTTGGTCGATATTTTTTTTCTTGGAGAAGGGTCAATACCGTTCAAATATCTTGAAAGTGTTTTCTAAATTTTGTCGTTTCTCTTAAATTATTTGGGGGGATCGGAAGGTTTTGGAACACTGCGCTAGTGCATTCTGTTGAAGGACCTTATAAATGCGAGGGAAAACAAATTTAGCGAGAGGTTTTTCGTTTTTCTTAAAATGATATTGAAATTATTGATCGCGAAGAAGCTCCAGTACACAAATATTCAAGGTTCTTAATTTCCGCCCTGACCCTTGCGCTTGGCTCGGGAATCTACCCGGCTGCCTCCAGACAATTTATTGTTGGCCAAAAATACATTATCCGTTATCTTTTAAAAAATATCGTTTTTTTTTCATTTTGCATGAATACTGAAAGCCTTCCAGGTTAGAGTTATGACAGATTCTCTTTACAAGTTGGCCATTCTTTTAGAGGCGGCCGAAGAAATCGCTGATGATTTTCCCGTTCATAACGTATTTTTGAAGATGGCAAGATTTTGTCCAGGGAAACTCATTTCCGTTGAATCAACATTTTACCCAAACCTGAAAACGTGCGGTTTAATTTAGAAAAGTCTTGCACAACTATATTGACCTTTGTAGGTGATATACTTTGTGTCGGCTACACTCTGTCTTAGAATCCCAATACTCACTTTACAAATTCGGGAAGTTCTTGGTGCAAATGTAAATTTTCTCCATTCAAAAACAAAATTATTTTGTATTGCCTGGCAATCACCATCAAGATCAAATAACATTTTGGCATAGGCCTACTCAACACTGTAATTTGGAAACTTTGGATTATCCAACTCTTGAATCTCAACTTCCGGACCAAGAGGAGCGACACACAGAGCCTTAGCCGAACCTTAGTTGGTCTAAACTAACCGCTAACTTGATGCTGGCTTCTTTTAGGCGGCAGATTATTACCGCCGAGAAGAAAGTGGCGATATGCTGGATGATAGAGGATCAGAGCGATGTACTGTTCCAACAAGGCATGTAATCTGGTCTACCCACTAAAACTTCAGGTAGTTTAGCTTCGGTTAAAGTAACCTAATCTATGCACTTTATATTATTTTAATTAACGGTAGAACCAGCAGTGTAGAAAATTGAGGTTGGTAATGAAACCTCACAAACTAAAATTGCATATATTCTTGAAGTGAACCTCTGATATCCCAGAAGTAAAACCTCACCAAAAAAGTGAAAATAATATCTGTTATAACTAAAAGGGAATCCTCACACGCTGAGGAAGGAAATCCTTCCACTGTGAAGAGTACCTCATGGAACGAACCAGCGATTTATTTCTGTACCCAAAAGTGATCTCTCACATTAACAAAGGTTGAAGCATCATTTCTCTTGACTGAATTTTCGCACTGATTCTTAACACAAAACTTTTGAGAGTGCTTCGAGCCGGTGAATAAATAAAAATGTTATAGGTCGTTCTGAATATGATTAAAAGTTTCTTTTACTACGGCACCCCTTACATTCGCAGGGAAATCGGACCACCTTGTAAGTGCGCGCAGTGCCCATGTTTTCCCTATGGGCATTAAAAACTTATGGGCTCCGGAAGAATTGACGCTGGCTGCTGTTAGGAAGCCGATCGATTTGCAATGGAATGGGCTAAAGCCCATTGGCCTAGTCGGAATGGGATGCGACATTCCTGCCGGCACGTTGTGCTGCGGCGCTACGCAGTAATGGAATGGCATCTTAACACAACGGAGTAGCGGATGTTGTATAAAATATCTGGCTGGCTGACGGATCCGGTTCCAGCCAGGTAGAAGAGCCGTTTTTATCCTAGCTCCTCTCATCCCATTATGCAGGTCATTGCAACTTACCACTCTATAATAAGAACACCCTGATGCGGTCGAACGGAGATTTGACGTCCTTACTAAGAATCGATAGTACCAGTCCTTGTCTACGCTGTCCAGACAGCGATCGTCCTACTATCCCTGGAAAGTTTTGCTGTATTGGGAGCTTTGATACGCCACCTAACCTTTCCACTCAACAGTCCTAGTTTGACCTAATAAGGAAAGATAAAAAAGAAGAAATATCGCATACTTGAGCCTTATCTAGCCAACTTCATCGTTTTTGAGCAAACCTGACGTAGTTGGATGTAACTCAACCTTGACTATCCAACGTAATCGGTTCCGTAATCCTCCATTATCTGAATTATTGATTAATTTGGCCGGAAGTGTAAAAATGAAATGAAAAACACCTCGGATATCCGAGAAACCGCACTCGTTTTCCCAAACGCATCTTTCTGAAGGACTCGTCTACCCAGCACCACCTGACTCCCCAACAAACGAATATTTATGAGTTGCATACCGTGGAAGTGGTACTCAAGTGACAACACCTAAGACTTAATTTGGAGGGTCGTATAGGTTGAATTCCTGGGGCCGGCAATTTTGGTCATATTTTCCGTGTTTTTTTTTTCAACTTTCATGGCGGATGCGGCAGTAGAATAATTTTGCAAATCGGTCACAGCCGTGGACTTTCTCCCTTACCTTGTTTCCTGAGGGCAGTGATCACTTATTGTGACCTTCCGCCGATGCAACATTCGATCATGTGGTGAAGTCTAGCCGATGTTGTATGTGGAAAAGCTACGGCATGCTGATCCTGATGTTACTCGGAAACCAGGTTAAACCTAATGCCTCGCCGCTTGAATGACCTCGCTGTTAATAGCGTCGTAAAATACCTCGCTGGTACCGAAATACATAGCTCCAGAACAGAGGGCAGCACAGCACTTTGCGGGGTCCACGCATGGCAATTGGCAATGCCGCTCTGCGAGAGCATTCTGTGCAGTAGCAATGATCCCAGCAAAGTTTTTATTTGGACCCAGCCTGAATTTCTGTTCAGTTTTGATCGAGATATTCTGATTGAACTCTCATTTTTCGTTCACGAAGTAGTATTTTCGATTGCTCTGGCGAAAACAATTCCTCCTTTGGGAACACATACACTTATTTTGGGGTGAGGGCAAAACGGGACTATATCGTGTTTTTACTAGTTTTGGAGATAGATCTACAAACAGCCATACCGATGAAACGGGTTCAGTGAGAGCTTTCCATTCATGCGGCTGTTGGTGGGTCTATCTTGAAATTTAATGAAAACACATCACACGGTCCTGTTTGACCTTCATCCAAAGATGGACATAGATGTTCCCATAACAAGAATTCTTTCTATCAGTGTGGAAGCTGGGCATCATGGTCGGATTTCCATTCGGCTCTTGGATTCCGACTCTTTCTTATTCAATCGTAACAATAAGAGCGATCGTAAATTTAGTCTGAAATCCGATAAGGAGAAATAAAAGCAAAATAAGAGGTCATGTTTGAACATTCGATTATTATAAGTCTTTTACGAAACTCAAGTATTTTTTTATCAAGGT
>Ga0058701_10004579_pt1 | contig 11254 bp, 5 predicted proteins | sample AgamicOrMae_FD_97039 | JGI IMG/M metagenome (GOLD analysis project Ga0058701, IMG submission 97039) | Agave microbial communities from Guanajuato, Mexico - Or.Ma.e | ecosystem: Host-associated > Plants > Phyllosphere > Phylloplane/Leaf | place: Guanajuato, Mexico | collected 2012-06-04 | reverse complement strand
CTTGGTGACCCGCTCAAAGTGCACTTTTTGGGGGTGGTTTACCCCCACTTCCGCCAACTTTGGGCCGACTTTGAATGGCTCTAAAATTAGTCTGAGGGGTCTTCTGTCGAATGTAGCAGGTTTAATCGAAATTAAAGATTTCGGCCTTGGATCATTCCCTTGTAAGCCAAGTGAGACATGCAGAGTGTCGCCGGGGACAGTGAACTTATTAAGGGACGGTTTAACGCAGGAGTTACGGGTTCGTAATAAAGCGGTACCCTTATTTTTTTTAACACTGATTACAACGTGGGACGCAAAGCATAGGGAATTCATTTAAGGTTAATGGTCGTCTGGTCGCGTCTACATGGCTGCACCCTGCTCAATAGCGTCGGCTTCCAGCCGGTAATTTTGGCACATGCATCATCATGAGGAGTCCAAGGGCGTTACGAGACGCGACAGATCGAAAACAAACTGGGGGACGGTCGTCCAAGACTCTCCAGGGAGGGCTGCATCAAGGGTATGAAACACATTTATCGCCTAAATGGTGTCAGGTGTGAGACTGGGCGCATTGCTCTTGTTAAGCACCCCAGGTCATTACGGGGGTATGTAGCCATGTTTAGTAAACAAAACATATTGTTTGTTATATTTCGGAGAGGACGCTGCCCGTAACTAAAAGCCCTACTTTCAAATAGCGCCGAATTACTGTAATTTGTCTCACCAGATGAGTAAAAACGGTTTTAGACAAATAAGGAAGAGGTTTTCATGGATCCTTTTTTTTCCTGAGTTGCCAGACCTTAATTTTCCCTGGCAGACACTCAGTGAATTTGGTGACTTATAGAACGGGAACCAATGTAACCTAACCCCCTTACGAAAATATACCGTCAAGCAACCTCACTTTAGGTCTTTAGAGATCATACGTCTCATTTATACGCAAGCGGTCAAATATATTTTAGTTGACTTATAATTTTAATGATTGCATGAATATCAGTGCGAGTTTGGCTGATCGTTTCACTTTTCCTCACAAAGCTGAGCGACGCAAAAGGCATGCATCCAAGCTTATCCAAGGTTAACGTAACGGAGGCTAACTTAATCGGACTCCAAATGCTGCACAAGCACTTTCGATAGTAGAGGTGGCGCATGGAGGCTCAACTTAATCTAGTTTAACTTTACGCGGTCAATAGACGTTGATTCTCATATTTTAATCTAACGTTAAACGTCGGATTTGAACTAAGTGAAAACCAGTCTTCAAAACTTAGTTTGTGAATTTTACAAAACTTTGCAATGGACCTTTTTTTGTGAACTATTCTAATGCTCTCTTTTGATGTTGCAGGAAAAATCACCATGCCGATGGCTTCTCCGTGATTTCCTTATCTGGTGAGTTATAGTTTTAACTCTTAAAGTCACTTAGTACGGGAAGGTGACTTAGCAGTACAAACCATTCGCGACATCCTAAATGGGAGACGGATAATTCAGGGAGTTGAGCTTGCACAGCGTAAGATCCTTGTTAATGCGCTGAGCGAACTTACTCTGTTTACTTATCTGACATAGTGTAGTTGGCACTAAGCGTGATTTCCCGTCGCTGTCGCACCTAATGGAATACAGCAAAGAGGATAAGAGAGATAACCCAATTAAAAGCAAAGAAAAAAATGAAACCTACGTTTGCTTATAATTGTGAATAATAGTTATCAAAACTTCTGCGCTGATTCTGATTGGCTCGTTTGATTCGGCGGTTGTTTTTGGCATGGCTGAGAGCTCTTCGAAGTCCATGTTAACTCTTACACAATTTTTGATCGTTCTTTTTAAATTGAATGAATGCTTAGCAAAAATGACTAACCAATGTACTGCATATAGGCATGTATGTGGACAAAGCAAATTATTTTGGGGGCTATGGGAATGAAGCATATGCAGTTATTTCAACGGCTCCCACCAAGAAATTCATTGTGCGTTTTTCGGATACCAGATGTACTTCTACATAGGAAACCTTTCCGTGAATGAAGAAATAATGGCGTTTTGAGTTTTTTAGCTGTTTGGCGCTACAGAATTCAACTTTCGCTCTGCATTTATTTTCTGTTTTACGCCGTTTTTGGGCACTGAGTGATCTAAGCAGTTTCAAATTAGTTTTTAGCCACGCCATAACTATTTTCGGGGTATTCCATCCCTCAAGCTCCTGTACCTTTCTCTCAATAGTTACCTCACTGATACTAAATTTAGTTATCTAAATTCGTCTTGTTCCCAGTTAATCTGTTCTCCATTGAAATCCAGTCTCAAAAACAAGTCCCCCCCAGCTTTCAATTAACCAAAAAAAAAACGCAGATCGCATCTAAGTCGTCCGATTTCGGGATCTTTCTTTTATCCCTAAGGCCCAATCGCCGGAATCTTAAGTAGTGTACAAATATAGAAAGGGGATCCGAACTTTCACGGCGTAATTCGTTTTGCACTTGTAGTGCATTATTGAAAGTGGACGAGTGTTCGACGTGCTTGGTATTCTGGTGGTGCTGCTGGCAGAAACTAGTTCGGTGCTCCCCGCCCGCGTGTCCCGACCATGGCGTCGGTGGGCTCCCTGGAGGAGCCTAGGCAAATGCTGGTCCCCGTCCTGCCCCTCGCGTGGACGTCCCACCCCCGCGACGACACCCCCCTGCACGTTGTCATCTCCCCCGGGTGTCTCTGCGATCGCTTTTCAACAAACGGCCACTGGAAGGAAATGGGACGTACTTTTGTTAGTGTCAATAGTCAAAGTTGCTTCATTATTTCCACATTTGATTCGCAAGCTCTGCCTTCTTTGGACTTGAAAAGCGTGTAGATTTACAGGGGACAGGAACAATGTGCGTGACGTAATTTTTAATCTATTGTTACTCGAAAACAGTTAGAGATAGCCTAGCACATCGACCTAGTTTTGGAAGCGCGAGCAGCTGGCGGTTCCAAAAATAGGTCGATGTGCTAGGTTATCTCTAACCGTTTTCGAGTAACAATATTGTGAAAATTACACCACAGACAATGTTCCGTTATTAGTTAAGTGGGGTATTTTTATATGTTTAGTTTTTTTTTAATTTTCTTTATTTAGGAGAATAAAGCAAGGTCTAAGGAATCTCACTATGTAGGCAAAATCTCAAATCGGCTTTTATTTTTGGCGGCATGTCATGCTACTTTGAAAAGGCAGCGGGGTTGGCATGGCAGTGTAGCACTGTGATGCACTTTGCAAAGTTCCTAGGTCAAACCTGACTGAACCTAATCTACAACCCAGCCTAAGGTAACATTGCTCAACCAACGCGGCTCTCTGTCGTCAATCTTCATGTTGTCATCAAAGTTTGACTGGATTGGAACACTAGAGGCAGACAATGTCGCTTTTGCAGTACATAGTGAGAGTTTAGCTCTGTCCGAGAGGGTAACTTGTCATTCATGTCGTAATCAACATAATGATGGAGCTGAATTGGTTTTGATTTAATATGTTTAGATTAAGCTAAATTAGGTTTTGTTTGGTAGCGTTAGGTAAGGTTAGGAAGGAATGCGTAAGGTTACGTGTAGAGAGTTAACATTTGTTTAGGGTTAGGCGTCTAACATAAAACGAGAATCTGAATTTAGCAATTTGTTTGACTTCCACTGTGTGCAAAAGAGTGCAATACCTGGAGTTCAGACGCTTGTTCTTTCAATACGATTTTCGATTTGTAATCGTTGTTTCTGGCTCAAATCTGTCACAAATATTCCATTATAACTCAGAATACCGACGCTTACTGATTCTCAATCACACACAAATGAAACTGCACAGGAACCACGAAAATCTGTTAAAATACATATGATGAGAATTTTATCTGAAAAAAAAATCGCGACCGCGATAGGAAAAAAATATTCTCTGGCGACCACTTCCATGCGGAACAAGCGAAACCTGCTGCGACTGAAGAAAAAAAGAAACCCAATTGCCCTGTCTTCCTGACCTCATCAGCCAAAATGGCGGATCGGTCAAATACACTAGATCCATTGGTATCGCTTTTAGGTTGCCTGTTAGAGGGGTACAGTCCCTAAACGGGGGCGTGGGGACCGTCTTCTGGGAGCCAGTCTGTGGCTGGAACTGCAGGAGTCGCCAACTTGTGTCTGTTCGAAACGTGGCACTGTGGGACCCCCTTTCCAGCTTATACAGGAGGCTCTCTTTTTTTTCGGGTTCTTTGTTGATTATTTCTTACCACAAAGTTGCTTTCCAACTTTTTACTTCCAATTCGATTCGCAGGATTTATAATTCTCCAGGGACTATTGCTTCTTTTTTCGAGGGAATCTCTGTGGTATTGCAGCCACTTTCGGCTCAAGTTGAATTAAACGGGGTAAGTTTCAGATTGATTCGAAGTACATGTTACCCAGCGATCAAACGACCTGTATCTATCTGTTAGCACATGAAATGCTTCTTTTCTTTATTCTTCAGAAATATTTATGTAGCTTTTATTTGGAGACCGAATTTATAAACAACGCTTACAAAGACATGTAGGTTTGAGGTGTGCATAATATGCGATTCTAGGTTTGGTAGGGTCGTGCTTGTTTTGAATTCTATTGATTAGGCTTGCAGGCTCAAATTGGAGTGATTGAAGCCACTTATTAAAACATTGAAGCCGTATGTTTAAGCATATCTTGATATTTCTTTATTACATTCAGCTATAATTTGCAAAATTTCATAAAGGTATAGGAGTTGTGTAACTTTTTCATGAAAACACTCCGTCAAGTACGCCGAATCCGCGAATCGAATTCGTTAAAAACGCTATTTTAAAAGACTTTGATTTTTTTTCGTATTTGTATTTATGTTTTAAGCAAATTTATTGAGCATTGCGCATTAAAAGCAAATTACCGTTTTTAGGAAGTTTGTACCAGTTTTGGGTGTAAAAATAAAACAGGGATAGAAGGTATCAGGGTAATTTTTCAAGATAGGCAAGTGTTCAGCCACATAAATGGAAAGCTCTCACCAAGACCGTCCAAATTATATGACTGAACATAGGCTTTTCTTGAAAAATAACCAAATTACATACTTCACTCTTTTTATTTTTGACCCCCAAAAGAAGTGTAAGAACTCCCTAAAACATGGACATATATTTCGATTGTACTGATCTGTGCGGTTTCGATTTTGAATATAGATCGGATAAGTAACAAACTTCTACCTTTGCTCCTCTTTTCATCAAAAACTAACGGTTCAAAAAGCCCTTATTTCAAACCTTATCTCACGTAAAAGAAAAATCACATTAGGGCTCAAAAATATCGGGGCGACTTTCTTGCGGCAATTTCTGCTAACAACTCCCTGCAGCAGCACTTTCGCCAAAGTAATTGCGCACTTTGGGAGTGACTTTGGAGAATTCGTTGAAATCATTTAGCGGATCGGTTGATCGACTCGTTCCCATGGTTGAGCCCCAATTGTGTGGAGAGACTAGTGCAATTCACGCATTGTGTCAGGCAGGTCCAGCCGACCACATCGTGGGCACCGCACGCGTCAACGGAAGAGGGAATTGGAGTGGTCACTCCACGGCGCACTCTCACCCTCATTTCACTCACCTCTCACCCTCTCCTCTCGCCACAGATTCTTTAAACGCGGTTACTTGCAAGCTGCAATTCGTCAGAGCATTTTCCCCGAATAGCTCGTCAATTCCCTCAATCTAATGCTGTAACGAAAACAGCCAACGGTATGCAGATAGTGCGTTCAACGAGCTTTCCTAATAAGAGCATTGGTAATTTTCGTCCTTAATGTTTGCCTTGGATATATTTATGGGTCTTTCGCCGAGTTTGAGGAATGATAAAAAAGCATTATCCATGTTTAATATTGACAACCTTGCGTACTACGAACACGTTCTAGACTGTGAAGTCTTTTTTTTTGGGGGGGGGGCTAGAGACAACAAGTACGGGGTTGGCGCGGAAGTACAAAATCATTTTATACCCTTGTAACCAGAATCCTAAGGATTTTTTTAACATCTTTATTCTTTTTCAATGAGCTTTTAGGGGCAAATGAAGCACTTTTGTTATCGCGACTCAGAAAACGGCTATCTCCATTGTTCCGGTTTCGTTCATTGTAGACACCAAAGTGTTAAGTCAGAAACACAATACTAAAATGTCGAATTTAAGTAATACTGTGGTACCCTAATTGACTACCTCAACGAATTTTTGCTTGAAAAATATACTCTGCCCAAACTCAAATATAATTTTTGCATACTTTCCAGTTTTATACCTTCCTGTGTTTGAATCGGACTCCCGTAGCGTGAAGTGTATATCAAAAGCTCCTACATTTTATCGCTTAGTAAATTACAACCTAGACATATTTTCTAGTCTGGACAATGCACATCTATCGTCACTTCGTAATCAATTTTGATCTTATAACAAAGTGCAAACGCAAACCAACTAAATACCGATTAAATACTTGTCAGCCAAACGCTCCCGCACGCATATAAACAGTAGACCTAAAATTCCACGCTGGCGTCAATCCTGATACAGGATCATTCCTGTACTCTAGCACTCTTGACTCGATTTCCCGATAGTATTCAATACAGGTGTTTTTTTTTTTTTGTTTTTTCATCTTGAGAAATATAAATATTCTCAAAATATGGTGTACCTTAAACTGCTTTGATAGCAGAAGGTTCAGAGCATTCCAGAGGTGTAGGCAAGGAAGAAGTCTACAGGGGCTATAAATGCGAGGTCTATATCCTTGACGGGAGGCCCCATTTGGGGACCTCGGCCCCAGGCCTCAGAAGAAGGCCTTCACTATATGATATCCTCGACTTGTGACGTAAATGTCGACCCGTAATATAATTCATGCCGATCAAACTAAAACTTTGATGGCTCCATGTAAGACCATTTTATTCCCTCTAAGGCTTCTAAGCATCGTATTTGCTGTGGTGATCTGCAAAGCTTTCTTTCGTCCCTTTCAAATTTTTAAAAAAAAAACAGATTTGCGTCGTAAATAGAGGGAGGGCCCAAAATTCTGGTCACAAAGCCTCACTCTTCAAAACATCTATGATGCCCCAAAATTACATATTTAATCTTGTGTTTTCTGTTTTGTCATCAAAATAGGACTAAACACAGTTTTTTTCTGTTCTCTCATTAAAATGTAAGGATTCCCAAGAAAATCGTTTTTATTTTCCACCCATCAAACTGTAAAAATGCCTAAAAATAAAAAGGAGACTTTTACCGGGGCAAGAATGTCCATCGTTTTGACTCGACTCTGCAAATTAAAGGAGGACAGATCCCGAATCGAAGGTACTTTTTTGGACGGTTCACAAATTACTTTACTTGGTCAACCAACGCATCCCTATCCTTCTCATATTTTGCAGTCTTTTCACTACCTCCGCATTGAATTGTCTGTCCTTTTATATTTACCTTTGAACACAAGCTTAACTTTTACAGTTTCTTTAATCTAGTTATAACAATCGTGCGGAGAACGGAAACAGAACCGGGTTCACTGTTGCTTGTAAAACCAAGCTACCTTTTTGGATTTACTGACGGGAATATTTTCTGGAATTTCTAATTATACCTAGAACGGTGAGAAATCTTTTCAAGTGATCCTCGGCAGAGCGTATGTTGGCGCCTTTAGGCCCTCCACCGCCACCGCGGCGGCGGCGTCTGGTTAGGAGAGGTTGTATTGTGCTGCGCTGTGCGTCACTCGCGCTTCGGAAAGACGAGGAATACAGTTTCCAACACACTGCACATTCGCTTTCTCGTGTTGAAGCCCACTCGTTCATATCACTTGGCGTCGCTGTCCAAAATGCTCGAAAAAATGCTACTAAACGCCACTTTACGCCACGAATATACTAAAGTTTGTAGACGAGGCATGCTATCTTGATTCCAAAAAAGGTGAATGAAGGAATCGCGGCGAGAAGGAACCTAACTTAGCTACCACATCTGTGATTTGCGATTGGTCTAGTAAGATGATGAGATCAACGATGAGTCACTTATGAAGATTTATTTACATTTTTTTTCTGCTATTTACATTATAGGTTATGCTTAAAAATGTACTCTGAGACAAAACAAATCTGAGCTGTTATTATTTCATATCATGTTTATAAAATGATATACCACATACGATCTATGGCATCGGTTAATTATTCCCAGATGGGTCATCCCTTCTTCCAAGCAGCACATAGTAGCTTACAACTAGCATCAGCTCGTAAAATGATACGGCTGCAAAAATACAGAAATACAGTAAATGAAAGAAATAAAATAAATACAATAGTTATAGACAGTTATCTATGGGATAGCATCAAGAGTGACATCCTGAGCTTGAAGTCAGTGTTTCCTTTTTTGAAGAAATGTAAAGGAAGGGAAATCTACTTGCTAGTGTTTCTTTTTGAGCTCGCTAGATAACGCTCTTTGTGACGGTTGATCACCAGTTCGACTCCCCATTGGACCAAGCGGAATATCCCCAATGCCTTTGCGGTTGCCTTTGGATATTTTACCCTTTTTAAATCAACGGTGTCGTAACATAATCTGAACCTTTGTCTTCGGATCTCACTCGATGCATCTTTTCGAAATTTGAGATATTTTGAAAATGGAATTCGAGTGAACAAACTGAACATTCATGACTTTATTTTGTCTGGACATCTCGACAGGATTATGAATGCGAGAAGACATCGGCTGGGCCCTAAGCCAGTTTTTTTTCTCTAATTGTAAGCTGACCACCTATCATTTATCCCTAGAATCTCCCTAGGAAGGTTTTACCCGCAATGCTACCTTGCTACTACTTACCAAGGACCATGATACCCGTAATACAGGTTAACGTAACGGACACCCATTCCGCCGTGTCGGTCATCTCAGAGACCGTGTGAACGAAAATCGCAAATGGGATGAAATGCAGGAGGGTCATCATAATCGGTGGCCACAAGAGCACGCGAAGCCCCTAAACCAATTCATGTGAAAGCATCTGTGTCATGACAATGGAATCATTTCCAACTAACCAGAACAGCTCCGACGACCAGAAATATCGATGAAACAGCACAAGCCATACTTGTTCCGAGACCAACCAGTGCATGTTCTGCATGATGAAACTATGAAACAAACCCGGAAAAGATTCAACACAGTTGCAGAGGCCAGTCCACGCCAAAACAGCAAGATGTCATAAGAGAGTTTTTGTTGGAGAGCAGTGCAGCAAGTAACGTGCGTTACCGATGGTTAGCTGGAGACTTTTTCTACATGCAGACTCTCTAGCTTGTTCTGGTTTTGGCGTGGACTTCACTTTTGCTTCAGTGTAAAGAAATCATTACCTGGTTCAGCGTCTTCATTCACATATGAAAATGCAAACAGCGCCGCAAATGTGATATTGAACAACTGGAAGAACATTCCCTTTTGTCAGGAATAAGAAAGGAACATATTCATACCAGACTGTTGCTTACTTGTAAGTTGGATGCTTCTAAGGGGAATCTAGCGACGCCATCTTGAAAAGTCCGTTTTTGGCTATTTACTCACTTCAGAGCTGCGATATCAAGAATCAGCCGCCGTCGGTTTGTAAACATAATCATGAGCTATCCGAATATCAATAAATGACCTACATAACAATCATCTCACTCCCATGAAAGTGCTCGTTTTTTCATATTTCAATCCGTTTTACGTTTCCTGGTCGTGAGGTGATAGTTATGTTGGTCATTTTTTGATATTCAGATAGCTAATGATAATGGTTACAAATCAACGGCGGTCGATTCTTGATATCGCAGCCTTGAAGTGAGTGATGCGCCAAAAACTGATTTTTTCAAGATGGCATCGCTAGATCTCCTTTAAGTATTTCTCATGATCCTAATCTAAGTATTAATATTGCCACTTACTAATCTTATAGTTCCGAAGAATATGACCGATGCTCGGTGACTAGTACAGAGCTTCGCACAACGACTGGTCGATCCCTGTAATCCAGAAACACAGCCCTCATTCGGACGAAAGTTGTTACAAGTCCATTCTTTCCTACAGTAGCTATCAAACTGGACCGGAAAAAGCGAGGTACCCAAGTCCGGAAGGACAACATCTAATGCGCCGAACAAGCGGATTGACTCGGTACCAAACCGAAGATATGCTATTTCCGGTCTGTAAAACTTTAACCAAGGCCAAGTTAGTCAATATTCCCGATGCATCAAAGATGAAAGTAGGGTCGTTGCAAGAAAAGCTCTGCGCAAATCTTCCTGTGTCACACAAAGGAAAAGGCTTTAATTTTAATTTCTTCTCCTCTTTTTATCCAAGTCTTTTTGCGGGTTGAATTTTACTTTATATTTTTCAATGTTTGAATCTTTCAGTTTTTGTGTTCTATAGTTCGCAACGAAGGTGAGACAAGAGATGCTCGAAACATGTAACCCAGCCCAAGTTTACCGAACTGAGCATTCGCATGCTCTGCCCAGGATCGAGAATCCATAGCAAGTCAATGCATGGATATCCATAGAAGCATGGACAATTTAAGACTGATATCCATAAAAACATGGATATTCATTTATGGATATTTATTGTTTACGGATATCCATTGCGGAATAACCTTGCAAGGATATCCGTGCTTGGATATCCATGTGGATATCCACGCTTGTATGGATAATGGAAGACTGACATCCAAAAATCATGGATATCCATGTTGATATCCGTCGATTTTTGGAAATTCATGCATGGATTTGCCATGGATTCTCGGACCAGGGTGATGTTGCTTACTTCTCGTTCGCATTTACTGCCTCTGGCATCAGACGTAAATTAAGCGGAGTGGTAAGCCTAGCGAGGTACAAGGTACTCTTGAGCAGATCGCCTCGTGAGCGACGCCTCCTGATATAACCTGGCCCAGGTGACCTTAACTCAAGCACGTGGTTGTATCTTCAGTTCTACGTAATGATTGACACAATGTGGATCACAGTGGTAGAGCTCCAACTTCTATAACTAAGCGTATACCGTTTCCAGTAATTCCCCTCGTCGTGGCTCGACGATGTTCATTGGTCGAGGGTCATTTGAGGATAAAACTTTTTTTCTCCGCTCTTGCGTGGGGCTGCCGTTCGTGCCGTTTTTTGTTCTCCTGCCACTATTTCTGCTGTTCTCAGTCCACGAGCCTCGCCCGCGGCTATTTCCTGATAGAGCTGCTTTACGGATACCACGAGTCTGTCGTCGAGCGTCCATATGCCGCAGTTTACTTGATAATTGTCGAAAGTCATGATCTGTAAATAACCAAGAGTGACTTAGGCAAATACTTCGATATTCCTAGGACTCACTGATCGCGAAAACCGTTTATTCCTCTCGCATTATTTGGAAACCGTTCGATTTTCCTGAGTAACAGAATTATGTTCGGTCGGATTCATTGTTTTTTTTTTTTTTT
>Ga0058701_10004578_pt1 | contig 11255 bp, 11 predicted proteins | sample AgamicOrMae_FD_97039 | JGI IMG/M metagenome (GOLD analysis project Ga0058701, IMG submission 97039) | Agave microbial communities from Guanajuato, Mexico - Or.Ma.e | ecosystem: Host-associated > Plants > Phyllosphere > Phylloplane/Leaf | place: Guanajuato, Mexico | collected 2012-06-04 | reverse complement strand
CCCCCGCGGGAGCGGCTGAGACGCGCCTGTTTGGTGGGGGGTGGTGTTTTTTTTTTAGAATCCCCCCATGGGGGGGTGGGGAAAAAGCGTCCGGGGGGTTTTAAAAGTTGGGGGGGGGGGGGGGGGTTGTTCCCCTCCCCCACAGTTACGCCACTGCCCACTGGCTTTAGGTATGGGCTATAGGGTCACGGTACAAAGTGCACCGCGGTGCCAGCAGATGACGTATTCGTTGAGATAAATGGTAGCCATATAATAGACGAATAATACCGTGTTTTCTTGGAAGAGGGGTATGGTGGGGGAATGTGTTAAGTGTTCCAACTGTGTTTTCTCGGTTTGTACTCATGTCTTTAATTAAAAACTGCCGAGTTCTAAGTATTGTGCGTTGAACATGGTTATTTATCCCCAATTACGTAAACAATGGAGAAGAAACGATGAAATGTTACGATACCTCATCTATGGAAACCACTTATCTCGACGGCTGCTCGCACCCTGCAAAACATGAGAGGAACAAATGTCAAAACCATATGTATCCAATATAAGCGCGATCAAATTCAGTTTCGTCAGCGAATATTTAGACTATGACAGAGGCACTTGTTATACGTGCACACGAAGAACGTTTCCAATTAGGTGCGGTGATTTCACGGTGGCGCCTATGCTGGCGATGACTAAGATAAACATTTACGAAGTGGTCCGTGCGTTCAAGTTACCTCCCATTTAAAATGCATTACGTGCGTTCAAGTCTCCATGTATTTGCACCGACGGGCGAATAGCCAACGATCAAATATTTAAAAGCACAAACATTTAAACTACGTAACCCACCAGGTATTATTCGCAATTTCAATTTTTAAGAGAATTTAGAATGGGGGTGGTTCCAAATAGGTACGCCGGTTCCAATCAGGTACAGGACTCCCACCGAAGAATTCGGACCAGGTATCTCGATTCGAAGAACCCAAGGCTATGAAGAGTTCGCTGGCAAAAAATAATAATAATTGGGTTTTGGTTATTCAAAAGTCGGTATAAAGTTGAACAAACGTATGGTCTGTGTGATTTGGCTTAGGCCCTTAAAGTCGTAAAGATGGGGACCAAAAAGCAATTTACCCGCTGTCTGCCTATCTTTTACTTTGTACACCCAATCCACACGCCTCTGTACACCTACACAAGCCGGGTATTTTGGTTCATACATATTCATAACTTATTTATATGGATGAACGGTACGTCGGTATTTTTTTCAGGATACTTTCGTTTTGCCAGATCAATCGAAAGCTCTCGTCGATACCTTTTTAAACCTTATGGCTGAACGTAAGGTCTAGGTCTATCTTGAAGAAAGTAATCAATACTAGTCCCATTTTAACAACAAAAACAGGTAAAAACTCCCTAAAACAGGTGTTTCGTCTTATTATGATCATCACAGCTACAGCAAGTAGGTTTGGGTCAGCAATAAAGAACAAGCCTGACGTACAGTGGGCCACAAAAGTCATGACCCCTGCTTTAATGTATTTCTTATAAAAGCAGGGGTCATGACTTTTGTGGCCCACTGTACACAGTGCAGGCTTCATTTGGTGGAGAGCTAAATTGCCCCTTGATCAATAGTTTGACGGGACGGGGCTCCACTCCAGTATGTTAGTTTACAAGTCATTATGTAATTAGTTGTAAAATAACGCGGCTTCACCCTGTAATCGCAAATTTCGCGGAATTATGGGCCGGTTTCTCCGAAATTGCTGCCTCGGTGGCTCGCCGGCGTGACGAGACACGTCGACTTTTGGTTAGCACCATCAAAACCTTTTGATTGATCGCCTGCAGCGGAGCGGAGGGGTCGCTGACACCGCGCGACCGTCTTCCCCGTCGGATGACCGGAAAATGAATACGGAAGCGGCATAATCAAAATTCCATCGGGAAACGAAATATAAAAAAAAATATATTCCTCCAACCACCGCCTTGGTCCAAGAGCCCACATCTACGCGTAATCAATAATATCCACGCACAGTAAAAGAAAATTCCTGTTCTGAAGAGTCATTTACCTGTTTTGGGTATGAAGGTAAAACAGGACGAACGCGATTGGGTTATTTTTCAAGGAGTGTCTATTGACCCGACTGCCCCATATAAAAGGTATTAGGTTGGGTTCCGTGCGTTCAAGTCACCTCTCATGCATTAGTTTAGTTACTTCCGTCCAAGTCTCCCTATATTAACTGCATGTCGGGTCAATAGCAACACCCTATTGTATTAAAGGTATACTTTTAAACAAGGATATCAATCAATATGTCTTTGTGAGTTCTCACTAAATACGATCGTTGATTGATTTATCCTTGAAAATAGCCAACTTACGCTGTTTATCTGTTTTAAATTGGGGCGCATTCGATAGCGCCAAAAACCACAAGCGCCAGTCCGAAACCGCCAAACTAGAATAGTCGCAAACGCAAAAGTTCGTATGGTTTAGGTAAGGCCAAGCTAGGTTAGGTTAAGTTGGGTTAGGTTAAGTTAGGTTAGGTTAATTTATGTTAGGTTAGGTAAGGTTAGTATTGCGGTTAAGAACTTTGGCGTTTGCGACCTTGCTCGTTTTGGCGGTTACGGATTGGCGCTTGCGGCGTTGGCGCTTGTGCTTTTTGGCGCTTATGACAGCTACTCTTTTAAATTCACACCCAAAACAGGTATGGGACTACACAAAACAGGAATCATTTTTTTTACTTATTTGCACACAAATAAAGTCCAACATTGACAGTCATGCATACTAACATGGATATTCACGGATATCGGTCCAAAAACATCAACGTGATGAACATAGATAAATATCCTTAAGGACCAATTGTGCAGATTCACACGATTATTCAAAAATAACTTATTTGTATGGAGAAAGGAAAGACAAATATCAATTACCGTGAGTATTCAAGGATGAATATGATAAAGACCTTGATCACCAAAGGGGCGCAAACACCGATAGAAAAAGTCGCCGCTATACATGGCGAGTATAGGAGCAGCGGCTGTTCTTACTTTGCATGCGAGTAAGTCTGTCTCACTCGCGCAAACAAGCGATTCGTATCTTCCCTCTCTTCCTCTCGGCGAACTCGCTCAACCTCTATTGCGTCCCTTTTTGTAGATCCAGATCTTTAGGATACATGGATCCACGAATATCCGATGATGTTATAGGCTCCATGGACGAGCAGCTGAGGGTTCCTCACTCAGTAAATTAACGGACACCGATTTTAAACTTTGCAGGATTCGCAAAGATCGGCGATATCTCTTCAAAGTCCAGAAATTTAAACATGTGTATTCAAACATTTTGACTTGAAAAAAAAAAATGGTTCGACATTGAAGCAGACTTTTGTAGTTTTGAAAATTTCCAGAAAATGCACTGAAATCTTCAGAGAATGAGATAAAATTTTCGAAATCTTAAAAAATAATAAAATAAAATAAACAAGAGGCTACTCAGCTACGCCTCGTGCCTAAAAACATAGCCTAATTGTAAAGATTTATTACAATATTTTCACAACAAACTCGCAAGAAATAAAGAGTGCTTCGCAGAGTACCATTAAAAATGAAAGTGCTTTTAAAAGGACGAATCGACTTTCGACAAAATAATTCAGAAACACAGGTTTTAGCTAGGGTTGTTCAGCCCCCACAGTTCTGCACACAGGCAACCCAGCTACCTCGTATGCTTGCCTTGTGGTATATCTACTACACTTTTGAGCTTTTTTTTGGGGGGGGAGGTCCGCCAGGAAATGGACCTTCTCGATAAATGATTAATCGTCGCTTTTGGTTGGAGTTCGCTTTGTGGTGGCGAGGCAGCTGACTGTTTTGTTGGTTCGACTATTTCTGTCGGTCAATACTCTTAAAAGTGAGTTTGTAAGTTATTACGTCCTTTTGATGTGAGGTTAAAACTCTGCGTAGTTGTGATGTAAGTATGATATGCTCGTACCTTCCATCTAAAGTCTGATAAGTTTTGCGTTTTCCACCCCCTGTGTTTCAACCTCTTGATATTCTATTTCATTACGTGAGGATTGACGACAAACAGTATGTGTAGGTTAGATTAGTAGGTGCCTTAACCCACTACCGCCCAGCGATGCCGTCCGGCAACAGAAAAAAAATAATTCAGAGGATCTTTTCAGTTCAATATTGTCACGATTTAAAAAATATTACCCCTCTGGAAGCCTGAAATTTAATTATTAAGGCGTTTTACAAAGCTTAAAATTGCGTATTTTAATGGGTAAAATCCTTTCAATTTCTCTTAAGCTGAATTTCACTCCAAATACTTTGGGCTGTTGCGGGTTAAGGTGAAGCGATTCTAATCATTCAACCAGCGAGCCAAATCGCTGGTCGAGTCGAATTAATCTTATGATCGAATCGAAAGCGGATATTTCTGGTAGTGTCCTTGTTAGGTTAGGTTGCATGTGCCTCGTCTCGCTACCGCCCTGCTTGATTGGACTTGGCGGCGACAGAAGTGGGACCGTAAAGGTGGACAATTAAACCTTCTAGATTAACAGTGAGGTCATGAGGTATCCGACGAAGGTTTGCGGCAAGGCGCCGCCTCAGAGATCTGCCACAGACTGAGGGACTTAAGCAATTAACCAAACTGGCACGACACACACAGCATTCGTAATTGAACACTAGAATCCCCGATAACACAGAAGGCGGTGAAACGGCCAACGCTGCCTTTGGGGTCCTCTGTTCGTGTCGATACGCGTTCGCGGTCTTATCCAAAGAAAAGACCCCCTTAAATTTGATATGTTTATTTCAAAGCGCTCTGGTGACGCGTATATCTGGGCTTAATTCTGTCATTTGTTTCTATAGACGCAAGTGCAATGTTGGTACTCCGGTGTGAAAGCTTTGCACAATCGACTTTAACTCCCGACCGACACTGTTTTTAATGACGCCCATTTGGCGCGGAATTTAAAATAAGATTACTGGCAGGCGGGAGGTTCAAAAGCTGTGATTTGCGGGTGCTTTGTGCTGGAAATTGAGTCATCGCGGAGATGCTTAGGTCAAAGTCACCGCAGTGCTGGAGGGCAATGCGCAACTCGCAACGTAAGGAGGTGTGAGAAAAATGAGGCACATTCGGTATGTAACTATTGTATTATGCATGGTTTCAACCTATAAACTATCAAAAAAGCTGCTGCGCGCACACTTAAAACTATCCCCTATATTTTAGGTATTCCATACCTGTTTTAGGTATGAAGGTAAAACAGTGGAAGAGCGCACCGGTACCTCGGTTATTTTAGAAGATATCCCTATCAACAACCATATCAATGAAGAGCTCTCGACGAGATCTTTTCATTGATGCAGTTGTTGGATTTATCTTTAAAAGTAACCAAATTACGCTCTTCCCTGTTTTACCTTCACACGTTAAACAGGGGATCGTTTTTGCTGTGGCGAGGAAGAAATTGTTAGCTATGGCTACTATTGCATTAATTCATACGCAGGTTATTGCGTATTATAGAAAAAGTATCTGTCTCGGGTAGACCGACACCTGTTCCAGTTGAAAGAGAAAAAGACAAAAAAAATGCATAATACCCAGGTTTACCTCCTGTTATTTTTTGGGGTAACCCAAGCTACAGCTACATCAATAAAAACCCACTCACCGAGTCCTTTCGTTAATTGCTATTAATAGGTCTAAAAAGCTAACAAAAACACCCGCTTAAAATTAATAAAACATGAGGAAGACAAGCTATAACACGCATTTCTTTTATCCGTGCAGACATTTTATTGCTTGCTAATTAGTTGATTATGTCCTATAAAAAGATCAGCTCTTTCACATGAACGAAAATGAGAACTGAAAGTCTCGTTAAAAGCTTTTAACAGCAACCAAAAGCCTGCTAAATCGACTTGGAGTGGATCCGGGGTGGATATCGCCTCTACTCCCCCGCTAGATAAAGTAAAAGGACCAAAAAATAACAGCGAAAAGGAGGAAAACCAGAGCGGAAGAAGCAGGATGGAAACAGAAAAAGAATAAAAGAACACAATAAAAAGAGCTTCGAAAAAATCTTTACCGTTCGTCGTCTTTACTGTTAAGTTTTAAAACTTAGTTATAATTACATTTCTTTGTATTTCTCGTCCGCTTCCCAGATCGAGGCCTGAGACTAGGCCCTAGTCTCACGCGTCGATTTGCCTGTGATTAGCAAAAAGGAGTTACTAAACACTGCAAACTATTTTTTTCCCGTGTTCACTGAATAGTATCCGCACAAAAAGAAAATTGAGAGACAGGTGTATTTTTACTGCACTGTTCTAACTAAAAGCGTTGAAGGTTGCCTTTCTTCTTCGCTACTTACCACCCAGGATGGATATTTCATTTTAAAAAGGGTCAACGGCTGTTAACCGCTTAAGTTAACCCATAAAAGCCCAAAGTACTTGGAGTGAAATTTAGCTTACGAGAAGTTCGAAGGAATTATCCGGTAAATTTCGCAATTTGAAGCTTTGAAAAATGCCCAAATCATTAAATTTTAGCTATCCAGAGGGGTGATATTTTTTAAAGTGTGACAATACTAAGCTAAAAAGATCCTCTAAAATATATTTTCCTATTTCCGAACGGCATCGCTGGGTGGTAGTGGGTTAAGTCACGATAACCTAGGTTACGCTGTCAAAACGGAATACATGTTTTGAGAATTTATCACCTATTGGGAGGTAAAAATAAAACGAGGGCAATACGTATTTTCATCATTTTTCAAGCTAGACCTATAATCAGCCACATTAAGGAGAAGTTCTTGCCGCAACTTTTTTAATTATTTGGCTAAACCAAGGTGTAATAAGTATAAGCATACACCGTGGGCTGAACGTAGGTCTCCATTTAAAAATAATAAAAATACGTGCCAACCTTGTTTTATTGTATTGCCACACACAAAACAGGTAAGAATTCCATAAAGCAAATGTTTCGTTGGGTTAACCTAAAATAAATCAACCAATGTTAGGTGAACCAAACGTAGGTTCATGAAAATAAGGTTTTAAATATCAAGTTCGGTTCGCTTTGCTCTGCTTTCTTCAAGCCTGATGCCGCTTACTTCTCAGGGTCACAGCCTGCCATTGAGAAGAAAGCGGTATGAGGCTTGGCGACGATAGGTTAGGTTGCTGTTTATGGTACCGTGTCTCGCTCAGATCAGCTTTCAGGTGCAACTCAAGAGGAAGGAAAAAATGGAGTCTTTAAAGTTAACAGTGCGGCGAATAAGAGGCCCACAAAGGACTCCCTCGCAAAATCAATAACACGGAAGATAACGCCGCATATCGCCAACACTTGTAATTATCACGAAAAAAATCTCCATAATGTTTGATGGCAGATTCTTTGATGCTTGAATAATGTGAAATTCGACTAACAAAGGGGACTTCCTGTTTAACGAGTATGTTCAGATAAAATAAAAATATGGGGTAGCAAGCGAGCTTATGGGCAGCCATTTTCCATGAAGAAACACATGACTTTTGTACTGAGGTTTCCTCTATTCGCCATGCGACAGTATTTTAGGGTGAGGATGGAGGCATAAAGATGAATTTCCCATAAAAAAGGGAGTTGCTATTGACCCGACATGCATTAATATATGGAGACTTTAACGCACGTAAACAACCCTATGCAATGTAAATGGGTGTTGACTTGAACGCACGGAAACCAACCTGATAGATTTTAAATGGTGCGGTCGGGTACATAGACACCCCATTAAAAAAAAGGTTCCGCTTAATACACGCAACAAAAGGAGTCCGTGCCCAAGCTCTTGGCAAAATCCAATTGAGGAGATGAAATACATTTCTCTGATATGAAATTTCAAATATTTCAATCAATAAAATATAATTTCAAAACACCCGAAATGACGGACGTCGTTTTTTTAATCCGTTTAGGAATCCGCTGTTTCGGAACTTATCCGTGAGACAACTTTGAATTGGCTAATATTTGGATAGGTTATATTAGGTTGGGATAAGTAAAAACTAGGCTTCAATAACTCAGATTAGGTTATGTACGCATAGGTTCGATTGGGTCAAACTGCATTTCGTCGGAGAGCTGCTTGTCGTACCTCACTTAGGCTATACAAGGCCACTCCCTGGTCCGAGAATCCATAGGGTATCCATAAATGGAATTCCAAAAATCCACGGATATCAACATGGATATCAATGATTTTTGGATGTAAGTGTTCAATTATCCATACACGTGTGAATATCCACATAGATATCCAAGCAGGGATATCCATGCAAGGACATTCTGAAATGGATATCCGTTAAAAATAAATATCCATTAATGGATATCCATGTTTTATGAATATCCGTCATTAATTATCCTTGCTTTTGTGGATATCCATTTTGAGATCCTTGGATTTCTATGGATATCCATGCATTGACTTGCTATGGATTCTCGATCCAGGGCTAAATGCAACGTTTAAATAATACCGCCTGAGCCATGTTAGTGAAACGTAAATGTTATTGTAACATTGTCCCTGCGGGTTTTGAGGCATCAAGCGGACAAGAATGTTGGGGGGGAGTGTGGGGGTGGAATGGCAAAAGGGCACAAGCCCGCAGCGCAACCTACGCAAAACCGGGTTCCAGGCGCCTCAGCTATGTCGTCATTGGTGGGAGAAACATCCCCCCACCCTCAGCCCCTTCCCTACCCTCTTCCCCCACCACCACCCAATACGCTCCCATTGAGAAAGGCCGGGGAGCCGGACTATAAATACGAGCTGGTAGATGGAGGCGGTTTAGTACCCAGCCGACTCACATTGGTGGCGTAGCTCCTAGTGTGCTGTTTCGAGTTCTACCTTGTGTGCCTGTATCCACCTGTGAACCCTGTGTAAACCTTCAAGCCTAAAGGTCAGTGGAAGTTCAACTTTTCCTGCAGTCAACGGAGAGTAGTTTTTAACACTGCTCCTACCAACTTTTTTTTTTTGAAATGTTTTTGTATTTTACGAGTGGATTTTGCCTTTGTCGATACTGGCTGAGATAATTAGACATTTTTGGTACGTGAGGCCCGTTTTTTAGAACCGGTACGTTATTCCGAGATGGTCGTCCGTACAATTCTTTATCAGTGGAGCTAGTGCACTTTTTATTTGTGGTAGACGGAAAGTTTTTTGATATTTTTTTTTCGTACTGGTTGGTTTTATAGCTCCTGAGATGAAGCATTTTTTATAATGTGCGTTTAAACTTTTTTACTACGCGTTTGAACTTTTGTATGGTGGAGGCGAGGCACGTAGGAGCTTCTGTGCGTGGGAGGAAGATGCTCAAAATGGAGCGTAAATGTGACGTTCGGGTAGTTTGAGCGGGGGTGGATGACAGAGTCAATACCTCTTTCTCTCTCCCTCTCCCTGCTCTCAGATGCGTAGGTTGAACCACCGTGCGGGGTTGTTCCAAGCGACATTAAACGATAACTTTTGTTAAGCTTCTCGTCGTGCGAATAAGATCGCTTCTGGACGCTACAAGCTTGATACATTTGAAACAGATACATTTTTTTTAAAAAGGTGATAATTGCTGTATTTTAATTTTATTCCTACAGTGCCTGTCTGTCGAGATTTGTCTCAGTTTGAACTTGGAAACAATGTATTGGTGTCACGTTTGCGTTTTAGGGCAGATACTCTTTCCGTTAAAACACGGACAACGTCAAGCGCAAATTAATACAACGCACGAAGTCGTGGTTATTTTTCGAGAAAAAAAGCATTCACTTAAATAAAAACCATATTTTAATTAAAAAAAATAATTCATTCATTGAATCATTTAAATACGAAAACTTGCAAAAATGCTCCTCAATCCGTCTTGAAAACATCGATATTTGATAACAATATGGCGTCGAAGGGTTGAATTTCATGGAAACACGATGTTCTAAAAGAACTCTGCATTATGCGCACTCTACATTTTAAAATGATGAAAAAAATATTACGAAACCAAAATTATTTAACTGTGTCTCAAAGTAAAAAAAATCAAGACGGCTCTTAAAAATTACAGCAGTTTGAAACCCAGGATGAAGAGCATCAAAGTATCTATCGTAATCTCAAATACAAAACATTCCTAAAACTCCTTTTTTTTAAAGAATAACTGCAAAGGATTCGCAAAAAAAAAGATAAAAAATAGCGAGGCAATATTGTGCGAATGAAAGAAATGTAGAGCTTGACTCATGCAAGACATCGCCACGCATGACAGGCGATAACGAATAGCGATACAACTCAGCAATAATCAGCTAAAAAGATTCTGAAGAAGTTTTCAACATCTGAAAGTTTCCACAACAATAACGCCAATGTCTAGACGCGCATCTAGCATCGGTAACAGACGCCACCGTAGTTAACGAATTAGATTGAATCCGAAAAATCTACACGATAGTGCAATGCACACCAAGGCCGCAAGATTGAGTTTAGAGTATAGTTTTTCACAAGAGGCAAAAGCTTTCAAAAATTAGACCGCAATTCAATCAAAGAGCGACGCGTAAACAAAATGGCGGATTTTTCCGCCATCTTGGAAAATATACGACCTGTTGTTCAGAAAGCAGTTTTAGCTTTCAACAACCTTTTATTCATAGTTATCGAACAGTAGAGTCTGTAATAACTATCACAATTGCGAAAAAGAAAAGAACAAACTTCAGCTGAACTCTTCCTTTGCCGCAAAACTGGATTAATCTGTGAACTTTTAGCTGACTGAGCTCAGATATTAAATGTCAACTCTTTTAATATTCATAAGCTCTAGGCAACTAAGTCGCGAAAACTCGACGGCATATGCGCCATGGATACCAAAGAAATAAATTGACTACGATTCTGATCAGTGCATTTCTTGATGGAGAACAATTTGCTAAATGGGTTGAAAACGAGGCAAAATTATAAAGTGGGCTAAAAAGATTATTTTTGAGACATATTTTGAGAAACAACGGTCGATTGGATACATATGTCGCTAGATGTCATGAAAAGAGCAGTGAAGGACCTAGCTAGGGAATCATTTTTGTGACAATTAATAAGAATTCCTATACACGAATCATACTATGAATTAGAGGTGCGGGAATATATTGAGCTGATGATAAAGCGGATTTCCTTGACAGCGGTTAATAATAAGTCTATTTTATCGCCTCAACAGCAAAAGTTATTTAACCAAAAAAAACCTGCAAAATTGACATTAAAAAGTGAGATACTTTTCAAAAAGAATATAAAGATTTTTGCTTTTAATTTTCTTAAACTGTCTTATTTAATCGTACAAAATGCTTTTCTTAAACAAAATCTTTAAAAATTCTCAGCCTTATTCAAATTCTTTAAGATTGAACTTTAAAGCTAATCATAAACTGAACGAAAAAAAAATCTATAAAAACGATTATGTTACAAAGGACTCAT
>Ga0058701_10004577_pt1 | contig 11255 bp, 5 predicted proteins | sample AgamicOrMae_FD_97039 | JGI IMG/M metagenome (GOLD analysis project Ga0058701, IMG submission 97039) | Agave microbial communities from Guanajuato, Mexico - Or.Ma.e | ecosystem: Host-associated > Plants > Phyllosphere > Phylloplane/Leaf | place: Guanajuato, Mexico | collected 2012-06-04 | reverse complement strand
TCTGCATTCCCCTGAAGATTTAGTTGATTCAGACTTTTGCAAGCAAAGAAAGAAACAGTCGAAAGTGGCCGATTTTTTTTCTGCGTTGTAATGTCATTTTTAAAATTCGTTACAATTAGCTAAATTAGCGCGCTTCTTTTTCTGTAAGTACCTGTCTTTGTATGATTAAATTTAATCAATAAATACCAAAGACCTTGAAAATACGCTTACGTGTTATTAACACACTATAATACCCTTTTTAACCCCTCAGATACCGTACTTAAAATGTTTTAGTAGATGCACGTATGTAGCGATATCGGTTATACCGAGAACCGGTTATGACGAGCAAATTTGGCTTGATCTTGTCGCTCGTTATATACGATTTCTACTCTAAATGTTACGCCGTTGGTGTGGTGGTCAGAGGCCTAAACCACAGATCAAGGAACCCAGGTTCGAATGCTACTAACGGCAAAATTCATTAGCTATGTGTATTTAGTTTTCTTGTTTTTCTTTCTTTTTTTTTCCTCTTCTAGCAAGTGGCACATTTATCATCTCTCCAAGATCAAGAATAGCTTGTATTTGAAATTACGAAGCAAAAGGTGAATGATAAGACAAACAGTACCCCTTCTTAATCTAGATTAAAGAAAAGTAGTGCATGAAAAAGTTTGTTTATGTAAGTGATCGAACATACAGGCGTCAAAAGTGCCCCAACGAGACTCTTATTGTGACAGTTTCACATCTGCGATACCTTCTTCCCAATTGCTGTGACAGGTTAATATGAACTGTTCACCGTCTCAAAACAGTCTCCAGACAGATATGCGTCACGAAATCAACTCATTCATAATGCCTACCGACTTCGTTTCAAAATAGGTAAACCTGATATCGAATAATTTTCTAATGTAGTTCCACAACAATCTGGAATAAAGTGTCATCTTTCCAAAGCTAAGTAAATGAAATGTTTATGTATTGTCATTTAAAAAACGAACAAATTCGCACATTTCAATGCAAAATACCCTTATTCACGAGGTAATTTTACCTTATATCTATGGGCACTTCAGACTCAATGAGGCTCACTTAAAATACCAACAGGGTTTCCAAACCGCAGAGTTCCCGAAACCACTGGTTTCATGAGGATAAATTAGGCATGTCGAAGAAGCCAATCCGCAGTTTTCAGCGGTCGCTAGCCTTCAGTTCTGCGAGTCGATTTTAAACCGGTGCCCTAGAATGCGGGAGTGGCCGGCTTATGGTGTGACGAAGATGCTAACAACAGAATGTAGTGTAGTTTGAGAGTCGGCCATCCCCGCTCACCTTTCCCTCCCTCCCTCCCTCCCTCCCTGAGCGAGCCACCCCCTCTCCGTGCCTCCCACACCTCCAACACACGCCGCGAAAATAAATCACCTCATACAGACCGCAAACAGGGCGTCTTTCACAGCGAGAAAGAAGTCGACACTGTCAAAATAATTGGATGCGCTGCTCATTGAAAAGGTGTGGAAAAAAGTTGTGTTTCTTTCGATGATGCATTTCTATTGAGCTCACAAGTAAGCAAAGGGTCACTTCCAGGTCACCTATTAAAGAGCAATGGCGTGAGCCTACTTGAAAAGGGCACTGGGAATTTCAGAGGCTGGATTTCCCAACTCTTTGAATTTCGCCTTTCCTCCCCTTGCGGATTATCACCAGAGCGAGGCGCCACTTAACATGACCTAGTCAAGTTTCAGTTCTCATCAATATTTCCTGAGAAGTAAGCGGCATGACGCTTGAAGCCGAGCGGAGCAGTAGCGAGGCGAAGCGCAAGGAACTTCCTAGCGCAGCGCGGCACCAGACACTTGACTTAACCTTTCATAAGTTAACCACCCAGGTTAAACGTAACTGCTTGGCTTTCATGGTCCTCATAATGAAGTCAAAGTTTGGACCGGGGTGAAGCATTAAGGTGGAAAATTGGACCCTTAAAACGGAAAATAAGTGTGGGTTCAAACGCATTTATCAAATCATTTCCTCACTTTATAGAGGGAACAGACGCGAGAGTTACGCCGAGATTAAGAAAGAGAGGTAATTTTTGGGCCTTGTGAAACAGGAAGCAAGAATTTCGGTTATCTAGCGACGCAGTACATAGCTAATTCACGATCATGAAGTGTCTAAACTATAACGTCAAAGTTTTATTGCTTACAAATACACTTTAAGTAGAATTTGTAAAAATGCAGAGATAGAAATAAGCAAAAAAAAACGAACGTGTTTTATTTATTTCGAAGTTCAACGATTCCATTTTTCATTTTTTTTTATGACACGAGACCTTCACCACCTATAAATTTAGGGAGAAACGCATATCTGGTTTAGCTTTGTGATAGTCGGAGTAGCAAACTAGACAGTACACAAAGTTACAACTTACTAACAAAGTTACAAAGTTACAACTTTGAGTCGACATTTTTCGTGCACTTTGTAAGAACCAAGGCTAAAATGTGTACAGGTGTTTAAAACATATTTTTTTGACCATTATTCTTGTAGACTCTAAGCCAGCCAGTCGGACTGAGGATTGTGTAGTCAGTGACTTGAGCCTTTTTTCTTAGGCTTTGATGTTAACCCAATCCATGCGACAGAGGCATACAACTTGCGTCAGCAAGCAAGACCCATCCGAGCGCCCAACACGATCTTACGGTAAGCTCATAGATAGCTACAAGGAAATAAGTTTCAGACCGTTCTTCGTTTACCGGCACTCTCAAAATACTGAGCGTGGTCTGCAAACATAAGTTTCTGAAGAAGCACTTATGTTTGCCAGTCTCCTGTTTATGAAAACAAACTAGAGGAACCGACCAAGCCCACCAAAAAGTTCTTTTTTAGAGCTAGCTCATATCGAGTGTCGTGGGTATTTTTCGCTAGGTTTAAACGAGCGGCTGGTGTGACGTATATCATGACACTACGGTGAGTTATTAAGTTAGGCTCGGTTAGAAAAGATACGATCCCTCCAATGAAAAACCAATCAAGTGAAAGGGCATTTTTTTTAAATCAATCAAATGAGAGAGTACGTTTCAAAAACGATCAACTGCAATGTATAAGAATAGCAGTTGATCGTTTTTTTCTAATGAATGCTTTCACTTGATCGAAGAAAGAAGCGCGAACACCATTAACCTATATCCAATAGGAAAACTTCACTGGTACGTATATTCCAGTAAATTATTAAAGTAGATACTCCGTGGAGTTATTCCATGTAGACTTCCAAATGCATTTCCTGAGCTCTCCCGTAGTTTATCAGATTTATGCTCGCGAAAAATTACGAAAATTTCGCGGAGTAATCTATCTTTAAAATGCGATTGAAAGGGACTTAAGTACAATGACTTCGCAGCGCCACGTGCCAAGTATCGCAGGTAAATCCAGATATTCCAAAACGTGTTTGAAGGAGTTGCGAAGACCCACGATTTGAGGGCTTTCGATTTTAACTCTTCTCTCTCGGATCTCATAGACAAATGCCTATCATACCAACTCGAGATCTGAAAGTAATTCCCTTTGAAGTCTTCAAGCAAGTTAGTCATCAGCTCACCTGCTATGTCACTGCCTCGCTCCCTCGAGGTATTCTGTACACAGAAACTTTGGATTCCTTGCGCGCTGTACCTAAAACACAGAGAGCGGAAAATAAGATAATCAATTAACATTTTTGATGCACCTTAGGAACGGATGTACCGGAAAACTAACATTGGAAGTAGGCGCAAAGGATATGGCGCAATCACGGTTCGTCACCTTCTTGTCGTCCACACGAGATTTTTACTAATGCTCGCAGGTTCCCTCAGCCTGAAAGGAAGAAAATAGCATCGCGAAAAGCGAATATACATATAATTCAATATCTCGCCTCCGACCAGACTCGAACCCCGTTCAATTAACCAGTATTCGGAACCTATGCTATTCAGCTACCATAACTCCGCCGAATAGAACGCCGCGTGATGGCAGGAAAGAGGAGAAAAATTCGATCTGAAAAATCTCTTCAGCATCTATCGATTTATGAGGACCCACAAAATTGACAACCAGAGGTTAGATGGCAAAGAGTATTGTTTGAAGGAGTCAAAACGTGAGTCAAGAAGTTGATTCTATTCTTAGTCTTTGGGATTGTCAGGGGAGTCCATAACATTGATGGATCGTTGCGTTAATTACCCCGAGCTGCATTACGCCAACAGAACGCCCAAGTTTTGCATATAAGTCCCTCTGAGTTTGCTTATCCCAACGATTTCCAGGTTAAAAAAGTCGCTAATATCCGACCCTCAGTTATGTGGGTCGAGTTTTTTCTCTTGTTTCCTACCCTCTGTCCCTGAGCGAAGCAGGGCAACAGCGTGTGTGGCACAAAGCTCTTTAACCTGACCTAACCTAAAACCTATCCTAGTCTAAATTACCCGTTCTCATTGATTCTCAACAGGCTGTGCAAGGTTTAATAGGAAATAAAACGGGAGGAAGGACAATGTAGCTGCTAAAACTCTGTATGCTCGATTAAACATTGACACCATTGTGGAAAGTTCCTTATTTGGTCAACTTTACCCAGTTTTAAGATGATAGCATCAGCTTTACTAACGTAGAAACCCACTTTAACTTTCTCTTCGATTTCGGTAAGTGGGATAAGGATCAAGTTAGCTACTGTAAACGTTTCATTAAATCCACTGCTACGTTTTGTATCTCATGTGAGAATGGTTTTGGTGAGGATTCACGGTGTTGTAAGTCCCTATGAGGCCCTTCCAATAGAGACGATAGTCTTTTTTCGTCATATTTTCCAGGTCCTTTTTTTATACACATGAAAGTTACAAGGATTTGGCGTCCGCAGAGGTGAGCAGGTAACCAAAATGGCCGTCCGTGCGGCCATATGCCGTGTCCGTCAACGGGTAAGGGGCCAGCCAACGCGCACCGCACAACCCCCTCGCTCTGTCACCTCGTATTATTTGCCGGCTGGTCGCAGCTGGGACACAAGCGCCACCGCCAGGCGTCCCGCCCCGGCTGCCGCTGCAATCATTCTGGTGTTGTCTTCGGTGTTCTACACATCAATCTTGATTTGTCTATAAATAAAGGGCTGGCCGGTCGGTCACACTCGTGTTGCGATGCCAGGGCCACGAGGCGCCGGAATATGGACGCTAAAAGACGGAACGGTGCCTGCTTCCGCCGGGGACTGCTTTCTTGGTAACGCCCAGGAAAGGAACCTTTAGCCTACCTGATCGACGATTTTTTTACATACTCTATTGGGAAAGTTTAGTATTTGTCTTCGTAAAAAAAAAGTCAACGATTATTTTTGTATTTGTTGTTTTGTGTGTTGGTTTGTTTATTATATCTGCCGACATAAAAGTTTCACAGAAAGTATGCTACATTACCTAAACTAAGGTTTTGGTAAGCTGTATAGGGCAAGCTTTAGCTAACCCACAGTAACCTTGCTAATTATAGTATAATGATCTTACAAACAGAAGATTCATTTTTTCAGGGAATGGATAATGGGTCGGTTGCAACGAAACCCAAATATGACGGAATAACATTCACATATCGCTCTATTTTATATTAAAAAATAGAACTCAGGAATTTCTTAAGATACACAACCAATGCGTTGCGTTGTAGAAATAATTTTTAATACGGTATAGAAAAGAGCAAAAGAAAAACTTGGTGACCGTTAATCACAAGAAGTAATACGGCGCGGTACAAGGGCCTCAATGAACGTACATTTTAATGGTTGGGTTTTGATCCTCGGAATATTGGTTCTTTTTACGAAATTTGGCTCGTCTAACAAAACTTTGCAGCTAGTCTTGAGAGTCACTGGACATTTTCTACCAACAATAAGCCTGTGCAATTTTACAACGGTATCTGGTCACGGTTTGATCGTTTACCCCATTTGGCACAGCCAAGATCCCTGGTCGACAAATGCTTATTAAAAACAAAAGAAAAAAAAAGAGGAATATTCACCAGCATCGCGGTGAGAAGAATATTCCTCGTCAAAACAACAAAGCCTCATAAACGTACAAACAATATAAACAAGATGAAGCGGCCCACTTGGGTACAGGAATCCTCTGTGAGACATTTCAAAACTACTTAGTTTTAAAAATACGTCATGATCATTTTCTAAAATACGAAACCTTAAAATTTGGAGACCTGAAAGACAAAAGTTTAGACCTTAGGTGATCCAAAACTTAACCGGAGGGCCAGACTACGTCGCTGCTTCAACCCTGCATAGGATATATTCTAAAAGACCAACGCAAGTCAGTATTTAATCAAAGGAACACTTAAACTCCATGAAATTGCCTCGGCATTTACCCATACTTACTCTACCCCGACGATAACGCTGACGGGATCTACTGAACATATACAGAAACGACAGGAACTAAAAACTTGTGCGCGTGCAGGCGTTAGACTAATATCGAAGTTCGTTGCAAATGCTACAGTTACCTAACAAGGCGTATGATTGAAATCCACTGATCTTGAACAAAGGCCTCCAGCGAAGTGATCTTGAGTCCCTGCCTGGTGGGGGGAGTTTAATCAAGGGAAAGACAAATTTTAGTAAGGTTTAACCCTTGGTCACATGTATATTTTTGTAACTAATAAGTCACCCTGTTTTCGACTCCCCTTGTTCCTAATCCGCTTCTGCAAGTGGATCAAAATCAACTCTACGCTAATAGGTTTTCGTGTTAAAACGGACGTAATCTTTGCATATTCTTTTTAGCCACAAAGACAGTGCACCTGTGTGGATTGTTTTTTTTTCCGCAAAAATAAATAAATAAAAAACACAAAAAAATCTCCCTTCTTGATTCGGATGTATTTTAATATTAAAACCAAATGCATTGTAAAAGAGTTGAGTTTCCTGTGATGATTCCTGTGTCGATTGTTTTTTTTTTCAAAAATAAATAAAAAATATAAAAAAACCTGCCTCTTGATTCGGATGTATTTTAACATTAAAATCAGATGCACCGTAAAAAAGTTGAGATTCCTGTGATTTCAAAACTGTATTTCTTTGAAACTTTTATCAATAATATCTGCCCTAATGAACGCTACCAATTTTGACAGTTAGGAAGTCGTTTGCGGCCCCAAGTCATGTTTAGGTCCTAGTTACTGACATTAATTAATGCTATAATGTTAAAAAAATCAAAATGAAAGGTGTTTAAACAAAATCTATCAACACAAAGTTTCAATATTCTCAGAACATTTTTTTTAAATATCCCCCCCACCCCCAATAAAAAAAGTTGGGTCGAAAAAGACCGCAGTGGGACCATTTCAAGGCTTCGAAAAAAGCGAGATACGACTTGTAGGGGAGAGAATCGAAACGACTGCCTGCAAATGAGAAAACTATTCCGTTTATTCTGCCGTCAAGTAAGTGTCTGCGAGGCTCTTGGTCTTGAACAGTTGGCTAAAATGCTGGGTCTTAATCTGCCGTGGGGAAGTGAAAGAGGATGAAGCTTCTCACACCCAAAGAAAACACCTGCTCCACACGCTTAGCCTCGAATGATTCACAGCTTGCCTTCGTTTATGAAATCTACGGTGTCTCTAGAAAGAAAGATTCTGAGGGCTTTCCTACATCCCGAGAAGCATGCTATCAGGACAGATTGAGCACTGTCACCCCTCCAACTTCTAACCATGCCCAACGTCACTTTGGTTTGTTGGATAAATCCGCTACCAAACTGGCACGTCGACAGACTCACGACAATTTTCATTACTTCCTAGGTTTTAGTACTGGAGGATGATGTTAGGCCTTGGAAAAGAGTCTCCTAACAAAGATTTTTTTTTCGTGTCCACAACTAACTGGCAGTAAATATTCGTACAATGTAGGCTCGCTTTGGCTACGCTGTCGATGAAAGATCATTTCATTTTTTCATAAATAATGGTAACTTTTAAAAACAGAAAATAAATCCTGTCCGTCTATTTAAAAATAGGCGTGAATTCGCTCAAATGTCGGGGATATACACGCTCCCACAAATTAGGGGGAATACAGTATTCTCCTTCGTTGCCATTCGCGCGAGCTAGATTGGTTGAGGTACAATTCCATACACCTTTTCATCAGTCCACTCGGCTTTCACTTGGCGTGATTCTGCTTACTTATCACCAGGCTTGCCAACGAGATGTTAAATTACCTTTAAGGGTTTCAGCTTGTGATAGACAATAAGGGCATAGGCAGTAATGGTGCGATTTTTGTCCAATGCGTGCAAGTTCCTATAAACTTTGGATTTCGAGCGAATCCCAAACCTGGTTGCGGTTGCTTTTACTTCAAATTTGAGCAAATATTAATGTTTAAGTATCCTGGTAAATGCCACAGAGTACACTATTTTTTCCCGAAGCTGGTCACTTCACTGGAAAACTACAAAGAACATAAACAGATCTCGCTTGACTCAAGCGGATATTGTACACTACCTAACCTCACGGACTCACAATGACCTATCCTATGCGCAAACCCTCTGCATTAAGCAAAAATTTATATCAATAACAGAGCGTCGCAGTTGTTTAAAAAAAGATAAAGAAAGACAGAGTGTTTGAGTTCCAAAAGAAGACAGCGTATCATGCTTCCAGAAGCAAAGCTACGCAAGCAAATATTTAGTAATTACTTAACATCTACTTATCATGATTCAGATTAATCAATGTCGAAACAAGGGCTAATTTAAGCTCAGCAAAGAGAGACGGCGCTGTAGGAAAGCGTGCTGGCTGGACAGAGACAGTGCACGCAAACGTTCGGCTCGAACATCACTTATAATGACTTAGAGGAGGGGTGAGAGTAGCAAAAGAAGCCATTACAACGATTCTCGAAGGCGTGCGAAACATAGAAACAGTAGACTGTCGTCGGCGAATTTCTTTTTCCCCCCACCCAACTATTTTCCTTCCCCCCTCTTTTTCAACATTCCCTTCTCCTTCCCCTGCTCTCCCCCTCATTCACCTCTTCTTCCTCCCACTACCTTCCTCACTTCTTCCCCTACCCCAAGGCACGCGCCGCCGGTCGTATTTTAGCCATTAATGGGCAAGTCTCAAGAGCACCACTTTCTTCCTGAATCGTATGATTCATGACGGGATAAGTTTTAACGATAATTGACATATGTCTGTTGTTTAAACTAGCGGATTTTTCGCGAAACTCAAAATTCGAAGTGTCTAAGAGACTCACAAATCTAAATGATCCCGACAGCTTTGCCGCCAAAGTTTACGAATTGCAGTGACACTGTGTCCGGACCCGATGGATCTAACTGGTGGCTATCTCCGAACTTGCCAATCAGCTGTTCTGATAGAAACAAGGTCAATTGTCAGTTAACCCACGCGAAGGCCCCCGCGGCGACAACAATGAAGCGGGCTCCCGCTCTTACAACAGAGGCGTCCACGACTCTGACGAGTCACCAACTAGAACGGATTACCACTTGAATATTTTTACTTTAGGAACGTTGTGGATTCTTGCACCACTTTACACATGGATACGGCGACTGACGGGGGTGGTTGATACTAGGGTTGGTTTTTTAGGTTATGTGCCGTACATCTCATTACCTCTTCGCCTGTTGCTGCCGCCGAGGAAAAAAGCAACAGCAGACTTGGGAGCGAAACTTAAGGACAGGATGGGGAGGCCAGGAAGTCTTGGTGAGGTTAGGTGAAGTTCAATTAGGTTTGGAAGGTGAGGTGAGGTTTGGTTAAATTTTGTTCGGAGGCTTAGGATACGGCTAGATAAGGTAATGTTGGGGTAGGATTTGGTCCAAAATTCAGGTTAGGAAAATTTGATGAGTTAAGGTTAGAGCAGAGTGCCTAAAATAGACGCTGACCAACTTGGCTTCGGTCTTTGGCTAGCGGACTTTAACCCTATAACCTGCCTAAAAAGCAAGATGTCAAGGTACATCATTTTTGAGCGTAAAAATATACGAAACAATTAATATTTATTGTAAAATGCAAGGAATGCGTAAAATTTTCTCACGAATTATATGTCCGTCAGGTGAAATGTTTCGGCCGTCAACACAGTCTTGCTACCCCTTTAAAACCTTCTAGGTTTAGAAGGTCCTTTTAGATCAGGCGAGGTTCGGAAGATTAGGCTGGGCGCGTGGTGGGAATATAACACCAGCCCTTTAAGAACCACAGGACTCCTCACACCACAACCAGACGTTAAGGATTTCATGTGGCTGGTATGAAATGAAGACCCTTTTCCTGTCCAACACTCCGTGGATTCTGGCCAAACCATATCATAAATGCTAATATTTTCCGGAAGGCGGGCCACAAATATCTCTCTTGCTCTGCAGCATGCACCACAGTTCAAATTCGCCTCACTAATCTCTCGAACGCATCACCATCAAGCTTCGAACAAAAGGATATTTGGGTTTGCCGATCCGAAAATACCGACAGCTCGAGTAGCGACTATTATCGAACTCTGTCACTCATCTCCCGGCTCATGCAACCCAAGAATTCAATTTTTTTTCTGAATGACTGTTGTGCCTCGGCCAAACGACCCAAAGGCACCGACACCTGCGGGAGCATCTGTCACCAGAACGGCCTACCGGCCGGCGCCGATCGCCCAGCGCCGCACGCCGTTTCTGCCCATTATACGCCAAATAATGTAACTTCGCTTACACTGGGCCCATAGATGTCCTCATTCCTTGTTGATATAAATCTGACTTTTTAACTGTGAGATAGGAATCTTACAAAATCGCACATATTTTGTTCAGTAAACAAAAAATTCCGAATGTTGAAACTAACAATTAAGATTGTTTTATTTATTTGTAAAAAATAAATAAAATAATCGTCTGATCTTTTTCTTTTTAAATGTTATTATGAGAATCTAAGCCAGAAAGTCTCTGAAAATGAATTTTATGTATATATCAATAGTCCGTAGTTTATAATGAGTTAAATGTAACATCTGGTTACCAATCCAGTAGATATCATGCAGTTTTTTTTGACATTGAGACTTTTTTTTATTTTTTCAAATAACTAAAAATTTTGGGGTGAAAATACAAATTGACAAATTAGACTCTACTATTACGCCACATTTTGTCGCTTCCCCAAAACAAATAAAAAATTCCTAATTTAAATACAAAAAAAAAGAACCTCAAACTATCCTTATTGAATATTTTGAGAATACTGAATGGTAGGACTGTTGTACGTAAAAATTAAAATTGAGCAGAACAAGATGAAGTATGTCTGTTGTATATTTTTTTAAAAAAGACATATCGAATCGATTTGTTCCAAACCCTACTTTTTAAAAAAGACATATCGAATCGATTTGTTCCAAACCCTACTGAGAGAGAGAGATTGATTGATTGATTGATTGATTGATTGATTCAGATTTGCCGTATTGCCCTTGTAGGGCATCAGCTTCGTCAAGCTTTTCG
>Ga0058701_10004576_pt1 | contig 11256 bp, 4 predicted proteins | sample AgamicOrMae_FD_97039 | JGI IMG/M metagenome (GOLD analysis project Ga0058701, IMG submission 97039) | Agave microbial communities from Guanajuato, Mexico - Or.Ma.e | ecosystem: Host-associated > Plants > Phyllosphere > Phylloplane/Leaf | place: Guanajuato, Mexico | collected 2012-06-04 | reverse complement strand
TATTTCAATTTCTTCTCGTGTAAATGAGTAAGCAAGGATTCCCCCGGATATATCCCTTCATGTTAGTGTCTGCCACGTGAGATCCTCGCATGTAAGTTCCCAGCACTCTAAATATGAAATAGTTATTTTTCGACTTATTGATTTAGTCGTTTTTGTTTGACTATTTAATTTAATCATTTTTAAATTCAGTGTAAAATTGACAAAATTGACTTAGATTTAACAGTTAAAGCATTTCTTCTATTTGTGGTAATAATATTTTCTATTACCAACATTAGTTATGTCTCTGGGTCTACAATAAGTCGTTTGTTCTACTTTTACTATTCAGCGAGTCCTTTTTTTCGCTTTTTTGACTAAAAAATAGTCAAAACTGACTAGATGAAACATGAAAATCTATTCTTTATTCAAATTTGACCAATTCATATTTAGTGTGACCTAGCTATCCTCGTTGTAGAAGGTTATATCATTCAAAAAATCATCTCCCAAATCTGTTTTATTTTCTAAGTCTTATTCATGTACGAGCAGTCAAAAAAGTATTGCTCGCTCCTATATTTTTGAACCTCCGTAGCTTTGAAACGGAGAGATACACGTAAGACGAGATGCACGTAAGCACGAAATAAAATCGTTAGGTCTTCAAGTGATCTATGAATTTGATTATAGCTTTTTTTTGTCGTATCTCGTTTCGTTCCAAAGTTACGGAAGTTTAAAATAATTGGAGGGCGCAATACATTTTTGACTGCTAGTACCTCCAGGATTTGTATTTTCTGAGATAATTCGCTACCCGCGAAACCTTCGACATGGCAAGATTACCCATGATGTAGTTTAGATTCAATTTCAAAGATGCACATTTTGCATTAGTCTACTGGTTTTACCAGTGAACTGCCCCATAAGACGTTGAGTATCGCATGGTTGGAGAAAAATCACATGCGAGGCGATAACTTTTCCAGCGAAGATCACCCATGAGGTTTTAATTCGTATGTATGAAAATATGTGATTCTATGTTTAAAAAAATACGTGATTCACATGGGTAATCAGCATTCTAAACGTGAATAACACTATTTGAAGCCATGCCATCATAGGACTTTCTGACGGGGTGAAATTGAGACTTAAATCAATATTCAATAATTATGTCAGGCCTACCCCTAACTTTCCGTCATTCAAATATTTTTGGACGAATAAGCTATGTTTAATGTCTCTGTGTGAACGTTTCTTTTTTTTTAATCCACTACCGCTTAGCGATATTGTTCAGGAACAAAAAATATTTACAAAAACACAATCACGAAGAAAAAAAAAGGACCATCTCAGAGATCCTTGAGTACAACTTTTCAAGCCATTGTACAGAGTCAAAGTTGCAGATTCTCGTGCAAAAGATACAAATAACTGATCAAAAGATAACGTTTTGTATTTTTTACTTTTGTATTTCGAGTACACCACGGACCAAGAGTTCAGCATGAAAAAATATTAATCAATAGCAGGTAATGTATGGATTCATATAGAACTCCCCGATGAATAAGCTATTGCTGCTTCTTTTTAAGCTCCATTATTAGGTAAGCCTTGCAGTAATTGTTACAAATTTTGTAATGCTGCTGAAATACTTCTGTTAATTAACATCCGGTAGTACCACCGTTTTGCCGTACGAGACATTAAATCCGATAAATAGATTGTTCACTAGAGGAGGACGGGAAAAATGAATGTGGCGGTGAAAATGCGCTGGTTTTAATCTTGGATGTCGCCTGGCCTTCCTTTCGCCGCCGAAGCGCGCTGCGCCGGGAAAAATGAGGAAAGGGGCAGCAAGCGCCCCGCAGAAGGGTTGTTGGCACCCGCATGGCATGACATGTCATCTCATCAGATCAAGTGTCGCTGAAAAGAAACACAAAAAGGAACAAGTCGTAAAGGCCGCGCCGCGCCTCACCGCTCCGCAGCTGCGCCGTTTCTGACACAAGTCGTCTTCCACCTTCCAATCATCATCATACCTTCCTTTCACAGCTATCCCAAGTCTTCTTCTCAACGCCTCTAATTTTTACTAAAAGAGGCAGAATTCAAGGCTTGCCAATTCCAATTCGCGCAACAGCAATTTGACTTTTAATCCACTTCCTTCCTGAGTTAAAAAGATACGACCTGGCTGTAGTGTATTGAAATCGGTTTTGTTACAAGAGCGGCCTTGCGAGGTCACAAGTAAGACAAAGATGCCTTGCTTTTGATCTAAATGGCCTAATGCCAGGTTAGCTTGCCGGACTTAACCTACTTGTAGCCTGAATTAGTTTTGTTTCAAAAGCAGCATTCCTAAGTCACATGAATACTACATTATGGCTGTATTTTGGGGTTGCGCAGGATACAAACAGGTTGCATTTTTTGACTCGGGTTCGGCAAAGGGCTTTTAGGTTGACAGCGACGTAAAACTCCTCATCTTTTTGGCTGTACGGCATTGATATTCACCCTGGGAAGTTGTGAGAGAGAATATCTATCAATACATCTAAACTATGTTAGCTTGTGAGAATATCGTCAAACGCGAGGTCGAGAAGTACCTTCTAAGTAATACCCTATAGTAAAATCTTTGAGTTCTTTACAAATTCGCACACAGTCTTATTTTAAGCCTAATACGGCTCACCTTTTGGTGGCGGTAGCTGCCCCCGAGAGGTAGGCGACCCGAGGCTAATTGTCCATTAGTTTAGGCGCCCATGCCTCGCCCCACTCAACTTTGCGGCGGATGGTAAAAAGTAACAAACGCCCACAACTAAGATCAAAAAGTTGGCGCCGAACGCTGAGGGAAGGATAAAGGCGCCAAGGACGTGCCTCTCTCATTCAGAGCTCGTTCTTTACATCTGACCTATGGACAGTTATTGAGACAACCTCAATTAAGTTAGGTTCGATTGAATGTCTTACTTTGCCTCGCTCCGCTTAAATTTTTGACCGAAGATGAAACACAACGGGAAACTGAACCTGGGCAGTGAAAGAATAGCGTGCAGTGAGGGTGGAGCACTTAGCCCACGAATTCCGACCACAAACTCTGACCACGACCACTAGCACTCCCACAACATGGAACCTAGGATCAGTTCATCTTAAGACGACGGCGCCATATTTTTGAGGGAGATACTTTGTCATAAAATACCTCCTACCTGGGAAGAAAATTAATAGACCCCACAGGCGGTGGGTCTGCCTGCCCGGGAGGTCTGGCTCGGCCGTTGACTGCTTTCAAAATGGACGATAAGAAGCAAGTCATACTCGCCAACAAGTCTACACGGGCGCGGCGCGAACAGACTGTACCGTAGATACCAACCAACTTATAATAGGAACACTTTTGAGTCCCTGAGGCGCTACGTGCCTGCCAGAGGCGCCCGTGGGAACACATTTTGCGTCAGCGTGTTTGCATTGCAGACTGGTCCACGCGTTGGGATTATGCGCCCTCCATTCACTTATTCTTACGATAAGATTTCGCGCGCTCCTATTCCATGGAGAATTCATTGAGGTGGGGAGAACACAGCACCTTGCCTAACTTAGCCCAGCCTAACCTGACCTAACGGAGCATATTTGAAACGCCTCGTATTGAAGTAATAACCCCTGAGTGTTGTCATGCTCATGCAGACCGCTGCCTAATTGTCTTTGCCCAGACCGTATCCGCTTTCTAGGATCCCCCGGCGGCTGGGCAAAAGAAGCCAGCGGTCTGGGGTATTATAGAGCCGCAGGTTGACTGACGTAAAAGGAATAAACCATCATGAGTTTCACAGTAAAAACAGGTCCCCCATTACAAATGCCAAATGCCACCTTACAATCCTTACTTTAGACCTAACCTACCAAAAACAGGTTTTCTAGTGTGTTGCTTTCCCAATCGGTGAGTCTAGGTTTCCATCCCTGTGGCCGGCTATTAACCTTCCTGGAGGTCCTATACATCGTACATTTTGTCAATGCGGTGATTCTTTTGTAAGGTACATACCGGATCATCATTTGCTTTTCAACCTTGCCGAGAGTTTGTAGCGCTGTGGTAAAGGAAGCCATTAGGCGTTCGTTAGGCTACAGGAGATGTTTGTGGCGTGCATTACGATTCAGAGCCAACATACTCAGACCTAAACACAAGCCTAACCCCGCGCTAGTGGCAAAATGCTGAGCACGAGAGATAACTAAAGGAAACGAACATAGTCAAAATTCTTCCAAAGCAGGGGGGCAAGAGCTAGGCTGAAGACCTCAGCCCCGCAGACAGCCTCTGCTGAAAAAAGGCAGAAATACCCGATGGAACAAGAATACATGTAAACTGGAAAAATTGGAGAAAAATAAAGGAAACGGCGAAGTGGCGAAAATGATCATAGACAGCTGCAAGGACACGTTGAAGAGACGGGAGCACATAGGAGACTTAAAATTTTGGAGGTGGTGGTTTCCACCTCTTTGGTTCTACTTTCTTCAAGAAGTCGAGTGGAACAACATTAGACCGAGACAAAGGCACAGATCGACAACTAATTTACCTGATATACTGGATACTGTTTAATGGCACCGATAAGTGAGCAGCATCAGGCTCGGCGACAGCTGACATTGTGAGTGTGGCCGTAGCGAGGTGAGGCGCAAAGGCCGAAAGGAGCAAAACAAGGCAGAGCACAGAGCCTAACATATACTGGAATTATACATCGTTAATCCTAGTTAATGAAAGGACAAGGGTTCAGAGAGCCGTTTTTTTTCTTTTATTGTTGCTTGGATATTGACGAAAACTTCAAGGATAGTTGATCTATATGGCAGTCTCAGGTGAAAATTGTACAGGTTTGGTGCCCACGGGCATGCACATTTCTTCGAGGGTATCTATCAGAGGTCTCGTAAAATTTGGATCTCGATATTCAAAAGGACTTGGAAGTTGCATCGCTAAATCCTCAAGGAAACGAAGTAGGCCAAAACCGCAACTTTCGATGTCTACAGCTCAGAGAGGTTTTGCCGGGGACACCAACGATTTTCACCACAGACCGTTGCCACATAAAGTCTGATCACTGCTAGAGGTTCCTTGGTGGAAAGAAAGTAGTTCAATTTCTGTAGCAGCGATGTCAGTGTCATTGAATAAACTTTTTAGGTAATTATCTCGTCGAGTTTGACTATTTAATGTAATATTCCCTGCGCAGAGATGTTTGAGTGACATTTTTACTACAGGTCCATCCCCGAATTGTGCTCCAGTTTTTTAAACTCATTACAAACGTAAAAGGCGGGCACCGGCATTGGTTCCGTCTTGTGCTCAGCGATAGCTAATTACAAACAAATCTAAATTGAATCATGGGGTTTTAGGTGTAGTATTCCCAGTGCAGTGATGTGTAGGTCACGTTTTGGCTCATTATTTATCGTCTAAAAGTGCCTCTATTTTGTGAACTCGTTACAAAAGTAGACGACTGGCCTCGCGACATGAGCTCTGTTGGGTGCTCAATAATGTCAACTTTCGACCAAATTACGTTGAATTATGGCATATTAGGTGCTATTCCCTTTGCAGAGGTGTTCTCGCCACGTTTCGGCTTATGCTCTATACTAAAACAGTAGGCTATTTTAGTTTTGTGAACTCGTTAAAAAAAAACAATAACAAGTGAGGGAGCAGACGACAGAGTGGAACTACGTACCGCGGAGGATAAAACGATCCGCCAGGGCACCTGTCCAGGGTACCTCTTGTAGTAATCGGACTATAGATCAACAATTCCCGAAGTTTTCGTCAAAATCCGAGACTGAAAAAGATGCCTTATGGACCCTGGTCTTTTAAACCAAGGTGGATCACATGAGTGAAAAATCGAATTCTTAAAAACGGAGAAACGGGGAAAAACGGACAGTAATCCGTCTCCAGTGGAATCACCACGAGAGGGCTTGGGGTATAGGTGAGCCACCTATTTGTAAACTTACGCCGAGATCTTTTTTTTGAGGGGAAGTAAAGTTCTTTCGGGGAATTACATATTACGACTCGTATTACCACACTTATTGAGAAGTGTCTCACGTGAAGAAAAAGCCTCGAGCGCTGCCGTCCACGAACGGCATACTGGGAGCATCTAAAGGTATTCCTCGTTTGGATTTTTGTCAGTCTGTAAACCAATATTCGCCAATTGAAGCACGTTTTTTTGTTTTGTTTTTTCACCTTGTTTATTTTTTTTGTATCTTTTTTTTAAAATCAATAGATTTTTGCTCTACTGCTTCTTTTTGCGCATCGTTTTCCGTTTTTAGGAGCATGAGAGGAGGGCTATCCTTCTCGCATGGTTAGAAAGGTTTGAAAAGGATATGAGGCAGCAATACTTTTGCAACTGGTAGTACAATGCCTGTTATGTGGTACAGTTAAACCCGCTTAAGATCTACGCCGGTTTAAGATACGAACCCATTTAAGATACGCAATACTGTATTCCCTTGAGTCTAGTCCGTATTTAATGAAACCCAGATAAGATACGAACCCGCTCAAGAAGCGATGGTGTCTCAACCCCTTGATTCGTATCTTAACCGGGTTTCACTGAATGTTCCATTTGACGCCTCGGTACTGCTTCAAAACTTAGTGTTGCTTAACTTTCGTGGCCCATAACCTGTTTGTTTTAGCCCGCAGCCTACCGACGCTTTGCGTTTTGTCTGGGAGTGCAGTTAGGGTCCGGGCATTTATCGCCGATCAGAGCCTGAACTGATGGATCGATCAAAGTCGAGAGTGAATATTGTCTATGAATATGAAGTATGGCACACGTACCTTCTCATGCAAATGAGGCCCTGTGACGTCGTTGCTGGAAGGGGTTTTCTGCACCCTGAAAAAAAAATACGTTTGCTCGAAAAGACCGATATCATCGAAAATGGCGCGCTATAAGAGAGGCGCAAGCAAGTATTTTAAATTAAAAATTGCATCGTTTGTCGAATAGCTTCCCTGGCGAGTTAACTTTTCCCACAAATAGCAAATTCCTCTTTTTGTGAGAAAATGCTGAGAGGGAGGTTTCTTTGTGTGTTCCACGCCTTTGAAGGCGCCATTGTTCGAGCACGTCCGTCCGCTCCCCTTCCGCGCCGCTCGTCACTGGCGCTCCTCCGTCACTGACGTGCGGCCCCCCGTCAGGACGGGTCCGTGACCACAGCGAATCTTCTTCCCAAGACGCAAATTTTCTTTCCTCCTCGGATAATTTTAGCACATTTTTACTTTACAAAGAACTAATTATTTTCGAACGAAACTGCTTCTTCGAGAGCCTGCGATGGACTGGCAAAAATGGAATGGATTATCGGTTCTCTATTGATTTTGCCGGTGAGAAAGTGGACTCGGTTCCATCAAATTATTTGCTACCTATCTTTTGAAGTCGGGCAATCCAAGCCGACGGGAGTGTGACGGGTTGTCTGGCTTACCCAAGTGAAAACGTTAACCTCCCTTAGAATGAACAACACCTTTTCCATGGAAGTTTGCTCATGGGGTTATAATGAAAAGCTGTCTAAAAACTGGGGCTCGGACGTTCCCTCTGTGGTCAATGAATTAACTCCCAAGAAACCTTGAAAATGACAAAATCCCCTTCTCTCTAAGGACTAAAGGATTTTCTAACCATAAACTTTCGTCTTGTGCTTTCGCAGCCTTCGGAGAAAGGAGGTATAAAAAACACGGCAAAGAGCTGAGCAGCGGGTCAGTCATTCTTTGCGATTCGTAAAGAGTACCTTTCGTTCCGAAATAAAGCGGGGAATAGTTTATGTGAGTGTATGTGTTTGAAATGAAATACCTTTCGTTGACTGTGCTGGTCAAGACAATTCGGAAACAGCACAGAGAAACCAGTCGAACATTTTTTTAAAAACTATTTGGGCTACGGCTAGACCACAGAAGGTTGGTATTTGCAGTTCGTGTTTTACTTTGTCGCACAACTGCCATTTAAATTTGTACATGTGCATTCTTTTAAGAAATTGTGGCTGCAAAATTATCTGGGATGTATTTCAAATGGCCACGGATGTTTATCTTCCTACTCTCTAAGGGATGTGAGGCCACTGTTTCCCCATGTGCTTGGGTCCTGCGGTTATGCGGATGAACTTAAACACCTAAGCCTAACATCCCTCTTCCCTTCCACCAACCTCATGCAGATGCCCTGGTCCGGTACCACTACCTTTTTAGTTCAGTGTCTCGGGAAATTTCCGGTTTGGGTTCCTGTTGCGAGGGTTCCAAAATTGACATGTTACAAATCTCAAAAACCGTTAACGCTTTTGCGTTTTCAATGTGTATGACTTTATTTGTAATCGGCTGTGCTTTTTTTGATGCGTATCGTTGAATTTCTAGTACGGTTAAGTTACGTCCTTTCACGGATCCGTGTCTAATAATTTTGGAGGAGAGGAGAAAAGGAAATCTTAAGGAACCGGCACACTGGGAAGGGGAAGAAAACCTCGGAAGTGGCCTAACATGATTTTTAAACGACCCCTTAGCTACAAATAATAATACACGGTAACAAGATCTTAGAACTGCGACCGCTTTACCCTCTACCCCTCACCTAAAGCGCAAATTTATCCTGTTCCAAAATGGCATTTTAGACAATTTTGAAAACGTAATTTCAAAACGAAAACCAATGCGATATTTAGAATAATAAAACCCTCTTTTTAGCGGATGGGTAATCGGTGAAGGGAAACATCAGCGGTGAATCGACTTAAAAGTTTCTTGAACCTCTAATCATGGAAAGGTGAAGGCCACGGATATGTCCCTGCCCGAACGGACCATGGGATGCCGAGAGGGGGTTGAGTCGAAGGCGGCATGCGCAGCCAGTCCTGCCTCCCCACGTTGCCATGGCGCCCTGCGTCCGAGCTCAGCCCCGCTCCCAGCCGCGTCACCGCAGCACCGCCGTGCGCAACCCAACGCAGCGCAGAGCCAGCACGCCGTCCTGGAACAGCCCGGCCAGGCCAAGGTGAGCGGGGCGTGGTGGGGTGGGGCGCAGGCTCAGTAGCCCCCGCTCGATCCCCTCGCTGCCACTCCGCCACCTCCCCGCCGCGCCTCTTCGCTACTTCCCACCGCCGCTGCCACCAACCGTGGGTCAAGTGCACTTGACGCCCTGGCGAGGGCGTTGGGCTAGGGGAGGGGGGGTTCCAGTCTGCCCTCTCTCGTTGCCGTCGCCACACTTTTTGTCGGAACTGGCGGTCTATTGTCATTACTTAGCTTTCTGGGTGCGAGTTGGTATCATTCTGCACAAAGAGGCAGGTTGTCCGTTACTCGAAAAATACCGCGCATTTTTCAGGATAAGAGGGCTAAAAGATACAAATATTTAACCTAAATGTGAAAGAGTTGTCAATCCGAGCTAAATGTAATCCCAAACATTACATGTCCCGGTCACATTTTGCATACCGACATGGACCACCAAAAGAAGCAATTAATTTCTTTGGAGTCTTTGTTCCCTAGAGTTTCCACGGACAAGGGTCGCGCCCAGAATCTGGACAAAGGGTGAATGGGGTGTTTTAGATCCAAAGCAGTCGACCCACTTGGCAACGACGAGGGGAATTCTAAGAACAAAAGTTGTGAAACGAAGAATGATGTATACATTGTAGAGTTATTTTTAGTGTTTTAAAACCCTATATATCGGTACTCAATCGAAGAATAACCACCATAATTTTGCAAAACAAATCGAGTTTGAGACTAAAGCAGATTTAGCTCGTATAACTTTCAAAACATGGCAAAAAGTGTGGTTTCTAACAAGCTGATGTTTGTATCTGTTCGTCTGTCGGTAAATCTCCCTTTCCTACTTACACTTGAATTAAAGTTCTTCTGATGCAGTTAAAAATTTAAGGAAACTTCTTTCCCATTGGGGTACGCAGCGTGTAGTTGCTAGACTCGTGGGCCCTCTCAGAAAATAGTTCCAATTTTCAATCGCTCGGATTCGAGCTGTTCAATTATAAACAAAGTCTAATCAAAAGTAAATTTTAGGGCACATAACTTTCGTCTGTAAACGATTTCTAATACTTAAATCGGTTTCTGAAAGAGAGGGTATCATGACCTGTTTAGGTGGAACTTCTCATCTCTTTTTCTGTTTTAAAAGTGAAACTTGTCAAAACCTTCAATTGGTTAACACCATAGTAGAAGTAGCTAACCCCATAAGTTGTTTATGTATCACCGTGTTTATTTTGTTTTTACCTTATTGGTTTATTTGTTTTACCTCAGTTTTGCTCTTTTTTCTTTTATATATAAACATGCTCTAATATTTTCAAAAGCACAGAAATGATGACGTTTCAGGGTAAGTTGTAAGTTGAGAAAACACGACTGGTCCAAGAAAAATCCAGTCTGTTTTCGAACACGTCATTCGGAACTTTCAGCCTCTAATCATATGTGAAAGAGGGCAAACCTTTAAATAAAAACAATTCAAGTCAGTTTTGAAGTTTTTCTTTTTTATTGTCGGGGCCTGGTGAGGAAGGGTTAAAACCGCTTGAAATCACCAAGAACTCTTCCCTAAACAACCATTGAGTGGAAGAACGATTTTAGACAAAAGGGACTACGTTGGCCACTTCTTAAGGAAATCCGGGTCATTTCGTATTGGTCCTTGTGATCTAACTTACACACTTGAGGAGCCGCGCTTTTTATAGGGGCAAACCGAAGTGCTCCAATCGGTCGGCTTGCTACGAATCATCTCCAACCTTAAGCTACACATTCCATCAGAAACATTGAGGGTTACTCCGGGAATGTTTTCACAGGTCAAAGTTTTGCGATTTAAATGAAGTTTCCCTTGTTTTTGGAAATGCTAGCATTTTTCATTGAAGAACTAGTGAAATAATGGTCATTTTGTGTTCAACAATGGATTTGCGCTTTCCAGGAGCTGTGCTTTCTGAAAGGCAAACCGTTTTGCCGTGCTAAGCGGATTTCCCTTATAACCTACATAATCTGTAAGTTCTTTTCTGACGTTTCTGAAAGCCCGAACTTTTCAGGATACGATTGTGTCATGTTTGATGACAAACGTTTTTGAAAGGAATTGACTTGTTAAAAAATGTCCGTAGTCTGGCAATGTCGGCGTTTACATTCCCGTTTAAATGTTTGTAAACGCAAAACTTTTCACGATTTTCTTTTTGTTTTTTAAGTCCGTCTCCTTCCGGATAAGGGCTTATAGATTCGTGCGAGTGTATGCATGTCTATATGTATTTGTGTATGTATCCTGTCGTCGCTCCGAAGGTACTGGTCGAAAACTAACTTTCAGGATATCAAATCGACGTGAAATTGTCCCCTGATGACTTGTTGGCAGTAAATCTCGTTAGTCGTCGTCATTTTGAGTTATAAATTTATATTAAAAAAAAAAGTGATTGAATAGCTGGAGTTGCAGACTCCACAACTGCTTGGTGTATTGAATTGCTCTTTCGGGTACG
>Ga0058701_10004575_pt1 | contig 11257 bp, 4 predicted proteins | sample AgamicOrMae_FD_97039 | JGI IMG/M metagenome (GOLD analysis project Ga0058701, IMG submission 97039) | Agave microbial communities from Guanajuato, Mexico - Or.Ma.e | ecosystem: Host-associated > Plants > Phyllosphere > Phylloplane/Leaf | place: Guanajuato, Mexico | collected 2012-06-04 | reverse complement strand
TTTTTTTAAAAAAAAAAAATAGGAGGGAAAATTTTTTTATTAAAGATAATAAAAGGGGTTTTTTTTTTTTTGAGAAAATAATTTTTTTTTTTGTTTTTTTTTTTTTTTGTTTCTTGAAATTTGTGGAAATGGAAGTTTTTGGTGATAGCTGATGATTTGAGAGGTGATTTTTTTAGACAAGTTATCGAGAATTAGTTCTCAAAAATATAAGCCGCAACATAACTTCCCTTGTTAGTAAATAAAAGACCTGGATTTTTCAATGCCACTCAACTACTTTGAGGAAGTTTGTGCACTAGAGACTTATCAAATTGCAAACAATATTCATTAGGCTGAATTCTGACGCAATAGGAAGTAGTATTGCAGGCTTGCACAGTACCTTTGAAGTTTACGGCGTTACTCATGAATCAACAGAAGAAAACTCTTTCTGGATTATGCGCTTGTGGCATCGGAGTTAATACGTTTTCTTGTCAAAAAAAATGTATTGATCGTAGTTTGCTTTTCGTTTCGTGGTCTTACAAGCTTTCAAATACCGTCGCTGATCCAAATAACACCGTGTTTTGTAAACATTTATAGGACCTCTTAGACAAAGCGGTGGGTCCCGGCTCAGTCTCTTAATTTATAAGTGAAAGTTTCCAAGAATAATCAGCTAGGATGCAATCATTCTTATGGACTTCCACTGATTCAGATTGAAAGAACAGGACAGAGTTATGATAGCAGGCAAATAAATACATATTAATCAATAAAGATCAAAAGAGCCCCCTTTGATAATTTGAATATTAAGAGCAGTTGATTTTTTTATGATTGTTATGTGGACTAATCTGGCCCCATTCATGCTTTTGAGGAACACCCAACTCAAACGAATGAAGGGGAGGCATTGGTGTAAGAGTAGGCAAACCCGGAACCGTTTGTATGTGATACCGGTCTGTTCGTGTGCAGGGCCGCCAACTGTGCCGATTGGGTTCTCCCCGCGGGGGCGAAGGCCCTACACGGTCCCTCCATTTGGGACCTCTCACTTGTGCCGCGAGGTGAGCAGGAGTACCAACATTACCATCATCCTTAGTTGAGATGGCTTCTTATGGACTGCTGGCCAACGCTGTTACTTTTAATTGGACCACGATTGCTTCGGAGACTTTTTTCTGGGCGAAAAAGGCCACTGCTGCCAACTTCGACGAGTCAAATGTACGATTTTGGGCCTAACATATTAGCATCTGGCGGACCCTACTCTTCCCCTCTACGCAAAGAAGGGGAGGGATTAGGTTTTTCATGACCTGCCAAACTGGCGTTGTTGTCAATTCGTTAGGATTGCTGCATGATCAAAGAATAACAGTTAGAGGCTGTAGGGGGTACCTCATATCGCATTGGCTCCGTGACCAGGATACCACACAAGAAGTGGCGTGACTTTCAAGTAGGTCTATGGTTGAACCATGCTTACATAGGCTCTGGGACGTGTTTTCTGCTCTAAAGAAAGAGTCAGCCGCGTTTCGATATTTAGGCTGCTACGAAAACGCTTTATTCAAATGTAAACGAGAACTTTTAAGAAAGCTTTCTTTGCTCACGGCTCTTTATTATGGTGATGATTCATGTTAAAAAGGAGCATGTAGGCGGTTTATGACGTCATCAGCATTTTTTAAACTATGTTTTGGGGTCAAAATGTTTACAAAGCCCACGCTAAAGAAAGGAGTGTTGGGAGCACTGTTCATTTTGTAAACAGAGTCGTGATCTCTTAAGAGGCTCCTGCCGTTGTGCTCGCATCGCGGACTTCACATTAAAGTAATACGTTTTCGGGACATCGATGGGGAACCAAACGCAAACGTGTGATCCCCGCAAATGGATCGGGATGTCTGCAACCGGTCCTCCATTAATGCGCCTCCATGCTCTTGTTCCCGCCAAGTTGCCCCATCTTGCGGCGAAGCCTGGAAGCTCGACCTCCAGGGGCGCGGCGAGCACACGCACTCACATCCACCAACGCACATACTGAAACACCAACGCAAAATGGGGGGGAATTCTCCATGACGTAGCCACTTTCTTGACGTTATTCGGTTTAAACCCGTCAAGCTCCCAAAGGGTTTAAAGTAAAAGTTATATTTTAACCACTTTTAAGGGCCTATCGCAGCCGTGACCACATAGTCCTTTGGTTCTGAGCCCTACGGCGCTTCAGTCCTAGAGGCTAAGGCTCGTTCTTTTCCTTCCTGGCTTCAATCAGAGATGAACTTGTCCAAGGACTTTCGGGAAAACGGTGGAATGACTGACGAAATCGTATTGACCTTGTGTTGTACTCACAGCGATAAAAAAAATCACCCCCTGCAACCGGCAACACACACGTGTATTGACGGTTGCCTCTCCCAGACCAGACCGCGAGGAGCGGTTGCCCGGATGGGATGGAGCTGAGCGACAGACGGAACGTTTTCAAGACTCCGACTCGCTGCGAACGTGCGTTTCGTATACATTAATGGAGATAGGTTCAAGAACAGTCAGTATTGCCAGAATACGCGACACCCTCATGTTCAAACGCGTTTAACATTTTAAACGGAAGCGCCAATTTTGTGATTAACCTCACCATGTGACAATATTTATTGTCACATGACCTCACGTCTGAATCGTTTAGCCCGAAAGCGATCCAAATCATACCCGACATGCTAGGTTATATCTCATGGTTCTCGAGAAATCGCGGTTAAAATATACAAGAAAGCAAAATCTGGCAACACTGAGAACAGGGCTCAATGCTTATTACCGGCAAGAATGCACTTAAAACACCAGCTCATACCGATATTGCGAACACATTCTTCTTTTCATTTAGCGGACACGAATCGATTGTCGTTCAACATCACATCGAATTTACCCTCGTCCTAATCTAGCCTAGCAGCACTAGTTTTAGATACACGGAGTCTGGCGCTTACTTTAGCGAGTAGGCCTATTAATGCGGTTTGCCATAGTCCTCCCTCCCCCTTTAGGAAAATGTACTACCTCTCTCAACCTATTAAAATGAATACGTAAAAAAAAGTAAGAATAACGTAAGCCTTTTATTAAATGGATTTTTTTAAGGACTTTATCTCTAGCATTCTGTTGTACGAAATATTCCAGAAATCTTAGCTATTACTGATCTTCGATGGTGGCAGACGACCGATACTACACGGGAGTGAAGAGGGTGGCCTACGAGCAACCGAGGTGATAGTAGAATTTAGTTCCGCGTAAGTGATGTCTCAAGAAAAAAAAATATGATACCAAAATTAGATAATCTTCTTAATCAGTGCCGTGACACGCTTATAGCATCAGCTGCTGAGGAATATCGGCAACGATCGCTGCGCACACTGCCCCCCCCCTCGCGATTTGATAATCGAGTAATCCCAATCAGACTTGATGTTTGTAGAAAATGCTGAGGAAGACGCGCAATCACGTTATTGATGATTAAAAGCGACTTGTAGACTGGTGTCTGATCTTGAGACTAATAAGTCATGCGTCTTCCGTTCACATGTAAATTCCCGAAAGGCTGACGATATGATATTTTATGGACGACATGGTTGAATTCGGCGCGTTTTCCTGAACTTTTTACCTCGTCTACGCGCCGAGGAGGGGAAGGAAATATTCACAATAGTCCGCCGTGCCCAAAATCGCCCTTGCCGTCCTGACACTGAGGAGTGTCCCAAAAACATTGGTTGGCGGAGATGAAAAAAACTATTATGATGTATTCTGTTGCTAATGTTGTACTTAAAATAAGTTATTAATAAAAAAATCCTTAAGGAATTGAGTTATCTAGTTATCATAACGATATTCTGTAGCAAACCTGCCGTGCGTACAGAGAAGTTTGGTTGAAGCGTCTCGAAGTTGATCTCCGAGGGGTGAAGGGAACCAAAGTGTTAAATAGAGTTGAATAACTGTAAAGGGAAAATTTTATGAAGTTGTTCATTGAATAACTTCGTAGTGAGCTGTTAGAGTACTGGTATGGTAGAGCTCGATGGACCTGAAAATAGACCGATCAATTTTAAGCCGGAAACTTTATAATTTATGTTCTGCGGATTTTGCCTAAATTGCCATGTTTGATGAAGGTATCCCGCTCGAGCTGAGTCTTGCTTTAAATAAAAATCCAGAAAAAACTTCAGACGGTAAAAACAATGTTCGTGCCGCATTTTAACTTCATAACCGTCAACTTTGCTCAGGGAGTCCCTGCTTTGCTGTTGAGCGTTTCAGTGCTTAAATAAATTTCTTGAGAGCTATCACAACCTTCGATCAAAAATTTAAATCATCTCCTCCATTTGATCAAAATTTTCTGTTTTTTTTATTGGTTTACTTCGGTGCTTGTTGCCAATAAACCTTCAAATGCACTCAATTCCGGTTTTGGATGTATTACGCAGCAATTTAAAAGACCGCGCCAACCGGCCACCTGGACTGGTTATTGATCAAGGAGGCCGAGCCTGAAACGTATTACTCCGCTCCGCAGAAGTAGTGTCGTCTGCTGAAGTCCGCTGAAATCGGTCCGTAGAGTGATGAAAATATTTGCGCTAATTTTTTGTCGTGTATGATCCTGCACTCCAATCGGTTACGTATTTCTGTCATTCATTAATCGTGACATGTCGCGATTGATCTGTGCTCCCGGTATTTCGAGGAAACTAGTTTGCGGGGCGGAGTAAAATTTGATGTTTTGTGAAGTTTCCATGACGTACCCAGAAGTGTCTGCACAGGAAAATTTCTCATGATAATTTCTTTTGAGGTGGTGAACATCTTGATGGTGGTAGCACGAATGCTGTCTGCTCTTCAGTGATTTGAGTATTTTATTTATTGATTACCTGATTTATCATCAAACGATCACAATGAAGATATGGAAGAGCGAGCATATTTACGAGTAAGTATAAGTTGTTATGCAAATTGCCTAAAATAACCGCTCAGTAGCAATTTTAATATTCCTGATCCTCATTAGGTCAAAAGTCACTTGTGTCTATTTGTCTTCAATTCTGCACTTTTACTAGTGATTGCAGACGTGGATTGAATAAAACGTGTATTTGAAGAAATGTTGAACATCCGATTTGTTATTAAACACTGGTGAACTTCGGTAGAAAGGTTAGGGCGGACCCGTTGAATATGCGTTGTTCGCATTTGTTTTAGTTGTCATATTTGACCTTCGCCTTGACAATTTTCCAAAAGTTTCCTTATTCTTGCAACACCTCTAATTGAGTCAACTGAGAGTTAGATGCATTGAAATTTTCTCTCGCAACGCTTTCTTTCTCTACGTTTCGTAACCACGGGATCTGTTAACAGACTGTCTAGCATTATTCTTGTCTAGCCAAGTCTCAAAGGTCATGACATTGTGTTGATTCATTTTTCCATATCTCCGAAAATCGTTTGTATTATCAGCCTTTCATGGGTTCACCTGTCAGGTTTTAAATTCCCTTGGAATTGTCTGATGTCATACATAACCTATTAGTCATTACATTTGTGGACAGAGTTTATATCTAAATTTCAAATTTGTCCTTGAAAGTACTTTGTAACTGTTCTGTTGGTAGTTTTAATGACTGAAATAGGGTAATATGTTTCAATCATTGGTGAAGACTCCTGTTTTTCTCTATAAAATGTCTTTTTTCTGTGCAGCCACCCATGGGAGACAGTTGCTCAGGCAGCATGGAGAAAATATCCTAATCCTATGAATCCTGCTGTATTAGGCACTGATGTTATCGATCGGAAAGTTGTGGGTGGTATTTTACATACACACAGATTAGTAACTTCCCAATGGCCTTTTCCCAAATGGGCACAAACAGTAAGTATTTGATTCCGGTGTAAAGTTAAATTTCCAACGCTTTGTATGATTTTGCAACTCCTTGATTTGTTTACAGTTTGTTGGCTCAACAAATATATGTTATGCCAGTGAACACTCAGAAGTAGATCCAAGGCAAAGAAAAATGGTCCTCAAAACTAGAAATGTAAGTATGCTGCATATAGACTTTGCCGTTCACTTTTTTTTTTAACTTCTAATATTATTATTAATTTTACATCCAGCACTAGAGTTCTCCTTAGGCAGGTTCGGTTTCTTGAGTCAACAAAGAGTATCAAAACTTTGCATAAATGCCATTTCAGTGCAGTTGCCATGTCAAGTGGGGTAAAAAGCAGATCAATTATTTAGCCTAAATTATTTCAAATACTATTTACAGTTATACATTCACCAATTTTGAGTGTGGTACACAGCAGGTTACATGGTAAAGTAGCTAGGAGATTTTATGTTAGGTTTCACTTGTGCTGGGAGTGTATTAGTTTCAGTGTGCCGGGAGTATGAAGAGTTGAGTGTGTGCAGGAATTGAATAGAGCACTGCGGAGTTGACGTTTCCACTCAAACACAATATTTAACAGTATTTTGTTATGTGGTTCCATGAGAGGATCCTTTCATGGTGGTTGTAAGATTTGTTCATTTTTCTACATCGTCAATTTTGCTTTCAGCTTACCTTTGGTAGTCTAATGGCGGTAGATGAAACTGTCACATACATGCCACATCCTGAGGATAAAGGCAGGACAATACAAAAGCAGGAAGCTATCGTAACAGTATTTGGAATGCCATTGGAAAGTTACATGGAAAACCTCATGACCAACAAAATTTCTGTTAATGCAGGAAAGGTGAGTGTGCCACTAGAATTTTCTCAACCCTAAAACTCACTTGAACAAATTTTTTATTTTGCAAAATTACCTTAGAAGAGGTCCATCAGTATCCCGTTTTCCTCTCTGATTTTCTAATATTTGCATATAGCACTGTTTCAACCTTGTATAATGAGAGATTGATTTGAAACAACAGCCAAAATTCATTCAGGAATACTTGAGTACCTACATTGCCTATTTTTCAGAGTGGCAGGGTTCCCTTCTTTAATAACAGCCACTCCTGATTACTATTTTGCTGGATTCAACATGTTTATTGGTATTATTTTAATTTTTATTTATGTTAAATTTTAGTGGAATCCCCACTACCTGGTTGTATTAATTACCATGTAAAGGAGCTGTTTCAATTATGAAGTCACACATTATATTGACGTTCCCAGCAATTTTCATTAAATTGCGCAAGGCTTACATGGGGGGGGGGAAAGAAGAAGAAAAGAGAACTCCCTCCTTAAGACCTGTTCTAACTCGGTAATGAAACGCTTATAAAGTATTAGGATCAACTATAAAAATATTCCCTTTAGTGTTGTTTATTTCTAATAAGTGCAAATTGCAATTCTGTGTTTTCTAAAATCAATATTTCTGGTGAGGTTTTATCTAAAACAAAAAGCCTTTATAAGTGATTTTTTTCCCCCGTTGATTACGTTAAGAAATCTGGTTGAGTACGCCTTGGGCAGGGAGTGGTTTTCCTCCCCCTACCCCATTTTGAAGGGGGGGAAAAAGCTCTAAATTAGCAGGTTAATGCCACACACCCCCCCCCAATCTGAGATTTTCTCGCTCGGATAAATCGCACATTCCTGCATTGTCAAATAATCATATATTGCGTTGATCTTTTTGTCTTATTTGGCGTTTTGCAAATCATTTTTCGAGGTCTCATTTTGGCCTTGCATTTCGTTTGAGACGTGTGAAAATCAATTTCTTCATATTCAGCTCGATGCAGATCGAGATATCGGTTGTAACGCAAATCTGTTTGAATTCCAGGGGCGTCAAGCGATCGAGTGGGTAATTAGCCGGTTGGATTCCGAAGTTAAGGACATTACTCATCAAGCCGTAAAGAACACTGACGAAATCATCTCACAGACGAAGAAATCATTCGACCAAGTGACAAAAAGCGCTCGTAAATCCATGGAGGACATCTCATCAGCAACCAAAAGGTCTATTGATGATATCCAACATTTCACGACCAACGCGCAACATCAAAACATACCAAAAATTTAGCAGCGAACTTTTTTTCTTAGACTAATTACAAATGTGTTCACAAATTTCAAATTTCTCACCCAAGATGATGTTATACGCCCCTATTTTCCGCACGTTTGCGAGGATACGGCCGAAGACTTCGAATCACACCAATAATACAGTATCTGTGCAGCTTGCCATTGTCCTCTAAGCCAAAAATCTGAACTCGTAACCAAATTAAAATTATTTTTTTTGTGAAATATATTAGAAATGCTACCTAAATAAGTGTCCAAATCATTTCTCCCTCAAAGTAACGTGAGCAATAGTCTGTACAAATACAGCGAATCCAAAGTATTTTGGCAGTATAGTGCGATTTTTAGCTCTACAATAGCACCAACTAGAATTTAGACCATCCATGTATTTTATCGTTGTTAATGTGAATCTGAATCTTCAGTATTAGTTTATTCAATCCAAACATTATGTTCGTCTAAGTTTGTGCTAAATTTTTGTTATTTTCCTTTCGCTAGTTGAGAGCGACATTTTTTTCACATTGACTGTTTAGGAAGCAGTCATGACCTTTTTCCAAACAATTTGTTCTTAGGTAACTGTTACCCCTACCTTTTAACTCTATGGTGGTTGTCAAGAGTGACCATTTATTTTTTTACAGTCGAAATTTTTCTTTCCGGTGTTAAGACTGAGAGAATCCATTTAAGCTTGTTGACTTTGTTGTTATACTGAGATTTGGGCATACCAGTCTTCAGTATGATCTCAGTTTGTCATCCTAAGTGAAATCTTCAGTTTGTGTTTACTTTTAGTTGACTATGAGAGAATAATGATAAGGAAGCGGGATAAAATAAATGAACGAAGACAATTAGTTTGCTGTAAATCTGCTTGCTAGTGAAAACGCAACCGTCAATAAACCGTTACTGCGTTCTGCTGAGTAAAACATTTTAAATCTTTCATCAAACGCTAAGGAGAGTATGAAAAATTGCTGATGAGCGGAAAGAGAGCGTTTAGGCTCACTCTGTGAGCCGACTAATACACAATGCACGCGTTTTTGGGACACTTTTCTGGAAAGTGCCTTGCAGTTAGTGCAAACCTATCTGTGATAGATAACTGAATAGCTCCAGGTGCCGGACAGGTGTTACATAAAGCATAATCGGCACAAACATACTAAATCTTTTCTTTTTTACGATTCACAATGTCTCTCTGTGTCTTTTAAGTTAAACGCTGCAATCTTACCTAATCCATCATTATTTATTATTTATAATAATCGAACTGTATAAACTATATTATGTGCGTACCCTGTTTTATATGTACCGGTACGACTTGACAAGCAATGTTTGTACACAGCTTTATAAGTGGTTACTGCGGGTTGATATATATTCGTGCTCTCGTTATGTAAATTACAGAATAAACATAGAAAACTCTGAAACCTCTCCAAAATAAAAAATCTAAATAATTGTTTCCCTGAAATCTCGCGAAGTAGCTACGGCAATGCCCTTTCCCCAAAGGATTTTGGCGTGGGCATCTTAATGAGGCTGTGAATCCCCAGCAAGTAGACCGATAAAGCACACTATGGCGGTTTAAGCTTTTGTTGCTCTGTCGAGAACTTACAACACCGGTATCTTCAGAGTTAACAAGTAGAAAAAGATATCGTTGCTAGTATGAATAATTTTGATGAATAGTACTTTTTTTGATCAAAAAGATTTGATTAATTCAATTTTAGATATCGTTTTTTTAACGCATAAATTCTCAGCCCTTGCTTTAGATATTAGGAAGGTCCCGTACATAGTTGAACATTAGATTCACTCAAATTCAGAGTTCCAGCCCAGTGGCTGCTCTGCTATCGAGCTGTCTTATGTGAAAATAACAGGGTTATAGAAAAGGAATTAACTGAGAGGGACATCGCGTTTCTGAACATTGTTATTCCAAGGCGCGTTGTTTATTAATGTTTTGTAGAACTGACGAAAATTATTTATCAGCGCATCTAATTGTATTGTCTAAAAACAGCCCGTCTTTTCTTAGCTCTCTGTTTCAGCGTTACGGAATGCTTTTGTTTTGAATCTATTTCCGAAGTCTCGATGTGAAGGACCGAAAAATTGTAAATTTCTCTTTTAGGTTGGGCGAACCTGTTGTAAACTTATTCCGTCTTATGACAGAGCTTATGTTAGTACCTACCGTTCAGGAAAACGGTTGGTTACTCATTTTTAATTAAAATTAAAACGTTTACATTTTCTGTGGAAGTTACGATTTGCGTTTTATGGTGAGGTATGAGCTTGAGTTTTCGTAGGATTTAAGGTACAGTTTCACATCTTTTTGATAGGATCTTGAAGAGGGACTGTGATCGTAGGATTGGTGTAAGGAAAGGTTTTCTTACTAACATCCATTAATCATTAGTGATTTAGACAGACAGTGTTGTTTTGTTTTCGATTTGCGTTCACAGTTCTGGCTGGTCCAGGTGTTTGTAACTTTGGGTTCTTACGATTTATTTCGATTAGGTTTAGGAACGTATTATGTATTATTTTGGATAGAGCTGTGCTTTTCCAAAATAAATAAGTTTACGAACTGACATTTTGTCTTTAATTCGTGCGGAAACCTTGCCCTACAAGCTACCGTCGTAAAGTATATGGTAATAGAGCCTAAGTTAGAGCGCTTCATCGGGAGAGGCGACAACTTATTGTTGCGGTGTGCGCTGATTGGTGGGATGGAAGGGTGACGTGGACGCCTCTGTTCCTGTGAGGCTCTCAAGCGAAAGTGTGTTGGGCTCTCCTTATCTGAACACCTTAGCTTTCCCAATGCAAAGGTTTTGAAGAATATTTTTTTCAAATCACTGGTTACTAGAAACGAAGAAAGCGGGGAATTCTCATGATAGAATTGTCACACATATGCAAAAGAATCATTCATACTTTCGTGGAGCATGGTTGCGCACTGTTCGATGTAGGCCACCTCATGCGCCTTGATACAGTGGGGATTGCCTACCTTTTATTTACGGCTCAAACGTACTATCACCGGTATCCATGCCTTTTCGTGCTTCATTCTTTTTCCTTATTTGGAACGTAGGCGGAGGCCCGAATGTAAATTTCCGTGAATTCTGAATGTCACACACTTAAAGCCAAATATTATTTCTAGGTTTAAATACTCTGAAATGCATATCAGCATTTACAAACAGGATAGTAAAAATCAGTTGTCCTTTGGTCACTCAAATTTCATACACGGAGTTTCGGCTGAGATACTTCGGCAATTTTCATTAAATCGATCGGATATTTTACTCGGAGTTACGTCTGAGACGGTCGGACTTTTTACTCGGAGTTTCGTCTGAAATGCTACGGTATATTTTTCATTTAACGCCACCCCTACGTAGGGGGAGGGGGGCATTCAGGTCCTACGATCGACTTTCTCTATGAAGAAACTATTGAAATGGAGAGCATCAGAAAAAAGATGGGGGGGAGGG
>Ga0058701_10004574_pt1 | contig 11257 bp, 8 predicted proteins | sample AgamicOrMae_FD_97039 | JGI IMG/M metagenome (GOLD analysis project Ga0058701, IMG submission 97039) | Agave microbial communities from Guanajuato, Mexico - Or.Ma.e | ecosystem: Host-associated > Plants > Phyllosphere > Phylloplane/Leaf | place: Guanajuato, Mexico | collected 2012-06-04 | reverse complement strand
ACGCGGAAAATTTTACTGTATGTTTAAAACTTTGCAATATATTACCTGCTGGGGGCATTTTGATATATTTCGAACCGTCTAAAAGATACAGGGGTTCAAAAGGTAAAAATCACACCCCCACTAACAATTTTAGGGACATAATGGCCCGCAGTTATTGGCTAGGTCTTTTTAACGATTTCCAGTTATAACAAACATTTTAAACCTACTTTAGTCACATTCACGACTTTTGGGAGTAAGGTAGATCCAGCCAAACTTTTTTGGAAAACGTTTTATTTTTTTTAACTCAAAAACTTTAAAAGATTTTAAAAAGGTGTAAAGAGCAAAATTATAGGTTTTAAACTTTACAATATTTTACCTGCTGGAGGCGTTTCGATATCTCGAACAGTTTCTAAGATAAAGGGGTTCAAAAAAGGTTTAAAAAAATCACCCCACACTCCCCCAATTTTCAACATAGTAAAAATGAGTTTCGGCAGCAAGTTTAGTGCTTGGGTAGCTTTCCATACCGCCATCTTGAGGTCCTAAAAGTTTCAAAAAATCGGTGGTGGACAGGTTTAGTACTCCCCTTGTTAGCCGATCATTGTAAACCTTAAGCCGTCGTATTCATGCCGAAATGCACCAGCATCGTCAGTGCTTGCAAAATTCCTTGGCGTTTAAGTATATGGCAATGACGTAAAATTGGACGTTATGTGAATTCGTTATTGTAGACCACCCATGCCCGTTAGTGCCTAGCAGTCGGCACTTTTGGCATTCCATCAGATCATCGGTTCCGATGAAAACATTTGAATGACCTTGTTTGCGTAAAATACCCGAACAATCCCAGCAACGGCTTCTGGTTGGCTATCGTCGTTGCACAGCTCGGTGGCTCCATCAAAACGAATCGAGACCTTTGGATGTATCTACTATGAAAACGCTGGTCCTCTAATTCTGAAATGAGCAACAGAGCTTAAGACTAGATCAAGTCCTCGGATCCAACACGGAACCTGATGTGTAGAAGTGCGGTGTAAACAGACGGGACCGAGCGTTAGCCACAGAGCTCTGGGAGTAGGCCAATCGCAGACGGAAAATAGGAGTATCTAGTGGGATAAAGTCGATGCCTCAAATCAAGTGCGCTGTGTATCTCGTAAAGGTCTTTGCGTGTAATTTGCTGAGGACGGCGCGGTGGGTTATTTGGTGCAGTCCTCGGACGGAACGCAATAGATATCATAGTTAAGGGAAAGTCCTCTTAATACATACGAAAGTGCACCAGCATGGTCAGTGCTTAGATTATTGCTCACAGTTCAATACGTTGTAATGTTGTGGACTCGTTCGTTTTGTGAGTTAGCTGAAATATCACATGCATGTCTTCGGTGCCCAGTCGACGCCCTACTAACCATCGATTGGGTTTTCTGTTTTAATGAATGCTTCCCAGGCTTGTATTCATTATGATTAGTCGCTGGTCGTCTGGAGAAACACAGCACCTGATACGGGATAAAGTCCTCGGACCCAACATGGACCATGCTGTGTATCAGTGCGAAGTCGTAAGACTCAACGCAGGGTGAGCCTCAAAGCTTCAGGAGTGCTCAATAAGGCGGAAATAAACTTTTACTTGCGATTAATTGAAGTTTTAAAATAAAACGCACTTTGTAGCTTTCAAGGGCCATCTTCTGCTGATGACCAGCGGCCTGCTATGTTTCTGTGTATGGTCCTCGGACCCCACGGAATAGCTACTATGGTAAAGCCCAAGTCCCCCTATCCATGCTGAAGTGCACCAGTATTGTCAGTGCTTGCAAAAGTCCTCGGCGTTCGAGTAAATGGCAATGACGTAAAACTAGAAATTGTGTGAATTCGTTGTCGCAAAGCATGCGTGCCCTTTAGTACCAAGCCGTCGGCAGGTTAGTCAGTCCATCAGGTCCTCGGTTGCGATAAAAACATCTGACTGACCTTGCTTGCGTAAAAACGCCGGTCCTCTAATTCTGAAATGAGCAACAGAGCTAAAGACTGTATTGAGTCCTCGGACCCAACACGTAACGTGATGTGTATAAGTGCGGCATTAACAGACGAAACCGTGCGTTAATCTTAGAGTTGTAAGAGTCCTCGAAGAAGAGGAATATTGAGTATTTAGTGGGATGATGTAGATGCCTTAAATCAACTGTGCTGTGTACCTCGTTGAAGGCTTTGCGTGTCGTTTGCTCCAACGGCACATTGGGTTATGTTATTGAGTGCAGTTCTCGGACGGAACGCAAAAGATGTCATATTCAAGGGGGTTCTCTTAATCCATGCAGATGTGAACCAGCCTGGTCAATGGTTGGATTTCTGCTCGGCGTTCAACAAGGTTGTAGTGCCGTGAATTTGGTCGTCTTGTAAATTCCCTAAAATGTCACATACATGTCCTTAACTGCCAAGTTGTGGCAATGTTAGTCATCCATTGGGTCTTCGGTTTTAATAGACGAATATAGTGATGACATCACAGCGCAGCGCGGAATTCAAACGCTGATTCCCTCCGCTTGGAAAGTTCAATAAGGAATGCATGGGACACGTGTTTATGTTTGATGTACCTCGTTTATTAGAGTAAAGTAAGAACCGATATGGGTCAGGATAGCAAGGTTTGTGTCTTGGCTACGATTTTTTTTTCAGGAAAATGGATAAAGATGTTTTTCAGCACTCATAACTTGGCCAAGGCACATACCTTGCGCTCCTGAACCGTACTGGTCGTTATTTAACTCTAAACGAGATACATCAAACATAAAAACGCGTCCCATGCGATCCTTGTGGGACTTCCAAAGCGGAGGGAACGAGCGTTTGAATTCCGCGCGGCGCTGTGAAGTCTCACGATTTTCATCTATGAAAACATCAGGCTTCCATTGTTTATGATTAACCGCTGGTCGTCTGATTCTGCAATAAGCCAATTAGCCGAAGACAGGATGAAGTCCTCAGACCCATCAAAGAGCGTGCTGTGTACCAGAGCGGAGTCGTCAGACTCAATTCAGGAAATGCCTTAGAGCTGGAGGAGTCCTCGCAAAATTGGAACATACACTATTACTTGCGACCAATTTTACTTCTTAAAGAAAACGCACTGTGTACTTCTCAGAAGCCCAAGTGTCATCTTCTGCTTAAAACCAGCGGCTTCTTATGTTTCTGTGACGAGTCCTTGGACGCTACGGAATAGATATCAAAGTAAAGCTCAAGTCCTCGTATCCTGTAAGTGCACCTTCATCGTCAGTGCTAGCACAAGTCCGCGGCGTTCGAGTAAATGGCAATGACGTAAAATTAGATATTGCGGGAATTTGTTATCCTTAACCTTGCATACCTGTTAAGGCTAAGCCGCCGGCACGTTAGACAGTTTGTTTTGTCCTCAGTTGCGATGGAAACATCTGACTGACCAAATTTGCGTAAAAAACGCAGATCCTCTGATTCTGAAATGAGCAACAGAGCTTAAGACTGGATTGAGTCCTCGGACCCAACGCGTAACCTGATGTGTATAAGTGTGGCATTAACAGACGGAACCCTGCGTTAATCTTAGAGGTGTAAGAGTCCTTGAAGAGGGGGAATATTGAGTATTTAGTGGGATAATGTCGATGCCTTAAATCAAATGTGCTGTGTACCTCGTAGAAGGCCTTGCGTGTCATTTGTTCAGTACGGCGTGGCGGGTTATGTTATTGAGTGCAGTCCTCGCAATACGCATCGCAATAGATATATCATAGATAGATAGATATATAATATCGCAAGAACGCAATAGATATATTTAAGGGGACGTTCTCTTGATCCATGCAAAAGTGCACCAGCATGGTCAGTGGTTGGATTTCTGCTCGACGTTCAACATGGGGGTTAGTTATGCTGTTAATTTGGTCTGGAAAATTCGCTAAAATATCACATGCATGTCCTCTAGTGCCAAGTCGTGGCCGTGTTAGTCATTCATTGGGTGTTCAGTTGTAATGAAAACATCAGGCTTACATCGTTTATGATTAACTGCTGGTCATCTGATTATGCAATGAGTAACACAGCCTAAGACTGGTTAAGTCCTCGGACCCAACCCGGAACATGTTGTTTGTTAAAGCGGAGTCGTCAGAGCAAACGCAGGGAGAGCCACAGAGCTGCAGGAGTCCTAGAAAACCTTGAATATAGACTATTCATTGCCATGTATAGTAATTTTCAAATAATGCGCGGTGTGTACTGGGTAGAATCCCTATCGCGTATTATTTTCTGCTTAAGACCAGCGACTTATGTTTCTGGGCCTAGTCCTCGGACGCCACGGAATAGATATAGTAAATCTCAAGTCCTCATATCCATGCAGAAGTGCACCACCATCGTCTGTGCTTACAAAAGTGTTCGGCGTTCAAGTAAATGGCGATGACAAACTTGAACATTAGTAGAATGTGAATTCGTGTTGGTAAACCATGAATGTCCGTTAGTGCCAAGCCGTCGGCAGGTTGTCAGTCCATCAGGTCCTCTGATTTGATGAAAACATCTGACTGACTTTGTTTCCGTAAAAACGCTGGTCCTCTGATTCTGAAAGGACCAGCACAGCTAAAGACTCAATCGAGTCCTCGGATCCAAGACGAAACAAGATGTGTATAAGTGCGGAGTTAAAGACGGGACCCTGGGTTAGCCTCAGAGCTGCAGGAGTCCTCGAAGACGGAAAAGGGCAGCATTTAGTGGGATGAAGTCATTGCCTTAAATCAACACCGCTATGTAACTCATAGAAGTCTGAACATGTATCAACTTATGTTGAGGGCCAGTCATATGTTGTTTTCCTTGTCAAGTCCTTGGACGCAACGGAATGAGTTATAGTTAGGGGAAGTCCTCTTTTCCATTCTGTGTTTGCACGATCTCCCCTCTCTCTCCCCCAAACTCCGTAACTTCGCTCGTTCAGGTCCGCCATTTGTAATCCAGAGCGTTCTCATTGGATGGGGATGCCCCGGTTTACAAATGGTGGACCAGAGCGAGCGAGAAAACGGACTTTGGGGGAGAGAGGGGAATTGTGCAAACACAGAATTTAGAAGTGCACCACCATGGTTAGTTCTGGGATATGTACGTAGGGTACAATGGAGCAATGTCCTAAAATAAGTCGTTTTCTAAACTCTTTGTAATAACATTTGCATGCCCTATAACGCTTAGTCGTCTCTTCACTTAGATATCTAGGTCCTCAAATTAAGTTAAAAAGCCGCAACTCTTTTTGGTCGACTTGCAGATTGCTATATATCAGGGAAAATGGCCAAGTCCTCGAATAACGCCTGGAGAAGATGAGCAAGTGAAATTTTCCGCACATCTATAATGCAATCGAAAGGCCTTCCGCCATGTTTAACGTTTACAGACCAGCTATAAAACATTCTTACACATACTGTAATTGTAGAAAAATAAGTTTTCTGCTGGTGTTTATGTGGGTCCTCGTGAGAAGCCCAATCGGTGGTGCGAGTGGCTTTTTCTGTAACCCGTGGCGCCACGTGGTGGCAAAAAGCCGAACTACAAGAAGACCAAACACGCTGCAACTGAGGACTTCTCAGAAAAACCAAAAAGCAGTGGCGGCATGGCTTGAAATCGCTTCGGAAGGCGAAATTTAGGACTTTTCCATCCGAGGACTCGACTGAAGTCCTGGCATTGCAAAAGGTCTTGGAATTCCTGTCGAAAATGTGCTAGGAAGTCCTCGTTTAGGCCCCTAAGATCACACAGTCGCCCCGACAAACATCATGATTACCTCCAAAAGCATGGAATGTACTCACTTCAGATAACACATGAGAAGAGTCCTTATATTAATGCAAAATTCTGCCATACTGGAATCGGACGGAAATGAGCAAGAAGGATTGCTCGAGATGATTCATAGCATCACAGTAGCTCTTCCACGAGATGTAAATTGCATTTCTGTGAGATGTCCATGCACCTCCGGATGGGGCCGGCTAAGATTTTAGCCGCTCATGTCGGGTAGGATCGACATCTCATATGAACCAAATCTGTAAGAACCGACCCAACCACACACACAATGAGGCGACCGATTCAATCTCACGATAGCATTACCGACGAGCTACTCACCGATAAACAGGAAAGAAATTTACTGATAGATTTACGCGTAGACAACGCCAGTCAGCTGATTCGTGTTACAAGTGTATTGGTGTATCCTTCCGGAGTGCGAGAGTAGAAATGCAGCCCGGAGCCATTTCCCTTCGTTGCACGACATATGACATCCGAACCCTAACGGAATAACCCAAGAAAACACGAAGGCAAACCGAGTCGATGACCGAGCGATCTGATGGCGAAAAATACGGCATGAGAGTTCGACGCCCATAGTAGGCAACCCCCCGCCACACCGACACGAAGTAAGTTGCCTACCCTCTGACGTACGTCGTAATCATTGAGCGGGAAAAAAACACGGAGGTGACCATCTCCTATGACACGCCTCAGCCACCACCCCACCGCTTGGAGTAGTTAGCAGACAATTGAACCGTTACAAAGTCAGCCCACTGAATTAAGATATCATCCAGGTAAGCAACAGCTTTAGGTACACCCTTGAGACGAGTATCTTTGAAATAAAGCTGGTGCACTACTGACACCGTCAACTTAGCGGGTGAACTTGAATAAACATTTGTGGGTGTTGATAGTTAAACGCTTGAGATTCAGGGCTGACTTAGTTGAGTATAGGCTTCTGACAAATCTAACACACAAAAAACAGAACCGCCGTTTAATGTAGCAAAAATATTTTCTAGAGTTGGAAGCGGATAATCATTTGTTTCAAGACACGGATTCAAGGTTCTTTTTAAGTCGACACATAGATGGTATTGACTGTTTTTCTTGGGGACGAGAAAACCCGGGGATTCCCTCTCGGCACTATCAACTTTATTAAGTTTTCCTTCAGCTTGTAAGCTTGATAAAATGTTAGACATAACATCTTCTAAGGAGTACGGAAGAGTGTACAGCGAACAAAACTTTGGAAAAACATTTGGTTCCGGGGTAAGACGCACTGAAAAGCCTTTAATGGCTTTGGCCGAATTTGTGGAGAAAACGTTAGGAAGACGGCGTGACAGCCGAGACACATGATCCTTGGCTTGAAGTGAATGAGCGGAATTATGAAGGCAGATGTTTTTGCGCCAATCCGGAAAAAGAACGTCCAGCAAATTTTGACCCAGAAGGGGATACTTAAGGTGAGTTGATTTACAGACAATGAGTGGCAAGGTCGCCGAAACATTTGTGTCGGGACAATAGACTATAACAAAAATTTCACCGAAAGTTTGAATTTGGCTAGAAACGCCCTACAATAGCAGACTGGCTGGCTTGAAAGTTAGATTATTTTTTTTTACAAAATACTGCAGCGGAAGTAAAGTCACAGCAGCACCTGAGTCGTATTCCATTAGTAAAAAGCGGTTTTCGACTTGCAACTTAATTGATAAGGGCGGACTGCGAATGGTATTGGAAGAATTAAGGCAGCTAACGTACTGACGGAGGCGTGAGGCTGTTTAACACCATTCACGTTCGCAAAACTCAAGGAAATCGCGCCAACTGACAGTACAACAGGACACAATGTTGTTAGCGTCAACATTTTAAACAAGGCTGTTAAACGGAAAAATAAAAAAGCACCAAATTAAAAAAAAAAAAAACGCGGAAAACACCGGTATATGAGTAACTGTCACTTGGAGACAAACTGTCACTGTTCGGTTGAATTTGGACACTACCGATTTGAATGTCGTTCGACATAGGGTCGTCGGGAGCATTCAGATTGGCACGACTCGAAACACTTTGAAGCGCCAAATTAAAGACGTTGTTTACGAGCCTGTCGTCTTGTTGCTCCGGTGACGGGTCGTTTACAGAGTCATCTGCCTGGTGGATTGAACGACGGGGACATTTACGCGACGTGTCACCCTGGTGTTGGCACGTGTAGCATGTCCAGAAACGGGCGGGGCAGGTGGAAGAGTTGTGCCGGCGGCCACATCGCCAGCATTCTCCGTGGGCGGGGGTCCCCTGACCTTGCGGAGGATGACCTTGGGTAAAAGCGTGCTAGCGGGACGGCCCGAACTCGGTGCCCCCTTGGATGCAGGCTGACATTGATTGCGCTGACCTCTGGTGTGCGAACGTTGAGCTCCATTAGACGGGGATCACGGAGATTGGTGCTGGCAAACAGCATAGACATTTGCAGCTCTAGCCAGCGCCTGGGCTTGTTGGCGATTGGAATCGAGCTGGAGAAACAGTTCTTTGGTCCCGAAATGTTCGAGGCCGGTCCCTTGATTCAGTAATTTCTCCCGTATATTGTCGCGTACACCCGCGATGAGACGACTCTTCATATTCATTGAGTACTCTTGGCCAAATTCGCAGGTTTCAGCGGCGACTTGGAAGGTGTTGCACCATGACTGTGCCGACTGCCCATCCCTTCGAACGAGCGTGGAAACTTGCATTCTGTTGGCCTCGAGCATTCCCTGAGGCTCGAAGGCACGCTTGATGACGGACACCATGAACTCAAAGGAACGTTGATTGGGAAGAAGCGGGAGGCTGGCCTTTCGAGTTTCCTCGTATGCCCGGTCGCCGATGCATTGCATGAAGAGAATGCGACGCATCGACGGGACCAAAAGGTGTTGACCATTTTCATAGACGGGCTCTTCTTCCATGCCGTTAATTAAACACAAGTTGGAAAAAAATGGAACCACCCCGCTAATGACAAGCGGGCGCTAGGGTCGTATGGAGACACTTCACCAACTAGCTGACCGAAGAGAGGCTGGTTGAATGGACCCGCGACAATATCTCTCACCTGACCTTGGAGATTGACTTGCACCGGCTGATTTGCTCCGGCAGCGGCGGCTGCAGGAAGGTGGTTTCCTTGAGCCGGCTCCATCTGATAGACGAACTCCCTAATCCGACTGACTTTTTAGTGTATTGCGACACACGGCAATGAAGTACACTGGAAACTTGATACTTGACCTTAACTGATGACACAGACTAGACGACACTTGACTGATGACAAAGTTGACACTTGACTGCGACTGACGTTTGACTAAGACTGGATCGTGAAGACTTGACCCATTCGACGACAGCAGACTTGACGCGTGACACTAACACTCACGACTTGACCGCGTAAAGCTCAGAAATCTCATCTCGTCGCCACTTTTATATTATACAACTGCACTAAGTCTGAGACTATTGCCGAGTCTAGCGGATTAGGGTAGAAGAACTAAGTCACTTCATGTTCGGAGTCTGACCAACGACTGGCTTCTTTATTCCTTTCCTCTTACATGTGAACTTTCACCGCCCTCATCCACTACAGTTTATCCTTGCTCCTCTTTCAGCCCGGCAACACACGCTCGGGGTACAAAACCCTAACTCTTATCGCCGCCAAACAACTACCATACATCACACAGACGAGACGGGAAGGGGAGGAGGAGGGGACTCGTGTTAGCAGTCGCCTTAAGTTGAATGCGGCTGAGGTGGAAGAAGTTTTATTCTACGTTTTATTCTAGAGCGTAATCAAACATATGCCTACGACCGATGCGCTTGGGGAAAAAAACACAACCGCTGCAGGTCAAATGCCTCAGGGCATTCCCATGTTGAGGTCGACTTGTGAGGCCTGCAATTCGTAGAAAAAAGGAATAATATGAGCTTTTATCGGTACAGATTAACTTTTCTTTAGAGCCGTCTGGCGATTTACATCAAGTTAGGGCGGTATGTGCATTGTTACTGCGCAATATGGAATGCCTGTTAGGGGACATCCATTAAACACGTGAAGGTGTAGGGGTGTAATCTAATGAGGTATTTGCCCGAAAAGAAGAACAAGAAGAAATTGGCCAGTTGTAACACAACAAACCGCGTCGTCTGCATCAACTGTATGTATCTCATTTTTATGAGGAGGATTTCAAATATATACATCAAAACTAATATTGACGTATAGAAACAAGCTTTGACATATTTGTTTTACGTACACTGTAAGAAAACTCGATAGGAATTTTTACATTCTGAATGAGAGGTCGAAGTTCACATTCGGAATATGAAATTTTATATAACTTTGTCGTATGAAAATTCTTATTGTAATTCTTATTTCGAGAACATGAAAAATTACTATTCATTGCTCCCTTGAAGCAAAAAATGAGCTGAGGACCACGATTTTCGAGGTTTTTCACTTGGGGACCGTGTCTGAAATCGATTTTTACCTAGTTCGAACCTATCCTTCAGCGATCCTACCGCCTAACCGTCCTAACACGCGTTTTAAATGAAAGAGTTTGCTTCGTGTATATACCTCCAGGTGACAAGAGATTTCATCAGTGAGCGCTAAGGAACCTCCCTTTATATGCTTAACGGCACTCAACTTGTGCCTATTTCTTGCGCCTTTAATTTTTCGTAAGGGTGAGGCGACAAACGCAAAACAATATCCTGAAAAAATCCATCGATTCTCTGGTTTTTATTCGAAAACTATTTTCGTCGTAGCAGATGCATGAATGGATGTCTGCACACGCGTCACGTGATTCACGTTGAAAAAGTACAAGTCCAAACCAAATTTATAGTGCCTGTTATCTTTTCAGGATAGCATCAGGGGTTGAAGAAACACCTAAATACCAAATGAGAGGACATTTTATTTTTGGGGGGTCGTCGCCCCCCCCCATTGCCGCCCTCGCCAACAATATTAATACAAGGAAACTCCGACTCAAATTTGGGGTTTGGTTTGCATTTTCAAATAGGAAAATGAAATTGTATATTGAGAGTGGATATTTCATACTAGGAAAGGAATTTCAGGAACATTGAATACGGACATTAGAAAATGTATATACAACATAAAATTTTATATACTAATGCGAAAGGAATTTCGTTTTCCTAACCAAAATATAAATTTTTATATGGCAAAGTTTTGCAAAAATTCCTATTAATTTTAACAGTGTATTTTCAGTGAAATTTATGCTTGTAACAATCAAAAACAGTAAAAACGCGACCTAAACTCGAAAGCCGTTATTCACTACACTCTAGCGGCAGAATATGGAACAAGTATTTTCCACCTCGCGTTTTTAAGTCTTGTTTTTAAGGTTTATTCATAGTTGCTAAATTAAATATGGCCTTAGAAAGGTAAATGAAAAGTGTCAAAGCATGTTCCTACAGGTCAATCTTTGTTTTGATGTGTAAATTTCAAACACTCCTCATAATTAAGATCTACAAATGATGCAGACGACGCGGTTTGTTGTGTTCTAACTAGCCCATTTCCTTTTGTTCTTCTTTTCGGGCGAACACCTCATTAATAAAAAGACGGGGGGGGGGGGAATTTTGGGAAGATTTCTTTGGGGAGTTGGGGAACGGTTTTTACCCACTTAAAAAGACAAAATTT